>Ga0268264_10000814_pt1 | contig 33650 bp, 29 predicted proteins | sample KBSSwiS32_FD_190357 | JGI IMG/M metagenome (GOLD analysis project Ga0268264, IMG submission 190357) | Switchgrass rhizosphere microbial communities from Kellogg Biological Station, Michigan, USA - KBS Switchgrass S3-2 (SPAdes) (version 2) | ecosystem: Host-associated > Plants > Roots >...
ACGAGCAGGTGTGCGCGTCGCTGTACGACGGGTGTGACTGCCACACGGTCAATACGCCCCAGGGCCGGGTGGCCTGCGGGATCGCGCGGCCGCCGCCCGACGGCGGAGTGGTGGGTGGGTAGTCAGCGCGGACCGTCGCGCCGTCAGCGGGACGTCTCTCCGGACTTCACCGCGCGGAGCTCGTAGTACAGAAACCAGGCCGGGAAGACCCAGCACCACCGGTCCTCGTAAGGCTCCGGCCAGCGGTTCGCGAGTCGGCTCACGACTCTGTTCAGCAGCGATTCTCGAAAGATGATGCGGGTCGTGACCTTTTCGAAACGGGCGGAGGAGTAGAAGGCGAGCTCGTGACCCTCGCCGAAGTAATCGAGCGTCCCGTAGGCGAAGGCGTGCCGGTGCGTCGGGTCCCTCCAGGTGTTCGCGCAGGAGAAGTGGGGGACGGTCAGGCGGGTCATCGCTCCCGGCGCCGAGACGCGATGAACTTCCTCCATGAAGCGAACGACGTCCGCGACGTGCTCCACGACGTCGTAGCCCACGACCTCGTCGAAGGAGGATGCCTCGAAGGGCCACGGTGTCTGGTCGAGATCGTGCACCACATCCGGACGGACCGACGGGCTCCGATCGACATTGGTGGCGCCTGCCACGGGCTTGCTCCCGCACCCGAGGTTGAGGATCCGCCGTCCGCCAGTCCGGCGCTCGGTCTGGTCGATGGGTCTCACGCGTTTGCTCGCACCGGTTCGAGAACCTCTCCGCGGTAGGCCGAGAGGCACCGACGAACCACGGCCGGCCAGCCGAAGTGGTCGATCATTCGTTGCCGGGCGGCCGCACCCATCTTCTGGGCACGTTCGACGTTCCAGTACATCTCGGTGAGCGCGTGCCGCATCGCGGAGAGGTCCCCGGGAGGCACCACCAGCCCGGTGACCTCGTGAAGCACGGATTCGGGCATGGCCGCGACGTCGGTGCAGACGCCGGGGATGCCGCAGGACATGCCTTCCAGCAAGGTCTGCCCCATCAGCTCGGGGATGATCGTCTCGTTGCCGTAGCGATCGCGATAGAGGCTCGGAAGAACGACGCAGCGAGCGCGCCGGTACGCCTCGACCAGCTGCACGTCGTCGACCTCGGTCCGGAAGGTCACCTGCTTCCCCGCCGAGAGCGAGCGGAGCAGCTCGAAGAACTGGGGATCGTACGGCCGTCCAATGACCTCCATGGGAACGTCCGGCGGGAGCGCCTCGAGGACCCGGTCAACACCCTTGTGGGGAAGCAACCGTCCGACGAACAGGACTCCCCCCGTCTTCGAAACCCGGGCGTCGGGGGAGAACTTGTCGGTGTCGACCCCGGAGAAGATGACCTGCGCCCGGGGATCGTCGCCCTGCCCGGCCACCCGTCGGCTGAACTCGCTGATGTGCAGCTGTCCGTGGAACCAGGAGTCCGTGCTGAGGTACGCGCCGACGTCCCAGCCTCCGCCTCCGAGGTCGGTCGCGAAGACGCGCTTGCGGGCTGCCCTTCCGGCCAATGCGGCGAGCGTGGCGAGGAGCACATGCCGCTGGTGGCAGTGCACGACGTCCGCGCGCAGCACCTCGGGGAGCACGCGGGCACTGACAGGGTTGAACCGGCTACCCCGGACGTGCCAGGCGCCCGAAAGGACGCGGATCCGGAGCGGTCCGTCGTGAAACTCGCGTTCAGAGGGTCCGAAGCTCAGGAGGGTCGTTTCCACGCTCCGTGACATCGTGCGCGCAAGCTCGTACGCATAGCGTTCCGCGCCGCCCACGATGCCTTCGACGGGGTGAAACAGGGTGGGGATCAGGTGGAGAACCCGCATCGCAATTTCGCCTCTCACGCTACACTCATCTCGTGAACCCACTCCAGCTGCCGATCGCGTCCGTTGACGTGAGCGGAAACGAGGAGCGGTACGTCGTCGACGCCCTCCGGAGCTCCTGGATCTCGTCGGCAGGCGCCTACATCGACCGGTTCGAGGGCGAGTTCGCCCGGCTGGTGGGTGGGGAGCGGGTCATCGCGGTCACCAATGGGACCGTCGCGCTGCATCTGGCCTTGCTCGCGATGTCGCTGGAGCCGGGCGAGGAGATCATCGTCCCGTCGTTTGCGTACATCGCGGTCGCCAACGCGTGCCGGTACGTGGAAGCAGAGCCGGTCTTCGTGGACGTGGATCCGAAGACCTGGTGCCTCGATCCCGAGCAGATCGAGCGATCGATCACGGCGAAGACCCGCGGAATCATCGCCGTCCACAACTACGGACATCCGGCGAACATGGGCGCGCTCGCCGCACTGGCGAGATCCCGGAACCTGTGGCTGGTGGAGGATTCGGCCGAGGCGCTGGGCGCCAGGTACCGCGGCCAGCCCGTCGGCTGTCTCGGCGCAATCGGGACCTTCTCCTTCTTCGCCAACAAGATCATCACCTCCGGAGAGGGAGGAGCGATCGTGCTCCCCTCCGACGGGCTCGAGGCGCGGATCCGACAGCTGCGGGATCACGGGAAGGATCCGGTGCGGCGCTACCATTTCCCGGTCACGGGCTACAACTACCGGATCACGAACCTGACCTGCGCGGTGCTCTGCGCACAGCTCGAGCGCCTGGAGGCGATCCTCGCGCGGCGGAAGGAGATCTTCGACGCCTACCGTGGCCGACTGTCGGAGGTGCCGGGAATCTCGTTTCAGCCCGTGGAGGCCTGGGCCGAGCAGGCTCCGTGGATGTTCAACGTGGTCGTGGATCGGGCGGAGTACGGACGGTCTGCGCAGGACCTCGCATCCCGGCTGGCGGAGGACGGGATCGAGACCCGTCCGTTGTTCGAGCCCATCCACCTGCAGCCACCGTTCGCGGAATCTGCGCGACGGCGGGGTGGTCGATTTCCGATGACCGAGGCGCTCAGCCAGTCCGGGCTCACCCTGCCGACCTTCAATCAGCTCTCGATCGCCTCGATCGACCGGGTGGCCGAGCGGGTCCAGCACCATCGAGCCTGAGGTCAGGCGAACAGGAGATCGGTGTACGCGCCCTGGGCCCCGAGCTTCTCGGCGAGTCGGTCGAGCGAGTCGTCGGATGGAGGGAGACGCCGGGGCGCCCCGTCGGAGAGATCGCTCCAGAACCGGTAGCCTCCGACGGCACGAAGGAAGGCGGCATACGAGCCGGAACGCCGCATGAGATAGGGGCAGAACTCGGCGACGATCGGGACCCTTGCCTGCACGGCCCGGGAGGCTCCCTCGAGAATGTGCCCCTCGTAGCCCTGGGCCTCCATCCAGATCAGCGAGGACCGTGGATCCAGGTCGCCGACGAGATCGTCGAACCGGGTCGAGCGCACAGCGATGCGGGCTCGCTGACCTTCGCCGAAGAGCCCCTCTTCCTCGAGCACCTGCACGCGGTGGTCACCGGAATTGTCGGGTGAGAGCTCGAAGCTGAGCATCTCGTCCGTCCTCGCACCGAGCGCCAGGCCATGATGCTCGATCCGGTCTGCGAGCCCGTTGAGATGGATGTTCGCCACGAGGAGTCGATAATTCTGCGGAACGGGCTCGATGGCGATCGCCCGGGTGGCGAGCCCACGGTGAACTGCGGAGACGCAGACGATCCCGATGTTCGCTCCAACATCGACGAGGGTCTCGAGATGGAAGGCCTCGCCAAGGAGCTCGAGCGCCCGGGCGACCCGCTCGTGGGCTCGGTTCCCGTGGACAAACACATCGCGGGAGATGATCTGGTCCGTCGAGAGGACCACGTAGGCTTCGTCTCCATCCTGAACCAGGCCCAGCCTGGGCTGCGGGCCGAGCGCGTTGAATCTGGCGACCTTGACGACCTCGCTGCCGCTCCGATCGATGGCGCGAACACCCGCGGTCAACGCGCTCCCGGCGACTCGTCGGGTGAGACGTCCAAGGAGCGAGATCAGCCGACCCGTGCGCCTGGATGCATCTCGCGGAGGGGTTGCCGTCATCCTCGAGGCCCGGTCCAGTCAGTGAGGGACGACGTACAGGGCCGCCAGGGCCGCGACCGTGTAGAGAACCAGGTTCACGATCGTCGGCACGTCCGAGAGGAGCACTTTCTCCGGTGAACCCGTCACGTCGCGGCGGTGGACCAGGTACAGGTAGCGGAGCACTCCGTAGAGGACGAAGGGAAGCGTCCACTTGAGCCGGTCCGAGCCGACCTTCGCCACGGTATCCGGAGCGACCGTGTACAGGCCGTAGGCGAGGATGCACATCCCGGCGACGGTCGAGAGCATCTGGTCCAGCAAGGGGAGGGAGTATTCGCCGAGGGCCGGCCGGTGCTCGGTCGCCAACTCCTTGAGCGAGACCAGCTCCTGGCGGCGCTTCGCGAGACCGAGGAACAACGCCAGCAGGAGCGCGCACAGAAAGAGCCAGCCGGAAACGGGAACGTCGATCGCCACGGCACCCGCGAGCACGCGGAGCACGAAGCCCGCGGCGATGGACAGCACGTCCAGCACCACCATGTGCTTGAGGACGAACGCGTAGGCGATCTGGAGGACGAGGTAGGCGCCGCCGAGCGCGGCGAACTTCCACCCCAGGACCGCGCCGAGGTCGAGCCCCGCCGCCCAGCAGATGACGATGAGCAGGAGCACCGTCCGGGCGCGAACCTCGCGGGCAGCGATGGGTCGGAGCGCCTTCTCCGGATGCCGCCGATCCTCCTCGCGGTCGACCCAGTCGTTGAAGACGTAGATCCCCGACGAGAGGAAGCAGAACGCGACGAAGGCCAGGAGCTCGCGGAACGCGGCGTCGCCGTCGAAGATGCGACGCGCGAAGAGCAGTGGAGCGAAGACGGCGAGGTTCTTCGTCCACTGGCGCGGACGCAGGGCCCGGAACCAGGCCGGGAGCCGGTGAGCCTTCAGCGCCTCCGGAGCGGGAAGCTCAGGGGCGTCCGATGCCGAAGTAGACGAAGCCACGCTCGCGCATCCGTACCGGGTCGAAGATGTTACGGCCGTCGAAGACGACCGGCTGACGCATCAACTTCTTCATCCTCTCGAAGTCGGGCCGGCGGAAGTCGTTCCACTCGGTGAGGACGAAGAGTCCATCGGCACCCTCGAGGGCCTCGTAGGTCGTCTCGGTATAGCGGACCCGGTCGCCGAAGTGACGCTTTGCCACCTCCGTCGCGACCGGGTCGTGGGCGGCGAGGGTCGCGCCTTTGCCGAGGAGACCTTCGAGCATCACCAGCGACGGAGCCTCGCGCATATCGTCGGTGCGGGGCTTGAAGGCGAGACCCCAGACGGCGAAGTGCTTCCCGGCGAGGTCGCCGTAGTGCTTGGTGGCCTTCTGGAGGAGGAGCCGCTTCTGGCTCTCGTTGGTGCGCTCGACCGCACGGAGCAGATCGAACTCGATCCCGAAGTCGCGCGCGGTGGCGACCAGCGCCTTCACGTCCTTCGGGAAGCAGCTTCCGCCGTATCCGACGCCGGGGAAGAGGAAGGGGTAGCCGATGCGCCGGTCCGCCCCGAGGCCCTTGCGCACCAGGTCCACGTCGGCGCCGACCTTCTCGCAGAGCAGCGCCATGTCATTCATGAACGAGATGCGCGTCGCCAGCATCGCGTTCGCAGCGTACTTGGTGAGCTCGGCGCTCCGCGGGTCCATGTAGAGGATGGGGTTCTCGGTGCGGACGAAAGGTCCGTAGAGCTCGCCCATGATCTTCCGGGCGTGCTCGGAGTTCGTTCCGATGACCACGCGGTCCGGCTTGAGGAAGTCGTCGATGGCGGCGCCTTCCTTGAGGAACTCGGGGTTGGACACGACGTCGAAGGGCTGGTCGGTGACCTTCGCGACCGCCTCGCGGACGCGATCGGCGGTGCCCACGGGGACGGTGCTCTTGTCGACGATGATCGTGTAGCGCTTGAGCGCCTTGCCGACCTGTTCGGCGGCGGAGATGACGTACTGGAGGTCGGCATCGCCGGACTCGCCCTCGGGAGTTCCGACGGCGATGAAGACGACCTCGGACTGGCCGACGGCGGTCGCCAGGTCGGTGGAGAACGAAAGGCGCTTCTCGCGGACGTTCTTGTGAACGAGCTCCTCGAGGCCCGGTTCGTAGATGGGGATCCTGCCTGCGTTCAGCGCCTTGATCTTGGCGGCATCGACGTCGACGCACATGACGTCGTTGCCGGAGTCGGCGAAGCAGGTGCCGGCAACGAGCCCCACGTAGCCCGAGCCGACGATCGTCAGTTTCATCGCTGTAGGTTCCTCACTGGGAGCCGGGAGTACGTCCGCCGGTCAGCAATCGCCGGAGACGTTCCGCTCCGCGAGTTTCACGCATTCTGCCCAGCTGGGCCAGCGGCGCAACCACCAGTCCATCGAGTAGGGCGCGAGTTGCAGGGCGCAGGTCGTGGGTCAGGGACTCGACGAGGGACCCGGTCTCGGGAAAGAGCGCCGCGACGATCCGGGTCGAGGCGTACACCGCCCGCTGGAGGCGCCAGCGACGCGCACGCTCGCGCACCTGCGCGAGAGCTAGCGGACGCGAGTAGGCCCCCTGCATCGAGGGCGCGCCGAGAACGAGCTCCCGGAGGTCGACGAAGGTGATGGTCGGGATGGAGTAGCCCGCGTGGGCCTGCTCGAGAATGGACGCCAGCAGGGCGTCCTCAGCCGCGAGGCGGAAGAACGAGGGGCCGAACGCGCGGACGGGGAGCGCGCGATCGAGGATGTCGCGGTCCTCGGACTCGAAGCCTGGGCCGAGGAGCCCGCCGTGAAGGGTGATCTGCGTGCGCCCGTCCGAGAGGATTCGAAGGCGCGGGTGGGAGGCGACGAGCTTGAACTCCGACTGCGCGAGAAACCCCGCGAGGCCGTCGAGGTCGGAAGCCGGCAGTAGCAGGTCGAGGTCCAGGACGGGCCGGAACGCGACGTGCGGATAGAGCGACTCAGCGTAGCTGGCAGCGCCGAGGAGGACGATGCGGCGACCCTGAAGCTCGTCGACCGCGCGCTTGAAGTTGACCAGCTTCATCACGTTGTCGTTGAGGGAGCCCTGATAGACCGAGAGCAGCCGGTCCTTGGCCCACTCCGGAGCGCTTCCGCCGCCGAGGCGGTACTCGAGGTTGTAGGCCGCCAGCGGTCCGAGCCCCTGGGAGATGGCCCAGTCGACGTACTCGTCCCACGGGGCGCCGCGAAGCGAGGCTCGCGCGGGCGAGAAAGCGGCGAGGATCCGGAAGGTGTCGAGGAGGGACGGCGCCATGCTCCGCCCGGCCCCTTAGCAGACTCGTGCTATTTGCGGAGCGGGACGACCTTCGCGCCCTCGACGACGGGCGGGATGCTAATCCGCAGCACCGTGGAAGTGACTGCCTGGGCGACCTGCTCGAGGGCGAGCTCGTCGTCGCGGTCGACCTCGAGGCGTCCGTCGCGCCAGGTGGCGTGGATGAGCCCGAGGGACTTGCCGTCGTGCGGCCCGAGCTCGATGGTCAGCTCGACGGGCGGCGCGTTCCCGTCGGTCCGCTCGAGCTCGTAGTGGAGCCCTTCCCGCTCACCGCTCTTGGTGGTGGGCACGTGGAACCAGAACTCGAGCCTGGCGGCGTGCAGGTCCGCCGCGAAGGGACGGAGCGCATTCCACACGTCGGTGAGGCTGGTGCAGGCCTCGACCGCGGCGATGGTTCGCTTGACGACCTGGCGGAGGAAGAGGTTCCGGCGACGGGTGGCGTTGGCGGCCTGGGCGCCCTTCGGATCCAGGTAGCCCAGCTTCCTGACCAGGACGACGACGACGGCGCTGATCGCGGCGAGAAGCAGAGCGCTCTGGACGCTGTTGGCCGAGGCGAGCCCGAGCGCCGTCGCGCCGAAGAGGAGGCACAGACCGTAGAGCGCGAGAACGGCGTCTCGATGGCTCAGGTTGAGCCGCGACATCATCCGGTGGTGGATGTGGTCCCTGTCGGCGTCGAACATGCGCCGCCCGAGCATCGCGCGCCGGAACATGGCGAGCAGGGTGTCCATGATCGGCAGGCCAAGCGCGATGATGGGGACGACCATGGCGACGGCGGTGCCGGACTTTGTCGAGGTCTTGATGCTGACGGTCGCGAGGACGAAGCCGAGGAACATGCTCCCGGTGTCGCCCATGAAGATGGTCGCGGGGTTGAAGTTGAAGACGAGGAACCCGAGCACGGCGCCGGCGAGCGCGGCCATGCAGAGGGCCATGAGGACGTCGCCGCGGGCGAGCGCGAGGACGAGGTTGGTGCCGGCGGCGAAGAAGGCGACTCCGCCGGCGAGGCCGTCGAGGCCGTCGATGAGGTTGACCGCGTTGACGACGCCGACGATCCACAGGAGCGTGAACGGGAGCGAGAGCGGCCCGAGTGAGATGGCCGGACCGAAGGGCCAGGTGATGCTCTCGATGCGGAGGCCGACGCCCCACATCGCGAGGGCGACGGCGAACTGGACGGTGAACTTCAGCCTGGCGCCCGAGCCGCGGAAGTCATCGTAGATACCGAGCAGGGCGATCATGCTCCCGCCGAGGAAGAGCGAGAGGACGAGGTCACGGCTGGCGAGGAACTGCCGGCCGACGCCGGAGTCGACGACCAGAAGCGCGGTCATCGGCGTGAAGAAGGCGACGACGATCGCGAGCCCACCGAGGCGCGGAACGGGACGGAGGTGAACGTTGCGAGTGGACCTGGCCTGGTCGTACCAGCCGAGCTGGACGGCCTGGTTGCGGACCAGCAGCGTGAGCACGGCACCGACCATCAGCGCGACGAGGAAGGCGACGGCGTAGGTGACCATGCAGCGCGGGCGGAGTCTGGCATGATGCGCAGGGGCGCGCGAACCCCGTCCCGAAGGACAGGTCGAGCGATCCGAGCCGAATTTTTCGAGGGAGATCGATTGGCGATCGAGGCGGTGTCAGACCTACCGGCGGCGCCTGGGTGGCTACGTGCCGTCGGCGTCTTCCTGCGTGGGCTTCCTCGGGGCCGCTACCCGCTCATGAATCGGATGGCTCGATTCGGACCGGGCCATGCATTCGCAGCGGAGTTCCCCTTCGAATCGCGACGGATCCGCTTCTGGTGCGATCTGAGGAACTCGCTCGCGCGTGAGGTCTTCTTTCTCGGTCACTACGAAGCACAAGAGACGCTGTTGCTCCCTGCCCTGCTCTCGAAAGGCGCCACGTGCGTGGATGTAGGTGCCCATTGGGGATACTTCTCGCTGATCGCTGCCGCGCGGGTCGGAGCTTCTGGCCGAGTGATTGCCGTGGAGGCGGACCCGCGGGTGTTCGCGACGCTCCAGCGGACGCTGTCGCTGAATCCCGGGCTGGCTGTGGAAGCGGTGCAGGTTGCCGCCGCGGCGGAGCCGGGGACACTCGTTCTCAACGGGTACGACGAGCGCGGCGACAACTGGGGAATCTCGTCGGTCGCAACATCACAGGGCGGCGCTGCGTTCGAGGTCCAGGCCGAGCGTCTCGACGACCTGCTCGATCGCTCTGGAGTGGGCGAGGTGGGATTGCTGAAGATGGACATCGAGGGGGCGGAGGTGCTCGCGCTGCGCGGTTGCAAGCGTTCTCTCCGGGAGCAACGAATCCGAAGTCTGCTCCTGGAGCTTCACCCTCCGCAGATCGCGGCGCTCCAGTCCACCGTGCATGAGTTGATCGGAGACCTTCGGAAGAACGGCTATCACCTCTGGGCGGTAGACCATTCGCTCCGGGCGACGCGCGAGAGCGCCTACGGAAGGCTTCAGGATCCCGCCGCTCTCCTCAAGCCGCTGAACGAGGTCGTCCTGGATTCGTGGCCGCACGTGCTTGCTTCCCGGGAACCGCTGCCGTTTGCGTGACTCGGGACTTCACTTCTTGACGGCCGAGTACCCGCCCGCGAAGGGCGGAGTTGCCGACTACACGCGGCTCCTTGCACGAGCCCTGGCGGAGCGGGAAGGAACGGTGCACGTGTGGGCGCCGCAGGTGCCCGGCGCAGAGATGGCCGAGGACGGTGTCGTCGTCCACCGCCTCGGAGCCTTCGACCGGCGATCGCTTCAGGAGATGGAGCGGCATCTCGGAACGCTTTCCGCGCCGCGGCGCTTCTTCCTGCAGTACGTGCCGACCAGCTTTGGGTATCGGGGGATGAACGTACCGCTGGTCCGATGGCTTCAGCGGCGGCCGGAAGAGCTCTGGATCCAATTTCACGAGGTCGCGCTCGGGTGGAGGTTCCGGCGGAAACCGCATCTTCATCTGGTGCACGCGGTGGAACTCTGGATGGCGGCGGCGCTGGCGGCGCGAGCGGAGCGGATCTTCGTCTCCATCGAGGCGTGGAAGCAGCGGCTCGGGCGTCATGCGGAGCGTGCGGTGTGGCTACCGATTCCCAGCAACCTTCCTGTCCGGGTGGACCCGGTGGACCTCGAGCGCGCGAGGGCAAGTCTCGGGGCGGGCCCATGGATCGCCCACTTCGGAACCTATTCTCCCCTCATCGCCTCGGAGCTTGGAGCGACGATCGAGGCGATCGCGCGACGTCGGGAGGACGTTCGCTTCCTGCTGCTCGGTCGAGGCGCCGGGAAGTTCGGAGATGCCCAGGGGCTTCGCGAACGCGTCGATGCGCGCGAGGACCTACCGGCATCCGAGGTCGCTGCGCTGCTCGCGGCGTCGACCCTGGCGCTCCAGCCGTTCCCGGACGGGATCAGCACTCGTCGGACGAGCGCGATGGCCCCCTTGGCGCTCGGCGTGCCGGTGGTGACGACGGACGGCTTCCTCACCGATCCGGTGTGGCGGCAGGGCGCGGTGGAGATGGCTCCCTTGGGCCAACCACTCGAGCTGGCCCGGCTCTGCAGTGGTCTGCTCGACGACACCGGAAAAAGGCGGACGCTCGGAGAGCGCGGCGCTCGGCTGTACCGGGACCGGTTTTCTCTGGACCGGACAGTGGAGACGGTGCTTTCGGCCTCGGATGATAAGCTCGCGCGGGTACAATGAAGCGCGCGCTGATCACAGGCATCACCGGGCAGGACGGGAGCTATCTGGCAGAGCTGCTCCTCTCGAAAGGGTATGCCGTCCACGGAATGGTTCGTCGCTCTTCGAGCGAGAACTTCGAGCGAATCGACCATCTTCGAGAGCGAATCGAGTTGCACCACGGCGACCTGCTCGATCAGTACTCGGTAGCGTCGCTTCTCCGCGAGATCAAGCCGGATGAGGTCTACAACCTCGCCGCGCAATCGTTCGTGCCGACCAGCTGGAGCCAGCCAGTGCTCACGGGAGAGTTCACCGCGCTCGGCGTGACGAAGATGCTCGAGGCGATCCGGCACACGCTTCCGGAGACACGCTTCTACCAGGCGTCCTCGTCGGAGATGTTCGGGAAGGTCCGCGAGATCCCGCAGACCGAGGAAACGCCCTTCTATCCTCGGTCTCCATACGGGGTCGCCAAGGTCTACGGGCACTACATCACGGTGAACTACCGCGAATCGTTCGGGATCTATGCGGTGAGCGGAATCCTGTTCAACCACGAGTCACCTCGACGCGGCCTGGAGTTCGTCACCCGGAAGGTGAGCGACGGTGTCGCTCGCATCAAGCTCGGGCTCCAGAAGAAGCTCGCGATGGGAAATCTGGACGCTGGCCGGGACTGGGGCTTCGCCGGAGATTACGTCCGGGCGATGTGGCTGATGATGCAGCAGCCGGCGCCTGACGATTACCTCATCGCGACGAACCAGACGCATACCGTGCGCGAACTCTGCGAGTTCGCCTTCTCGCACGCCGGCCTCGACTGGCAGGAGCACGTGGTGGTCGATCCGAAGTTCGTCCGACCTGCCGAGGTCGATCATCTGATCGGAAATCCCGCGAAGGCGAAGGCCAAGCTCGGATGGGAGCCCACGGTCAATTTCCGCCAGCTGGTGGAGATGATGGTGGACGCCGACCTCGAGAGGCTGCGCAGGAGCCGTTGAAGTGAAGGTCCTCGTGACCGGTGCCGACGGATTCGTCGGGAGGCATCTGGTCCGCGCTCTCCAAGCACGTGGGGACGTCGTCGAGGCGTGCGCTGGTCCGGGAAGCGCGGGCTCGTTGGAGATCACCGATGCGGCGGCTGTGCTCGAGCGGATCGAGTCATTCACGCCGGAAGGGATCGTGCATCTCGCGGGAATCAGTTCGGTGGCCTGGAGCCATCAGCATCCGGAACGGACTCACCGAGTGAACGTGGGAGGGACGGCCAACCTCCTCGACGCCGTGAGGAAGGCGGCACCGAGGGCGCGGGTGCTGCTGGTCGGCTCAGGCGAGGAGTACGGGCCACTCGAGCGAGGTGTGCCCGCGATGGAAACGTTCCGTCTGGCCCCTCTGAGTCCCTATGCCGCGAGCAAGGCCGAGGCCGAGGCGCTCGGGAGGCAAGCAGCGACGTCGCACGGGCTGGCGGTCGTGCTGCTGCGGCCGTTCAATCACCTGGGAAGCGGGCAAGCACCGCAGTTCGTGATGCCCTCGTTCGCGCGGCAGCTGGTCGCCATTGCAAGGGGGGCAACACATCCAGTCGTGCAGGTCGGGGATCTCACCCCCGTGCGCGACTTTAGCCACGTCGACGACGTCATCGATGGGTACCTGCTCCTTCTCGAGCGCGGCGCTTCCGGCGAGGTCTACAACGTGTGTTCCGGCCAGGGTCTGAGCATCCGGGAGGCGCTCGACGTCCTGCAGGAGCTGGCAGGAACCCAAGCAGAGATCCGGGTCGATCCTGCGCGGCTCCGGACGGCAGAGATCCCGTGGCTGGTGGGAGACCCGCGAAAGCTCGAAAACCTCGGCTGGGGTCGACGGCGCCTCGTCCGCGACGCGCTTCGGGACGTCCTCGAGGAAGCTCAGGTTTGAGTACGCCCAAGCGGCTGGCAGTGATCTTCGACGCGGTCGAAGAGCGATGGCCCAGCATGGATTTCGTCGCGGAGATGCTACTGTTGCACCTACAGAAGGAACATTCGGACCGGTTTGAGGCGCTCGCGTTCCATCCTCGCTTTTTTGGCGTTTTCGAAAAACTACCGGGGATGAAAAGCACGATTGGATGGAATGTAGACCGTGCGATCACCCGATTCCTGACGTATCCCTTACAGCTCGCCACCAAGAGGTCTGGCTTTGATCTCTTTCACGTGGCGGACCACAGCTATTCGCAGCTTGCGCACGTCTTGCCTCCAGAGCGCATGGGAATCTTTTGCCACGACTTGGACGCGTTTGCGCCCGTGCTCAAGCCCGACGGCCCCATGGCACGTTGGCGTAAGGCGATGGCGGCCGTTCTGCTCAAAGGGCTCCAGCGAGCATCGCTCGTTTTCTACAGCACCCAGCAGGTCCGCCGAGAGATCGAGGAGGCCGGCGTCCTCGACCCCGAACGGATGGTCCACGCGGCGTATGGGATCGGGCCGGAATTTTTCGGGCCTGAGTTCGCGCAGCTCCCCGTAGCCATTCCTCGAGCGCCGTACCTCTTGCACGTCGGGGGCAACATGGCGCGAAAGCGCCTCGATGTGCTCTTCCAGGTATTCGCGACGGTACATCGCAGATTCCCAGAACTGGTCCTGGTACAGCAGGGGGCTCGCCTCTCGTCAGAGCAACAGGCGATGAACACCAGTCTTGGCATCGCGGACGCCGTTATCCAGCCAGCGCATCTCTCACGTTCTGCGTTGGCGGCGCTCTATCACGGCGCCGAGCTGGTGCTCGTTCCGAGCGAGCGCGAAGGTTTCGGGCTGCCCGTGCTGGAGGCGCTTGCATCGGGCGCTGCCGTCGTTGCGAGCGACATCCCGTCGCTCCGGGAGATCGCCGGCGAGGCGGTCACGTATTGTCCCGTGGGTGCGGTTGAGCTGTGGGCAAGGACTGTCATTTCGCTGATGGAGAATCGCGCGCTGCGGCCCTCCGCCACGCTCCGGAGGTCCGTCGCCGAGCGCTACACATGGACCGCCCACGCGACCGTCGTGGCCAATGCGTACGCTCGGCTGCTCGCGTGAAGGTTCTCTATGTCAATCCCATCGGCGAGCTCGGAGGCGCCGAGCGCAGTCTGCTCGACCTCATCTGGTCATTGAAACGGTTTGATCCCACGCTCGAAGCGGAGATCTTGAGCTTTGCCCCGGGTCCGCTCGGCGCGGCAGCCGCCGAGCTGGGTGTGCGATGCGATGTCCTGCCACTTCCTGAGAATTTGCATTCGCTCGGAGAGAGCGGATCGCTTCTCGGGACAGTGGGCAAATTGGTCGGCGGGTCCTCGACCGCGCTGGCATTCGTGACTCGGCTCCGACGCCGGCTCATCGCCTCACAGGCAGCTGTAGTCCACACGAACGGGCTGAAGGCGCACGTGCTCGCGGCGCTGGCGCGGGCTTCGAGTCAGAAACTCGTCTGGCATGTTCACGACTTTCTTTCCGGCCGACGCACGATGCGACGGGTCCTTCCCGCGCTCCGCGGACGCGCTTCCGCTGCCATCGCAGTTTCCGATGCAGTCGCGTCCGATATTCGTCCGCTCGTGCGCGGCCTGGGGGTCGAGGTCGTCCTGAATGGGATCAGGACCGAGCAGTTCCGTCGCGAACGTGTCACGCCAGTCGATCTCGATTCGCTCGCGCAGCTTCGGCCGGGTGCGGGGATACGCGTCGGGCTGGTCGCCACCTACGCGCACTGGAAAGGGCACGAGCTGTTCCTGGACGCCGTCGCCCGAGTTGGAGCCGAGGGCGCGAAGTACTACGTCATCGGTGGGCCTGTTTACGGGACCGATGCAAGCCAGGTCTCAGAGGCACAGCTCCGGCAACGCATCCAAACTCTGAACCTCGAACGGACCGTCGGGTTGATTCCTTTTCAACGGGCTATGGCGCCCGTCTACGCGGCGCTCGACGTGGTGGTCCACGCGAGCACTCGGCCCGAGCCGTTCGGAAGAACAGTGGCCGAAGCGCTCGCAAGTGAGTGTGCGGTCGTTGCTGCTGGAGCAGGAGGTGTGACCGAGCAGCTCACGCATCTTCAGGAGGGAATCTTGTTCGAGCCAGGGTCGGTTCAGGAACTGGCTGGCGCAGTTCGGCTGCTCCTGGACGATGCATCTCTGAGACGGCGGCTAGCCGCCGCTGGCCGTGAGCGTGCAGGTCGAACGCTGGATGCCGGGCGTCTCGGGGAACGGACCGCATCGATCTATCGGGCGGTCTTGAAGACTGAGCAGCGGGGCTGACGCTCTTGCCGCGCCCCCTCCTCACGGTTGCAATCCCGACTCTGAGCCGGCTCGGATATCTGCGAGAAGCGCTCGAGTCGGCACTCGCTCAGGACTATCCAACCTTCGAGGTCCTGGTCAGCAACGACGGAGAGGACGAGGCGATCCGGCGGTACATGCATCGAATGGTCGAGACATCGGACCGCATCCGCTACGTCGAGACGCCTGGAAGACTCGGGCTGTCCGGCAACTGGAACTGGTGTGCCGACCACGCTTCAGGAACTCATCTCGTCATCATCGGAGACGATGATCGTCTGCTCCCGACGTTCCTCAGCTGTCTCGCACCACATACGGCGACCAGTGATGTTGCATTCTGCAATCACTTCCTCATCGACGAGGGCGGGCATCGGCGAGCCAATTCCGAGCAGGAACTCGCGGTCTACGGTCGAGGATTGCTGAAGACGGGACCCGTTCAAGAGCCCGAGCGAATGGCTTGGATGAACGCGGTCGCTCCGTCTGCCACCTTGGTTCGAACTGCACTGGTCCGGACTCTCAGGTTCAACCCGGATCTCAATACGCCGGAACTCGAGTTTTACGTGCGTGCCGCGTACGCCGGAGCTTCCTTCTTCTTCGACTCTCGCTCATTGTCAGAGTACCGCACCCATCCCGGAGCCGAGACCGCGCGTGGGCTGTGGTTTGACCGCCTTCTCTTCGCCCTTTTGAAGGTCCAGGCGTCAACGCCGGCTGGTGTCGATGCGAGGCGCTCACAGCTTCGTTCAGTTGCTAGAACTGCGGCACTTCGGGCGCTCGCCTCGGGACGAGTTGATGTTGCTCGGGCTGTCCTGCGGACGGGCTTCGTGCAGCCACGCTCTCTCCATCTCGCACTCGAGATCGTGGCGCGCTCAGGGTCACTCGCGCCTGGCTTCATCGCGATGGGCCGCGCGTTCAGGCGGCTTACTCGACGGCTCCCTCGGCGCGAGCGACCAAGATGAACTGGTCACCAAAGAAGTTGGGGAGAACACGACACGCCGCTCGGTCAAGCGCGAATCCGGGACGACCAAGTCGCCAGAGCAAGGGGAAATGACCGTCGGCTGAGGCCGCCTGAAGCTTCCACCCCGTTGTCTCGAAGAGCCTCCGTGCCCCTGTCCAATCGAAGAATCGCAGGTGGGTCTCGTCGAGCAATCCACCCGTTGTGTACCGGAAGTCGCCTCGGAGGAACCGTACTCGCTGTCGCCAATGCACGATGTTTGGCAGCGCTACCACCAGCATGGCTCCGGCACAGCCGAGTGGCGCCATCCGGACAAGGAGATCCCTGGGCGCTCTGAGGTGCTCGAGAATATGGCTGCAGATGATGGTGTCGACCGTCTCTGCTGAGAGCCCGTCGGGGGTCCACGTCTCGAGATCGCGGACTAGCACGCTGTCCAGACGCTCGCGGGCGAGCCGCGCTTCCTCGGCGGACCCGGTCACGCCAACCACCTTGCAAGTCTGTCGGCGCTTGATTGACGCTCCGAGGGAACCGTCGCCGCATCCGAGATCGAGCACAAGTCGGGCGGACTGTGGCACCGTGGCCAGAACAGCCTGGTTCACCGCGGAGTAGATGGGTCCGTTCACGCCGGTGCCGCCTGATCCGCTCGTGGTCGTGAGGTCGTCGGAAGCGATTCCAGAATGGCCAGCAACGCTGTCAGGTGACGGGTCGATCCGTGTCTGCCCGCGGCATCGAGCGCTCCCCGGGCGAGCTCCTCGTAGTGGGCGGCGGAGCTGATTGCACGAGTGAGGGCATCCGCGAGCGACCGAGCATCCAGTCGCGCAGCCATCTCTCCGTTCACTCCGGAAGTGAGCCACTCGCGGATCCCACCAGTCCCGAAGGTCACGGTCGGAATACCGAGCCTCGCAGCCTCGAGACCGACGACCCCGAAAGGCTCGGGCCACGTGCTAGGGAGAACGAGCAGGGAAGACGAGTCCAGCAACGCGTCCAGCCCGGCCTGATCTTGCCAGGGGTGAAAGGTGACCGGGAGTCCCAGCTCGCCCGCCCTGGACCTGAGCGCACCCAGGTCACTCCCCTCCCCGACTACCCTCAGTGTCCACCGGGGGTTGTCCCGGAGAAAGAGTCGAAACGCTTCCAGCAGCTCGCGCCAGCCTTTCAGTGGTGTGATTCGGCCAATGAAGCTGAGCCGCTTCATCTCCAGCCGCTGACGTGGCCACGTATCCGGGACCGCGTCACGCACGAAAAGCGGTACCTTGAACACCCGGTCGCGTGGGATTCCATGCGCGAGCACGAGCTCACGCATGTGGTCGCTCGCGACGATCACCGCACTCGCCCCCTGCATCGCCTCCAGTCGGATGCGATTTTCCCGGAAGAGCCGTGCTGCGGTGAGTGGACTGTTTCCGCCGCAACCTCGATTGAAGTACTTCGTCCAGCACCCTGCGCCGAACCTCCTCGTGCAGACCTCGGGAGCCGGTCGGGAGAATCTCCTCGTTCCACTGATACAGAGACCGGAGTACGCGTGCGCAAAGAACGCCACCGGCATCCCGGACCGGACGAGGCGGAGCTCTTCGAGGGGAGATACGAGACTGTTCTGCAGGACAACGTCGGGACTGAGGTCCAGGATTGCTCGGGCCGCGAATCGCCCGAGGTCAACCGCGATCGCGGTCCGCGCGACAGGAGGGCCGGGACCTCCCTGCAACTGGTACCCGTAGGTGACTTCGTGCCCTTGCGCCTCCAGGAGCGGGATGAGCGCCTTGAGGTAGCTCTCGGCTCCTCCCGTGACGAGCGCGTGGATGCCTGCGATGGCAATTCGCAATCAGCGAGGCAGCGTAGCTCGTTCCTGGGCGAACTGGCGTGCCCGGTGGGTCGCCGAACCGGTAGACTCCGAACTTTCAGGTCGGTCTCGCGTCTTGACCCAGGAACGCACTCGCCTCAGCCGCCTCACGCGGCTCCTCATCTCCTTTGTCTCGCTTCAGGGCGCGACCCAGCTCGTGTCCGGTGTGGCCGGGATCCTGGCTGTCCGCCTGCTGCCCGTTCCGGCGTTCGCCGTCTACGCCATCGCGCTATCCGTTCAAACGTCCATCACGGCGCTATCGGACGTGGGCGTGACAACCGTCGTCCTCGCGAGAGCCGGGCAGAATCACAGCGACCTGAATCGGCTGGCCACCCTCGCTACCACCGCGCGCCGTTTTCGGCTCCGCCTCACGATCCCGGCGCTCCTCCTCGGTGCACCCCTGCTGTTCTTCTCTCTAGGGTCCGCACGGCCGGACCTTCTCTCCTGCATAGCGATCTTTGGAATGCTCGGGCTCATCGTGGTGCTCCAGCTCAGCGCGACGATCGACGGCGCACTGCTGCTAGCGCAGCTTCGCTCCAACGCGCAGCTCTCTGCACAGCTGGTGGCGGCGATCGCAAGGCTGATCCTCATCGCAACCCTGCTCGCGCTCCTTCCCACGTTCCTTCTTGCGCTCGCCATCAATGCCGTCGCTCTTGCGATTCAGGCCTGGATGCAGCGTCTTGCGGTGCATCAGCTGATTCCTCGTACTTCCACGGCGAGCGCGGACGACCTGCGTGCCTTTCTGGACTTCGTGAAGCGGCAGTACCCGAACGCGATTCATTTCGCATTCTCGGCGCAGATCACTCTCTGGCTGATCAGCATCCTTTCGTCGTCCACCGTAGTGGCCAACGTCGGCGCGCTCGGGCGGCTCACAGGGCTCATCATCTTGCTCCAATCCGGGGTGATCACGCTGGTGGCGCCACGGATCGCCCGTCTCTCGGACCCCAGAATGATCTGGCGACGCTACGGCCAGGTCGTCGGGGGAGCATGCTTGCTGTCGCTGCTGGGTCTCCTTGCGGCGTTTCTCATCCCGGACTTGCTCCTGTGGCTCATCGGTCCGAAGTACGCTTCTCTTCGCGCACTCCTGCCGCTGGCGATGAGTTCAGCCGTGACTTACCTTCTGTCGACGACCTTCTTCAGCCTTAATTCGTCTCGTGCATGGGTCGTTCCGCCGGCCTTGGCAATTCCATCCATGCTTGCGACCCAAGCGCTGGGCGCCTACGCGTTGAACATCTCCGATACCAAAGGGGCGCTCCTCTTCAGTCTGGTTACCGGACTTCCACCTCTCCTGTTGAACGCACTCCTGGCGTGGCGGCACCTGCGAGAACTGCTCGCGCCGCGAACTCAGCTGGTGACGGGAGCCGGCCCTTGAAGGATCGATTCCTGAATATCCTTCAGAGCTTGGCCAGGCGCGGAGCGGCGCGGCTGGGACGCGAGTCCTGGACAGTCCGCGTGACCCGCCCACTCTACGAGTCTTCACTCAACTTTCTTGCGCAGGATGCCGGCGTACCCTGGCGAGTGAACGGGGAGACGTACCGGATCGACTCTCGATACCGGCACATGTTCGGACAAGAGTACGAGTCGGCCGTGGCGCGCTTCCTACGGGATCGTGTTCAGCCAGGAGACGTCATCTTCGACGTGGGAGCGAACGTGGGGGTCTACGTCCTGCAGCTTGCGCGGTGGACGTCCGGTCACGGCAAGATCGTCGCCTTCGAACCGAATTCCGCAGCGCGAGCGGTGCTCGAGCGGCATGTGGCGATGAACGGGCTACAGGACCAGGTCCTCTTGGTTCCTTCGGCCGTCGCCAACGAGACGGGGGACAAGGTCCTGTGGGCAAGCGGGGAGGACGGCATGGCGCGTCTGCAGGAACCAAACGCTCTGCTCCTCGGTGAAGCGAGCGGTCAAAAGGTGACCGTCACCACGCTGGATCGGTTTGTCTCCTCTTCAGGCATCGAGCCTCGCTGGATCCTGATGGATATCGAAGGATTCGAGGTCAATGCCCTCCTTGGAGCAAGGAGTTTGATCCAGCGGCTGAAGGGACGGCTTGGATTCGTGATCGAGCTGCACCCTCAAATCTGGGACGGCGTGGGCACGCCTCGCGGTGTCTTGGAAGAGCTCATCTCTGAGCTGAAGCTGAACGTGGAACCGATCACAGGCCAGAAGGATCTCCTCGGCGAGTACGGACACGTCCTCATTTCGTGAGGCCAGGACCCGCGTCGATCCGTCTGGAACCTCAGGGGTGTCGCGTCCTACGAAGGATAGACCTGCTCCACGAGGTGTCCGCTTCGTCGGAGGATGGGCGAATTCTGGGCCGAGTGGTCAGCCGGACCGAGGCCAGTCCTCTCGGAACACCCAGCGTACCCGGGGGTTGTGACGGGGCTCCAAGCGGGATGTTCGTAGCCGCTCTCGAACCCAGTCCAAGCGGCTCGAATGGATCGCAATGAGATTCGCGTCCTGCTGGAAGTCGAGCGGGAGCGGTAGCAGCCCGTCCTCGAACAAGAAGAGCTCGTATCCCAGCGAGCCGAGAAATTGACGAATCGACTTCGCGCCGGCCCAGGTCTCGGCGATGACAACAGGTCGTTCGCGCTCAAGCGCTCCACGCGCTCCACGGAGGACCGCTTCGTCGAAGCCTTCCGCATCGACCTTCATCAGAGTCACTCGATCGCCTGGTCCGACCATCGTGTCGAGTTTACGAACCTCGACAACCTCCCCTTCTGCCCTCAAGCCGACCTCGAGGTGATTGGACGACTCCAGATCCGTGGTGAACCTTGCGGGACCATTGAAGTCCGCGAGCGCGCAGGACAGAACGGTGACGCGGGCTTCGACGTGATTGAGAGCGAGGTTGGCGGTGAGCATCGCGCGGGCCGTGTCATTCGGCTCAAAGGCCCATACGCGGGCCCCGCGAACTGCCGCGACTACGCTGTACACGCCGATGTTGGCTCCTACGTCGACGAACGTGTCTTCCGGCCGCAAAAGGGCACGGACAAAGGGAAGCTCCGCTTCGTGGTCCCCAACCGACACCCACGCACCGGCGAGGTGACTCCATGGGGGGCACCATAGCCGCTCTCCATCGGAAAGCTGGGCGATGGCGCCGGCTCTCGGAAGCTTCCGCCAGAGCTGCCACATGCAGAGACGGGCGACCGCGGAGACCCTGTGCCCGCTGGCCTGGGAGTGCGTCGCCGTCCGAAGGATCATCCAGGCCGCAAAACTCGCCTTGGCCCGAAGGCCCACCACTCCTCTGGCAGCTCGCGCCTCACCACCCGCGTGAAGGCCGTCGAGCGCACGACGAAACAGCCTATCCATCTGCTCCGAGACGGGCCTCATGATTCGAGCTAGGAAGCAAGCGCGGGTGCAAACACTAGCACGGGCTCGCCCGATCGGGCCGGCCTCGCACGACGCCAGAGAAGTTCGTGCGCGAGGGGCGCAGTGGAGGGCTGAGGCTCATCCGGCGTTTCCACCCGCTGCTCGATGGGCCGCAAGGGCGCGCGCGTCTCTAGTAGCATCCGCGAGAGCGCGGAAGTGCGGCCTGAACCTAGGTTGTCACCACCACCCTCTCACGCATGCGAATCGCGATCGTCGTTCACGACTACCATCGCCACGGTGGCCACAGTCGCTACGTGGCTGAGCTCGCAGAACGCTTCTCGCTCAACGATGAGGTGCATGTGCTGGCCAACACCTTTCCAGAAGGCGTTGCGCTTGCACCCACGGCGGCCCTACCAGGTCGACGCCTGTACTTTCATCGGATCAGAGCTCACAGGAGCACGTCGCTCGGGACCATCCTCAGTTTCTTCTTGCCGGCAACACTGGCCCTACAACGCCTCGGGCCGTTTGATGTCATTCACTCCCAAGGGTTCGTCTGTCTTCAGCGGACCCTGGTGACTGCCCACATCTGCGTCGCCGCCTGGCATGAGCAGCGGCTAAAGAGCGCGCACGAGCTTCCTTGGAGGGAGCGACTCACTGACCAGATCGTGATGAAGATCGAGCGCCGGCTCTATGGACGCCAACGCACCGGGCCTCTGATCACGGTGTCACGTCGAGTTCAGGAGGATCTGACTCGCTTCTACGCCAACACACAGAAGGCTCGTATCATTCCTCATGGCGTGGACACCGTGGAGTTCGATGTGTCTCGGCGAAAGCCTTGGCGTCATGAGATCCGCGCACGCCTCGGCCTAGGAGAGACTCGGTTTTGCGCTCTCTGGGTCGGTGACCTTCGCAAAGGTGCCAAGACTGCGATACAGGCAGTTGCCCAAAACCCGAACCAGGTGCTTGTCGCAGTCTCGCGAAACGATCCAACTGTCTTCCGCGAATGGAGCGAGTTCTGTGGTGCGGCTGAGCGCACTTTTTTTGTTCCGTTTACCAAAGAGATCGCGAAGTTCTATGCCGCGGCCGACGCCTTCTTGTTTCCGACCACATACGATGCGTTTGGCATGGTCGTTCTCGAGGCAATGGCCATGGGACTTCCGGTGATTGTGAGCCGCTCCGCCGGCGTCGCAGAAGTCATCGAGCCCGACCGGGACGGACTTTGGTTGGAAGATCCCTTTAGTGCAGCTGAGGCGGCGGCTCGCTTGCGATTCCTCGAGCACGACCTCTCCGCTCGCATCCGACTTGGTAACGCCGCGCTGGCCAAAGCCCGTACGCTAGATTGGGATCGGGTAGCGATTGCCACTCGCGCCGTGTACCGGGAATGGGCTGGCGTTTGACCCCTCCAGCGACCCAGACGCGCGTGGTGCATTCGGCCGTTTTTGTCGTCAATGGGTCGGAAGACAGCGCGATGGGACGGAGAGCTCGCGGCCTATCCCGTGGGCTGGCCGCGCCGTGGCACTCCTTCTTTCTCTATCGCGGAACTGAAAGCCGCTTACAAGTTTTTCGTCAGTTTTTTAGCGGTTTGCGCGGCTTACGCCCGACTTTGCTCTACGTCGTCGACATGGCTGTCGCGGGGGTTGCCGCCGCCTTGCCTTTTAGATTGATGGGGGCCCAGGCGGTTGTCATCGACACAGGGGACGCAATCACCGCACTAGCCCGCGCCGGTCACCTACGTGGCCCGGCTGGTGTTGCTGCCACCTGGATGCTCGAGGAGTCTGGACTGAGACTAGCTTCTCACATCGTCGTACGCGGATTCCTCCATCAAGAGCTGCTCGCACGTCGAGGCATTCGCAGCACGTGGATCCCTGACGGGTTCGAGAGGGAGCTCTTTTACCCGGCATCGGGCCCGTACTCGAGCACTGACCTACGTATTGGCCTCGTGGGCAGTGTCATCTGGAATGGCTCGCTGGAGACAACTTACGGCTATGACCTCGTCGAGCTTCTGGCCGAGTTGTCGGATCTGCCTGTCCGAGGCGTGCTCGTCGGGGACGGTACTGGTCTCGAGCGTCTGCGGGCACACGCGTCCGCAAGAGGTATCGGTGACCGGATCACTTTTGCTGGGCACGTGCCGTACCGTGAACTGACCCCTTGGTTACACTCCTTCGATATCGCTCTCTCGACCCAGACAAACGACTTGCCAGGGCAGGTCCGCACCACTGGTAAGCTCCCACTCTATTTGGCCTGCGGGTGCTTCGTTATCGCGAGCCGCGTAGGCGAAGCTGGACGAGTGCTTCCTCGGGAAATGCTCGTCGACTACGACGGTCCCAGAGACCTGCTTTACCCTGCTCGCGCTGCGGCCCATCTTCGAGGCCTTATTCAGGCCCGCACCCCTTTCCGTGCTCTCGGACGAGCGGCTGGCGAACGTCTCGCACCGCACTACGACTACGACCGGTTGGCGCTCCAGCTCGCTGCGCTTGTTCAGCGTCTGGCGCCCGAGGTCAGTTAGGCCTATCCGACGACCCCAAGGGGGCCCGACCGACCTCGTCTTCACGCGCCCTGTTGGCGAACAAGACCCTCGCGGCTGGGATGGGTCAACACCGTGGCGGCAGTCCGCTTCTCGGCGCCAGCAATCAGCCCCATGTAGATCATCAGCAACATCGTTCCAGGAATAGCGGCCAGAAACCCAGCACCGATGAGGCCACTGACCCAAGTGAAGACGCAGAAGACGAACATCCCAACATCTGCGACTCCCCCCAATAGAGTCAACGAAGTGGGATTGACGAGGAGCAGGGAGCCGGCAAATGCCAGCCAGAGAACCAGACCCAATAGACCCTGCTCGATGCCAATCCTTGCGTACTCGCTCTCCAAGCCAATCTGCGGCTTCGCTTGGCCCATCAAGAAGTATGGAATTGACGTCCCGACAGCCGAGCCCAATCCACGCCCCAGCGGTTCAGCGACGATGGTATCCAGGAGGCCAGCGTTGAAGCTGCCTTCTACTCGTCTGCTGACGTAGTCCGAATTGGAAAGCGTCTCGAACCGTTGCAGCCTCTCCTCTCCAGGAACCATCAGTGCGACCAACGCAATCACGACAACGGCTCCTGCGCGTACGCCCGTCTGGCGGACACCGCGCAAGGCGACCGCCGTAAAGACCGCTAAGAGCCCAATGAACGGGAGACGCGCCGCGCAAGCGAAGACACCGAGCACCGCGGCGCAGAGCGCACCCATGGCCAGCACCTTCACCCACGACCGGTGTGCGTTGATCATGAGAACCAGCAGAGGAACGAGTCCCACCATGGTTCCTCCGTACGCATGGGCAGAGCCGAACGTGGCCGGAATCCTGATCGCTCGCTCCTCCCCAATGTCTCGAGATATGTAGATGATTCGCGACGCATCATTGACCGGAAAGAATGGCTCCACGCCGTAAAAATACTCACCAAGGGCCACAATGGCGGCGCCGAGTGCTACGGCGATAGCCCAGCCGGCAAGCCGCTTCACTTCTTCCGGCACTACCAAGGCGCCGATGAGCAGAAGAGGAAGAAAGAGGAGGATCGGCCTGAGTGCCAGAAGCTGAATTAGGACGGGCTGTGCATCGATGAAAGGGCTGAGAAGGATGAGGAAGATCGGGAGAACGACCAAAGCGACCACCCACCTCTTCAGCCGTTGAATCGTATCGGTCTTGGCCGCTATTAGCCTTGGATATGCTCCGACGTACACTCCGAGAGCGGAGGCGTCGAAGAAGAAGTGGATGAAACCATCGAAGATGCGACAGCGTGCAATCCCGTAGATGCTACCGATGAAGAGCAATAGTCCAAGGCCGTCCCCCAGACTCTTCCGGGTCATCAACGCGCAACTCAGGAATCCCAGGATGCAGAGACTTAGGCCCACGATTGACTTGTTCCGACGTTAGAGGACAGCTCACCCAGAGCCGCGCCGAGGTCACGGAGTGCGGACGCTGGTGAGAACGCTTGTTTGAAGTGCTCGCGGGCGGCAGATCCGAGGCGAATCCGCTTCTCTCTGTCGGTGAGCAGTTCCCGGAGTGCAGCCGAGAGAGCTACAGGGTCTGGGTTCACGCATCGGCCGATGTCGGAGGCGACGTTGTCGGCAGTTGCGCCAAGACTCGTGGCAACGATGGGGAGTCCGGCACTCATGGCCTCGACAACCGTGATCCCATACGGCTCGCGTTCGATGTTTGGCTGACAAAAAATGTCTGCCGCAAAGAGCAGGTCACTGACGTCGCTTCGCTCACCGAGAAAGGTCACTCGTTCATCGAGACCGTGTCTCCTTGAGAACGTCTCGAGCTCGCGCCGAAATTTGGCCTCAACAGCCCGGGCGTGACCGCCAGCAAGCCAGAGTCGCCAAGGCTGCTCGCCGATGTGCGTGAGAGCTTCGAGCAAGAGGCGCTGACCCTTCCAGGGCTCGAGCCGGCTCGTCTGGACGATGACGGGCTCCTCTCGAACAGAAAGCTCCGCTCGGGTGATCTCTCTGGAGCGCCTCGGGGGCGATGGGTCTAGAGGATAACGGCATACCCGGACGGGAACGGCCGGGAACACAATGGCTGTCGTGGACGCGGTATAGGGGCTGTTTGCGATCACGCCCGCCGGGGGCCGGAGCCTCGCGAGCCTGTCGAGTGCGTTCTTGCTCGCAGCTCCGTGCTGAAAGAGAAGCAACGGCGGAGTCGGAGGAAGGCCATGCCCGAAGACAAAATACGTCCAAAGACCGTGCGCTACGACGACATCCGGCTTCAGTCGACGGACCCATGCTCGACACTCCCGTCGCGCTCGGAGAACTGACCACGGGTGTCGGATACGCGCTCTCTCGATGAACACCGGGGAAACGCCGGCGGCCTCGAGTTCGGTAGAGAGCCTCCCGCGATGACTCAGCAGGAACTGATTCTCGAACCCACCAATGCTGCGCTCGAGCCGAGCGAGGGCCACCAGGAAGGTCTCGATGCCCCCGAACAAGTTTCCATTGGCCAGGTGAAGAACCTTCATCCGGAACCGACCCGGACTGCTGCTACCGAGTTGGCAGCCCTGAGTTCGCAGTAGGTTGCTAGTGTCTCGTCGACCATTCGATCCGCGGTAAACCGTTCGAGAGCACGTTGGCGGCCGCTCGCACCGAAGCGGCGAGCCAGCTCCGCATCATCGAGCAAGAGACTCAGAGCCCGGCCGAGTGCGTGAGCATCATTCGGAGCAACGGTGACTCCGGTAACGTCGTGGACGCTGACGTCGGGGACCCCGGACGGCAGCGAGGTGTTCACGACCGGCAGCGCCGTGGCGAGTGCCTCGATCTGCACAATCCCAAAAGCCTCGCTCCGAGCGATCGAAGGGAAAGCAAAGACGTCGGCGGCACCGTAGTAACGGCCCATGTCCTCATTTGGGACGGCTCCGACAAAAGTCACGCGCTCACTGATTCGGTTTCGACGGGCCCGCACTTCCAGCGCGCTCCGAAGAGGACCATCGCCAATCAGAAGCAGATGGGCCCTGACCGTCTTCATTGCGTCGAGGAGGACCTCGAAACCCTTGTAGTAGATGAGGCGTCCTGTCGCGAGGACGATACGCTCTCCGTACTTTGTACGAAGATCTCGGGCGGACCTCAGTTGCTTCAGAGATGGTGAGAACTGTTCGAGATTGATCCCGTAGGGGATGACCCTGACTCTGGATCGATACGGCCTGAGTTCCTCGGAGCTCTCTACATATCGCTGTGATGTGGCGATGATGGCGTCCGCTCTCGCCATTACCGCCCGGAAGAGCGGTTGAAGAACGCTCCGCATTCGAACTTGCCGCACGACATCGCTGTGATGGGTGATCACCAGGACGTGATGGGGCTTGCGCGCAGCGAGGTATGCGAACATCGCCATCGGGTGGGGGGTATGGAGATGCAGAACGTCGTACGGTCGGCAGAGCTCGGTGACCAAGCTCGGGGAGAGATCGGTCGACAGGATTCGGCCAAGAGTGCCGACCCGGGTGATGGGGATTCCGCGTACAGTCTCGTGCACGGTCTTTGTGCCGCTGCCGTGGACAAGGACCTCTAGCTCGACCCCGCGTGCCGTCAGTCCGTTTGCGAGGAGACCGAGGTGCGTCTCGATCCCTCCCACGTGAGGTTCGTAGTACTTCCCCAGCTGCAGAACTCGCATGGGAGCTTCAGACGCCCTCGTGGGACTCGTGATACTCCGAGGCGTACGCTGCGTAGAGGGCTCCATACTTCGGATTTCTCAGCTCCACGTCGTTCAGGACGGCACCGAATACCTTGGCCTTCACGTCAGTGAGGACACGAACGGCCCGCCGTGCGAGCGCCTTGTTCGTGGCATCTGCGCGGATCACAAGCAACGCTCCGTCCACTTGTGTCGCGAGGACGGCCGAGTCAGCCACCGCATTCACCGGAGGGCTGTCGAAGATCACGCGCTCGAACCGGGCCGTGACCGAAGCGACGAAGTCACGAAAGGCCTGAGTGTGGAAGAGCTCGGCTGGATTCGGAGGGATCGGGCCGCTGGGAATGAGGAAGAGTCCCGGAACCTCGGTGCTCTTGAGCACGTCGTCAAGATCCGCGTCTCCGACCAGAACAGAGCTGACGCCCTTCTCATTCGGAACTCCTAACGCCCGATGGAGCCTGGGGCGGCGCATGTCGGTATCCACAAGAAGGACTCGCCCGCCGCTTTGCGACATCGCAATACCAGTGGCGATAACGGTCGTGCTCTTTCCTTCGCGCGGGCCGCTAGACGTCACGAGCATCGTCCGCAAGGGACGATCGGGAGACATGAACAGCAGGTTCGTTCGAACCGCCCGGCACGCTTCGGCAACAGTCGATTTGGGATGCCGGTATACGTAGAGGTCGAGGTCGCCCGCTGGAGCGTCGCGTTCCACGGCCACCCGAGGAAGAACACCGAGGAACGGAAGTCCGACTTTGTTCTCGACGTCGCTCTGCGATTTCACGGTCGAATCGAGCTGCTCCAGGACGAATGCGAGGCCGAGTCCACCGACGAGGCCCAAGAGCAGTCCTAGCATCAGGTTGTTTCGCACTCGTGGTCTGATCGGCGCCGGATTCGGGCGCGCCGCATCCAGGATGCGAGCATTGCTCGTCCGGAGCATGCCTGACAGCTCCGTGTCCTTCAGCCGCTTCAGCACCATGTCGTAGAGGCGCTGGTTATTGTCGGCTTCTCTCTTGATGCGATCGAACTCGATCTGTCGCTTGTTGACCTCGAAGGCTTCCGCTTTCGTCGCGTCGAGAAGTGCCTGGAGATTCCTCTCCTTCGCCAGGGCCTCGGTCAATTCGAGCTGAGCGCTCCGAACAACATTCTCCAGTTCATGAATCAGGTCTCGCCGTGCTTCGTTGACCTTCTGCAGACAGGTCGCGAGCTTCGGGTGGTCCGGAAGGTAGCGCTCGTTCAGCGCAGAGCAGTCTCCCTTTTCCTGGAGGTATCGTGACTTCAAGGCAGTGAGCGGCGTTGCCCCTGATCCGGTCGACAGGACGTCTGCCCAAGCAGGATCCTTCGCAGTATCCGACGACCGCCGAACGGAGTTGATCGCCTCCACCCTCGCCTTCAGGCCAGCGATCCGGGTTCTGATTTCCGTTAGTGCACCGTTATAGGTGTTCAGCCTCTGGGAGACGATGTTGGCACGATCCTCGAGGGAAGTCGTGAGCATGTCCGCATCCTTCTTGAAGTCGTAGACCGCGATCTCGCTCTGCTTGGTCCGCTGCTCAAGCTCTCCCAGCCGGTCCTCGAGCCAGCGGTTCGCCGTTTCCGAGATACGCAGACGGAGTGCCAAATTCTCGGCGATGTACGCTTCGGCAATCTCATTGGCGAGCAGCGCAGCGCGCTTCGGGTCGAGATCCTCCACGCGCACCTCGACGATACGCGTGTCCTTGACAGGGACGACCGTAAGCTTGCTCTGGAGAAGCCCCGCAGCGTCTGCGTTGCGCATCGCTGTTTCTCGCGCTTTCGGATCGTGGACGGCAGCGAGCCCGAGGAACAACGGATCGTGGTCCAGCCCCAACTTCTCGACTGTGCGCTGGGAAACCGCGCGACTCATGATGATGCTGGTTTGAGTCTCAGTGTACTCCTTCGTGTACCAGTAGCCTCCCGCTCCAGGTTCAGAGACATCGCCAACCTGTGCGTCGAGAATCCGTGGTGGCGCCGCGTCGATCACGATCGACGTGCTGGCACCGTAGATGCGGGGCTGTCTAAGCGTGTGCAGCGCGACGGCCCCAAAAAGAGTTACCGCGCTGGCGAGGATGATCCAGCGTCGTCGAACGGCGAGGTGCCAGATCGCGCGCAGATCCACACCGGAGGCGCCTGACCCGAAATCCAATCGAACTCCTTCTGCGAGCGGTGTCCGCTGATCCCGACCGCCAGGGTACGAGAGTGCCCCGATGCACCGAATCGGTCAATTCGACTGAGGGTTTTGGGCTCGGGTGCCGGAGGGCATGTGGTACGACGTGTCCGTGTCCGGGGCATTTTCCGTTCTCATTCCCTTCGACCCGAGCTCGGCAGACGAGGCCGCCTCGGCTGCGTCAGCCGCTCTGGCCGCAGGAGCCACCGAGGTCGTGGTCTCTGGCCAGGGAGAAGTCCGCACCGGAGCATCGATCCGGCGGGTTTCCGTCGCCGGGGGTCGTGGGGAGGCGGTTCAGCAGGGTGTCCGCTCCCTCGCGACGAGCTGCACGGTCTTGCTAGAACCGAAGGCCGGCGCCGTCGCCTCACAGCTTCCGGTGCTCTGCGCACCGGTACTCCAGGACCGAGCCGATGTGGTCGTGGGCACTGGGGCGAACGAACATCCGCTGTTGAACCGCCTTGCTCGTGAACTCTCGGATGTTCCGCTGGCGCGGCCCCTGGGACCCGTCCAGGCGATCCGGACCGACGCCCTGAAGAGCCTGAAGCTCGTCTCCGCGGGCCCAGGCGTCAGCGCCGAGATCCTCGTGAAGCTCGCCGCGCAGAGCTTTCGTTTCGGCGAGGTCACGCTTCCGGAAGCGAGCCCCCGGCGGTCGTTCAAGGAGGCACGGGACCTGCTGGCCACCCTCCTGCGCTACGCAGTCTTCGCGAACGACGCCGACAACGCGCACGAGGGCTACAACACTCTGGAACGCCTCGAATCGGCGCCACACTACAATGCCTGGCTAGGGTCGAAGCTACGGCCGCATCTGGGGAAACGAATCCTCGAGGTCGGAGCTGGAATTGGGACACTGACCAGGGAGATCGCCGAAGGAAGAGAGCGCGTGATCGCGCTCGAGGCCGATAGCTACTACGCGCAGCGGCTTTCCAATCTCTTCAGAGGTTCGTCGGTCGTTCGGCCTCTTCACGCCCCAGTCGAAGAGACGGACTGGGACGCGCTCTCCCGAGAAATGCTGGACACGGTCTTCCTCAGCAACGTGCTGGAGCACATCGCCGATGACGCGCAAGCAGTACGGCACTTCCGGAGTGTGCTTCCAGTTGGAGGGCGTCTGGTGGTGCTCGTCCCGGCGCTTCCCCGGCTGTTCGGCAGCCTCGACGAGGCAGTCGGTCATCATCGGAGGTACGTTCCCGAGACTTTGCGAGCCGTGATCGAAGCCAACGGGTTCGAGATAGAGACTCTGGAGTGGTTGAATCTCCTCGGGATTTTCGGCTGGTACCTGAACGGGAAGATCCTCAAGCGACGGGTTCTCCCGGCACTCCAGCTTCGGGTTTATGACCGGGTTGCCCCACTTCTGGCGCGAGCCGAGGCGATGTGGAAGCTTCCGGTCGGGCTGAGCCTGATCGCGGTCGCGCGTGCGCGGTAGGCCTGGGAGCCACGGATGAAGAAGATCGAAGCCATCATCAAGCCGTTCAAGCTGGACGAAGTGAAGGACGCCCTGGGCGAGGTCGGCGTCCACGGCCTCACCGCGGTCGAGGTAAAAGGATTCGGCCGACAACGGGGGCACACCGAACTCTACAAGGGAGCTGAATACGTCGTCGATTTCCTACCAAAGGTAAAGATCGAGGTCGTGGTCGACGACGATCAGGCACCACGAGTCGTCGAGGCGATCGAGCGGGCGGCCAAGTCTGGAAAGATCGGCGACGGAAAGATCTTCGTCCTGCCCGTCGATGAAGTGATCCGGATTCGCACGGGCGAACGCGGAGTCGACGCCCTCTGACCGAGACCAACCGCCGTAGGCTCCTTTATGGAGCCATCGCAGCGCTCTATCTCCTCGCATTCCCGTATCACCCGGGCCTACGCAGTCCGAACGAGCTGAGCCGGCTCATGCAGAGTCGTGCCCTGGTCGATTTCGGCGAAGTGAGTCTCAACCGTGCAATGCGGGTCTACGGACCCGTTGGGGACCTCTCGTATCGGGACGGACAATTCTATCCCTCGAAAGCTCCTTTTCTCTCCTTCGCCGCCGCTCCTATCTATGCCGTTCTGCGCTCCTTGGCGGGGAACACCATCGGAGCCGTGCCGGAGATTCCGCTCGTCTTTTTTGGCCGACTCTTTCTCACCGTTGTCCCAACGCTCATCGTCCTGGGCCTACTTCGACGCTTTCTCGCAACGTATGTCGACGGCGCCGTCGCCGACCTATTCGTCGTCTTCTATGCGCTTGGGACGCTCGCTTTCAGTTATTCGCTGCAATTCCTGAGTCATCAGACATCCGCAGTGCTACTCTTCGCTGGTTTCTATGTTGGCTGGCGATGGGCGCGCTCCGAGGCCTCCCGGGGAGTACTCCTCTCGGTCGGCTTCTTTACCGGCTTGGCGGTCGCAGCCGAGTACACCAGCGCGATGGCCGCAGGACTCATCACGATCTGGATCGGGTTCTGCCGTCCAGGATCTGCGCGTACACGTTCGACGGCGGTGGCCATCGTTGCGGCAGGTGCGATGGCACCAATGCTCGTCGTCGGGCTGTATCACTGGCGTTGCTTCGGTTCCCCCTTTGAGACCGGCTACAAGCACCTTGCGGATGCTGCCTATCAGCCCTGGCATCTCGGCGGATTTCTCGGAATCCGTACGCCTGATCCGCGTGCGTTCGTCCTTTCGCTGTTCTCTCCGCTCCGGGGCCTCTTTGCACTCTCGCCAGGCCTACTGCTCGGGATCATTGGCCTGAGACGACTCTGGAGAGCTCGAGCGCAGGCACCCGAGTTGGGACCGATCGCCATCTTCACGATCTCGCTTCTGGTCGGATATCTCTACTTCACGTCGAGCTTCAGCTACGAATCCTGGGGATGGACTACCGGACCCCGGCATATGACCGGCCTGGTCCCTTTTCTGCTCCTGCCAGCGGCGCTCCTGTATCGGCAGCTCGTCACCCCTCTCGCGCTTGGCGTTGCACGAGGACTGCTCGCTGCATCGGTCCTGATCACGGGCTGCTTGACGCTCGTGAACTATGTCCCCGACGACGTCTCCGAAGCACTCTTTGGGCTCATGGTTCCGCTCGCACGAAGAGGCGATCTTGTCCCCTCGGTGCTCAGTTTCTTCGGGCTGAGCAACCCTTGGTCAGGCTCTGTTTTTGTTTTGGCTATTGTCGCCATGACGAGCTTCGTGCTCGTCGGCGGAACCTTGCCGGATCGCCGCTCCGCGCGCAGTCCGCTCGCGGCTCTCGCGACCGTGGCATTACTGCTGGTTGGGCATCTCGTGGCTTACCGCGGGACGCCCGGCGACCGCGGAGCGCAGGAGCTTCTCGCACGAGTTTGGCTTACCCCGCCTGGATCAGTTCCTAGGTTCTGGTCGACGACAGGATTTCGCTGACCCACGCTTACTCGGCCCGTCCCGGCCTACGAAGGCCGTACCGACGGATCTTGTAGACGAGCGTTCGCCGCGGGAGCTCCATCCGTCGTGCGGCTTCGGTGACGTTCCATCCGCTACCGACGAGTGCGGCCTCGATCTCTCGGCGCTCGGTCTGACGCACCTTGGCCCGCATGCCGAGCTCAATGGGGGTTGCGTCCGGGACATCGAACTGCTCGAGCGTGACCTCAGTACCGGTTTTTCCGAGCGCGGCACGGATGACGACGTTTCTAAGTGTTCGGACGTTTTCGGGAGTCTGTGCCTGTTGAAGGAGCGCACGTGCTTCTGGACGAAGCATCGAACGGCGCCGACTCAGCTGAGCATCAACAAGGTGAAGAGTTTTCTCAGCGATCGGAAGGACATCCATCGGACGGTCGCAAAGATCCGGAATTACGATTCGGTCAGGTGGAAGTCCCGATAGTTCCACTCCTTGGTCGATTCCGGCGGAAGGTTGGAAGCTCGAGGCGCTCCAAAAGGCGCGCAACTCCTGCTCCGGCAACATGAAAGGTCGGCGCACGTGGAGGGCTCCTCCGGCCGCCTTTGCGACGTCTTCGGTCCACTGAGCACGATCGAACCGCGGGTTCGAGTGTGAAACGAACGGAGCCTTGGCTACGCGCACTCTGCGAATCACTCGTGCAACGGTTTCCCGTCCGACGCCTTCTGAGCCCAGCAGCAACAGAGCCTTCCGTCCAGCCCACCGCTCGGCAAGAGCGCCCAACCGAGTCATGTATGGGTCGCGCCAAATCGGTTCCTTCGATTCTGCGATGTTCAGGCCGAGCATCTGTTCGGCTGCCGTTGCCCAGAGTTCGTCTGTTGTCGCTCCGTGA
>Ga0268264_10000818_pt1 | contig 33491 bp, 23 predicted proteins | sample KBSSwiS32_FD_190357 | JGI IMG/M metagenome (GOLD analysis project Ga0268264, IMG submission 190357) | Switchgrass rhizosphere microbial communities from Kellogg Biological Station, Michigan, USA - KBS Switchgrass S3-2 (SPAdes) (version 2) | ecosystem: Host-associated > Plants > Roots >...
TGGTAGCCCACCTCGCGGCCGAGCGTCCACCCCTGCTCCTCGGCGATCCGCCGCGCCGCCGCCCGCGCCGCGACCCGCCGCGGCTCGGTCATGACGATCGATTGACCGGCGGCGAGGCCCGCGATCCCCGCCGCGAGCAGACCCGGAGGCACCCGGGTCGTCTTGCCGGCTCCGGTGGGCGCCCGCAAGACGGCATTTGCATGGCTCTTCAGCGCCGCGATCAGCTCGGGCAGGACGGAATCGATCGGCAGCGGGGCGAGAGCGGGAGGCATGGCGGGCGCCATCATCCCCCGTCTCCCAAGCGAGCGGCTAGAATCGTCGCCCATGAGCGACCATCAGCCGACTATCTTCGACAAGATCCTTTCCGGCGAGATTCCCAGCTACAAGATCTACGAGGACGACCAGGTCTTCGCGTTTCTCGACATCGGCCCCCTGTCCGAGGGGCATACGCTGGTCATCCCGAAGGAGCGCAAGGTGCAGCTCGACCAGCTCTCCGACGAATCGGCCGCCGCGCTCGGCCGCGCCCTCCCCCGGATCTGCCGCGCCGTGATGCGGGCGACCGGCGCCACCGCCTACAACGTGCTTCAGAACAACGGCCGGGACGCCCACCAGGTGGTCATGCACGTCCATTTCCACGTCATCCCGAAATTCGGCTCGCAAGGCCTCGGGATCGGCTGGAACGCCGGCAAGCTCGGAGATTCCGCGGCGCGCGATTTGGCGGAACGGATGCGGCAGGCGTTGGCGGGGTGATCTTGCCTCTCTCCGAGTGCTACTCTTACTTCTGGTAAGGAGAAGAAAGATGGCCACCGCGACACTCACCAGCAAAGGTCAGATCACTCTGCCGAAACCGGTTCGAGAGCACCTCGGGATTCACGAGGGCGACCGCGTGGATTTCATGATCCGGGACGACGGTTCGGTCGCCGTTCGTTCCCTGAAAGGGTCGATTCACCGCCTTGCGGGCCTTCTGGCCAGACCCGGCCTCAAGGCTCCAACGATTGAGGAAATGAAGGAGTCGATCGCCCGGTTCCATGCGGAAGATAACGAAAGAATCCGCCGACAGGGATGAGAGGGCTCGACACAAACTTCTTAGTCCGCTTCCTCACCGAGGACGACTTCCAGCAAACGAGGAAAGCCGCCAAGGTTCTCGCTGAGGCAGAGCAATTCCGCGACCGGCTGTACGTGACGACTATCGTGGTCTGCGAGTTAGTGTGGGCTCTGCGCTCCAATCCCTATCTTTGCGACCGAACGGAGATCGCGCAGTTTCTTGAACTGATGCTGGACACCAAGGTCCTTGAGTTTCAAAGTCGAGATTCTGTTCAACAGGCGCTGGCTGATTTTCGTTCAGGCCGCGGCGACTTTGCGGACTATTTGATCAGCCGCGAAAACCAAGCAGCCGGATGCAAAGACACGATCACTTTCGACCGGAAACTGTCCGGTCCCCTTTTCGAGAACCTCTGACCGTGCGGGCGATCGAGATCCGCGGCGCCTTCGGGCTCGATAACCTCGCGCTCGTCGAGCGACCCGAGCCGGTGGCCGGACCCGGACAAGTCATCGTCGCGATGCGCGCGGCGTCGCTCAACTATCGGGATCTGATGATGATCCTGGGGCAGTACAACCCGAAGCAGAAACTTCCGCTCATCCCCTGTTCCGACGGGGCGGGTGTGGTCGAAGCGGTCGGCCCCGGAGTGACGCGGTGGGCGATCGGGGATCGGGTGACGACCACTCTGAACCCGCGCTGGATCGCCGGGGAGCCCGCGCGCGAGCTGGTTCGTTCGACCCTCGGCGGGCCGTTCGACGGCGTACTCCAGGAGCGGATGGTGATGTCGGAGGAAGGCGTGGTCCGCGTCCCTTCGCACCTTTCGGACGCCGAGGCTGCCACGCTCCCCTGCGCCGCGCTCACCGCCTGGTCGGCGCTCGACGCAGGCGACATCGGCGCGGGAGATACCGTGCTGGTGCAAGGAACCGGCGGGGTCGCGGTCTTCGCGCTCCAGCTCGCGAAACTGCGTGGCGCCCGCGTGATTGCGACTACCCGCCGGGCGGAACGTGCCGAACGTCTGCTCGCGCTCGGCGCCGAAGAGGTCATCGATTCTCGGCAGAATCTCGATTGGGGGGCGAAGGCGCGCGAGGCCGCGGGCGGCCGGGGCGTCGACCTGGTGGTCGAGATCGGCGGCGCGGGAACGCTCGAACAGTCGCTCAAGGCGGTTCGAATCGGCGGCACCGTCGGCTTGATCGGCATCTTGGACGGCAACGCCGCCGCGATCCACCTGACTTTGATCTTCATGCAGGCGATCCGGCTCCAGGGCGTTCTGGTCGGCTCCCGCGAGACATTCGAGCGGATGAACCGCGCGATCGAGCTGCACAAGATCCGGCCGGTGATCGACCGCATCTATCCCTGGACCGAAGCGCGCACGGCACTCGAAGGGATGGCCGCCGGGGAACATTTCGGGAAGATTTGCTTGACGCTTTGACTCTTCTTCTGGAAGAGCCTTCGGAGAAGATAGTTTGATCAAAGTGGTTGACACTCTTCACGGGATGCCTTAGCCTCCGCAAATATTCTCCTGCCCTGAGTCAGGCCGGTTGCTTCTATGTGTCGCTCAACAGTCCGTACACGTGGTGTGCGTCAATTGCTTGGGCGCGCGAGTCAAAAAGCGTGCCAGCACCAAACTATGATGAGAGTGCGTAAGCGCGAGGAATCTATTTATGGCGAACGATGACGACAGAGTTTCCCCCATTCGCAGGATCCAAGGCGTGCTCAAAGATGCCGGGGAACTTACAGGTCCAGCTTTTAGAATGATACTCGCTCCGAGCATGACTAAGTGGGCTCGCCGACAGGGCAAGTGGGTGACGGTGGGACTCGTACTTTGTACCTTGGTCGTGGTCGGGAACATTGCTTATAGTGTCGTCGCTCCTGATAGCCTCGCTCTTGGAGGGCCAAAGGTTCGGCTCTATGCTCAAATCTCGCTCCTTCTCCTCGCAGCAACATTTGCAGTTACCGCGAAACGCGAAAATCCGCTGTTGAAAAATGCTCCAAGCGGGCATCTCGATGAACAAGTTCTCACTGCAGTCGAATCATCCGAAAGGTTCATGTCATTTTGGCCCGCTCTTTGGACCACATGGTTTCTGTTATATGCAGCTTTGACTCTAGATTATATTGTCAAGCTTAATAGTCCGTACTTGGTCGCTTTGTTCGATCTGTTAAATAACTGCACAGCATTGATTTTCTTATCGATGTATAGGGAACTGCGCCGCGACACGACCCTGCGGAATAAACAGTTCTGGGTACCTCTCCTTTTGTCAGCGATTTTTTTGGCAGGAGTCGAGGTTGCTGTAACTGCCGCGCTGATCGGGAACCCACTTCTGGATGCATGGCAACTAATTTTCCAGGTGTTGTCAGGCGTGGTGGTCGGGTTAGCGACAGCGCTCTTCGCATCGAGACTCACAAGCAAGATCATCGACGTTCCCGTTGCTGTTGTGGCCATTCTGCTTTTCTATGCCATTCTTCAGCCGGTTTTTCCACTTATAGCTGAAAAACCAGTAGGGATCACTGATCAGGCCGAGGCGCTGCGAGCGGGCCTCGCACTGCTCGTGGCCAAGCTGGCTCTTTACTGCAAGTTGATCCTCCTTGCCTTGGTTCATTGGCTAAACGATACAGGTCGCCTAACCTACTACATGTACGGAGTACGGGACCTTGATTCGGGCGCCAGCACGAAAATGTTCGAGTTTTTAAACAAGAATATTTCAAGATCGAACCGAACTTCTAGTTTTCAAGGGCCGGATCCAGAACCACCCGCCGCCGCTGCCGCCGGGATCCAGTAAACACCGCGGGCAACAAGTTCTATTGAGAGGTGGCATCCGGGATGCTTGGGATTGGGTCTGGGCCAAGTTCCTTGGGATATAGCTGCCCGGAGCTACCGATCCGTCGCGAACCTTCGCCGTAATTGTGTTTCTGCTCAGCAGGCCGCTCGCCAATGGGCACGCTACTACCCACCCTCCCAGCGTTCCAATTGGCTGCAGGGGCGAGATGTTTTGCGCAGAGGACCGCCCTTTTCGAGCGGGCCATTCGTGTGCGAGGAGAGGATGGTCGGTGGCTCCCGGGAAGTGAATTCTATTGTCTCTGCACCAATTCTTTGACGCTCCCTCGCAAATCTCAGATTGGAACTGGCGAAGGTGGCTGAGGAGAGAACGGCAGTAAATGGTCTTTTCGCCATCGGTCGCCTTGACCCGCTCCCCCTCGCCCGCTAACCTCGGCCTCCTTGAGGCTCTGCCCCTCACTCTTCTACGCGCTCCCCGGAGATCATCATGCAACTCGGAATCCTCGGCTTCCCCAAAGCCGGTAAGACGACTCTTTTCAATACGCTCACCGCGTCGCATCAATCGACCGACAAATTCAGCTCGTCGGCCGAGACCAACATGGGCGTCGCCCTGGTCGCCGACCGGCGGCTCGAACAGCTGCGCGACCTGTTCAAGCCGAAGCGCTACGTGCCGGCGACGGTGCAGTACATGGACATCCCGGGCATGCGAAAAGGGGAGTCGGCGGAGAGTCTGGACCTCGCGAAGCTCAAGAACGTCGATGCGCTGGTCCACGTGGTCCGCGCCTTCGCGGACGCCGAGATCCTTCATGCGGAGGGGAGCGTCGATCCGGCGCGCGACGTCGAGATCGTGGATTTGGAGCTGATTCTGGCCGACCACACTCTGGTTGAAAAGCGGCTCGATCGGCTCGACAAGGCGACCAAGCGCGGCCTGAACCCGGAAGAGCAACGGGAAAAGCATCTGCTGGCCGACATCGTCATGCCCGCGCTGGAAAAAGAAATCCCCCTGCGCGAGATCGAGCTCGACCCCGACGACGACCGGCGCCTGCGCGGCTTTCAGCTCCTTTCGGCCAAACCGATGCTCTTGGTGATCAACGTCGACGAGGCGCGCGTCGCGACCGCCGATCCCGCCGCCCTTGGCATTCGCCTGCGCCCCGCCGTCCGCGCGGTGGTCGTCTCGGCGCCGATCGAGGACGAGATCTCGCGCCTGCCGGCGGCCGAGCAGGCGGACTTTCTCGCCTCGCTCGATCTGGCGGAGCCGAGCCTCGCGCGGGTGACCCGCGCGAGCTTCGACCTGCTCGGCCTGATCGCCTTCTTCACCGTCGGCGAGGACGAGGTGCGCGCCTGGACCATTCGCCGCGGCACCCGGGCGCGCGAGGCCGCGGGCACCATCCACTCCGACCTGGAGCGCGGTTTCATCCGCGCCGAAGTCGTCGGCTGGGAGGATCTGCTCCGCCTCAAGACGCTCGTCGCCTGCCGCGAGGCGGGCCTGCTCCGCTTGGAGGGCAAGGAGTACGAGATGAAGGACGGCGACGTGACCAACATCCGGTTCAACGTGTAGGGGGCGCTTGTGTCCGGACTCGATTTGGCCTCAGAACCGCCTGCCGCGCAGGGCGGCATCGATCCGGAGAGCGCCCCCCGGCCGCGCTTGAAGGAGATGGAGGTGATGGTCGCGGAGGTGGTGCAGGAAACCGCGGATACCGCGACGCTCACCCTTTTTACCGGCAACGATCGGCTGGACTACCTGCCCGGGCACTTCCTCACCATCCGCCCCCAGCAGTTTCCGACCCTGGAAGGAATCTGCCGCTATTTCGAGGACCTGAAGGGCAAGCGGGAGCCGGCGCGGGCTTACTCGCTCGCATCCGCGCCGCACGAGGGTCTGCTCGCGGTCACCGTCAAGCAGGAGCGCTACGTCTCCGGGGTGACCAAGTACCCGCCGCTGCTGTCGCCGCTCTTGGTCTTCCACACTCCGCCCGGCACCCGCATGAGGGTCACCGGCTTCGGCGGACCGTACGTCCTGCCGGACGACGTCGAGAGCCGCACGGACCACCTGGTCCACATCTGCGCCGGCTCCGGGATCGTGCCCAACTTCAGCATCTTGAAACACTGCCTCGCGACGGATATGAAGCTTCGCCACACGCTGATCTACGGCAACCGAACCTGGAACGACGCGATTTTCCGCCACGCGCTCGAAGAGCTCGCGCTGCGCCACCCGGATCGGCTGAGCATCGTCCACACCCTCTCCCGCGAGCCGGACCCGGCGACGTTCGGCGCCAACGTCCGCGGGGGGAGGGTCGACGAGGCGCTGATCCGAGAATTTCTCCCCGACCCCTCCGCGGTCGAGATCTTCACCTGCGGCCCGGGAGTCGGCAAGTTCGAGCGCCAGGCCGCGGCCGAGAAAGGCGAGCAAGCTCAGCCCCGCTTCCTCGAAACCGTCCTCGCCGCGCTGCGCAATCTGGGCGTCCCCGGCGAGAGAATCCACCGCGAAAGCTACGGGTAGTTCCCAAACTCGGAGCTTCGGCTTCAGAGTGAGCTTGCACAGGATCTATGCTTGACACGTCAACTATTGATCTGCAATGATCGGCCTGTGAACGAGAGCGTGCTCCAGCGGGAAATCCGCCAGAACCGGCCGTTTCGATCGCTAGCCCAGGAAGCCATGCTCGGATTGATGCGCACGACCGACCTGATTCGCCGCTCTTTCGGCCGGGTGTTGGAGGCGCAGGGAATTACGCTGCAGCAGTACAACGTCCTCCGTATCCTGCGCGGCGCGGGCGATTCCGGCCTGCCGACCCTGGAGATCGGGTCGCGGATGATCGAGGAGTCGCCGGGCATCACACGCTTGATCGACCGCTTGGAGGCGAAGGGCTGGGTGCGCCGCGAGCGCTGTCCACACGACCGGCGGCAGGTTCTCTGCTGGATCACCCCGGCGGGCTTGGGCGTCCTTGAATCTCTCGACGAGCCGATGGCCGAGGCGGACGATCGCGCTCTTTTCATGCTCTCGACTGAAGACAAGAGCCACCTGATTCGGCTGCTCGACGCGATTCGCGCCGGCAGCCGGTGAAATGACCGACCCCGAAGACGTAAACCTCGACAAAACGAAGGAGATGGACATGAAGAAACTACTCGCAGCCGCGGCACTTTCCCTCCTCGCCGCGGGCCTTCCGGCCCTCGCCGCCGACACCTACAACGTCGATAAGACGCACTCGGAAGTGAGCTTCAAGATCAAGCATCTGCTCGGCAAAGTCCCGGGCCGGTTCGACGACTTTTCAGGCACGATCCAGTTCGACGCCGCCAAACCGGCCAATTCGTCGGTCGAGTTCGCGATCAAGGCGACCAGCATCGACACCAGCAACGAAGATCGCGACAAGCACCTGCGCTCAGCCGATTTCTTCGACGTCGAGAAGTTTCCCGAGATCACCTTCAAGAGCACCGCGATCAAGGAGGTCGCGAAGAACCGCTATCAGGTGACCGGCGCCTTCACGATGCACGGCGTGACCAAGAACATCACCCTGCCGGTCGAGTTCCTGGGCGAAGTGAAAGATCCCTGGGGCAACACCAAGGCCGGATTTTCGACCGATACCGTGCTGAACCGGAAGGACTACGGCATCGTCTGGAACAAGGACCTCGACAGCGGCGGCACCCTGCTCGGCGAGAACGTCGAGATCTCGATCAACCTCGAAGTCGGCAAGGCGAAGCCGGCCGAAGCGAAGCCCTCGAAGTAAAACTCCTCCTGTCGCCGTCCAAGAAGAGGCGCCCGCGGGCGCCTCTTTTCATTTCTTCCGCGGGTGCTAGGCTCAGAGTCAAACTCCTATTACTGGATTCTTGGCTCGAGGGGAGCACCATGGCCGAAGCACCCGCCGAAGGTTTCACCACCGTCCTCCATGCCGAGCTTGCGGAGATCCACCGGAGCCGTGTCCTTCAGGCGGCGGTCGAAAACCGAGATCCCGTTGTCGAGCCGACTGCGGTTCTTGCGGTTCCACCGAAGGATCGCGCCGAAGCCTTCACCCGCGCGCACGAGGCGAAACTCTCCGGCCTGGCCTTCTCGGGCGGTGGAATCCGCAGCGCAACCTTCAGTCTCGGGGTGATCCAGGCGCTTGCGGAGCTTCGCCTGCTCGGCATCTTCGACTACCTCTCGACGGTCTCGGGCGGCGGCTACATCGGCTCCTGGCTTTCGGCTTGGCTGAAACGAAAAGGGGGAATCCCCGTCGTGGCGGAGTTCTTGAAGCAACGGGGAGCCGAGGACGGCGACCGCGAGAGCGAGCCCGCGCCGATCCGGTTCCTCCGCGCCTACTCGAATTTCCTCACCCCGAAGCTCGGACTGTTCAGTTTCGATACCTGGGCGCTCGTCGCGATCTACCTGCGCAATTTTCTGCTCAACGTGACGATCCTGGTCTCCCTCTTCGCCACGGTGCTCCTGATCCCGCGGCTGCTGCTCTACTGGTGCCACTACGCGAACGCGCCGCTTGTCTACCTTGGGCTGACCGGACTTTGCCTCTTGATCGGGATCGCGGGGATCGGCTTCAATCTTCGGCTCTTCACCGCGCCCCGCTGGTACGGAACCCCGAAATGGATCCGCTACTTCGTGGTTCTGCCGCTGGTCGTGGGCTCGTCTTTCGGCACTCTGGCGATGACGAGCAAGATCGCCGAAGCGGGACCGCTCGCGCCTGGGGAGGCCTTGAAATGGATCGTTAGACACGGGGCTTTCTATTTCGGCGCCTGGCTCATCGGCTGGATACTCGCCGTTTGGCTCAACCCCAGGAAGCGGCCAGGCGAAACCGCCGCGATCGCCGATTCCTCGCGCGGCCCAAAGCTCCTACCCTTTCTGGTGAGCACAGCAGCCGCGGCCCTCCTCGTGTTCGGGCCGCTCCTGTACGCGATTCGAATCCTGCTGGAAAAGCTCGTCAGGATCTATGAAGGGGGGGCGCCGGTTCTCGCGCTGGTTGGCGGGCCGCCTCTGATCCTGCTCGCCCTGCTGCTCGCGGGAGTCGTCCACGTGGGTCTCGCCGGCCGATCCTTCAGCGACGACCGACGCGAGTGGATCAGCCGCGTCGGAGGCTGGTTGATGGTCTGGATGGTGGTCTGCCTGGTGATCGCCGGGATCGCCCTCCTGAGCCCTTTTGCCCTGACCTCGATCTGGACGAAATCGACTCTCGGGATCGGTTGGGTGGTGACGACTCTCTTCGGCGTCCTCGGCGGCAAGCACGGGGGAACCGGCGCTCCGAACAAGCCTTCAAAGCTCGACGCCCTGCTCAAGATCGCGCCCTCGGTCTTCGTCCTCGGTCTGCTCGTCGGCCTCGCCACGCTTCTCGATGCCAAGCTCACTCCGGCCCTTAAAACGGCCGCTCCTGCCGCTTCGGCGGCCGCGAAAGATCCGGCCGCCGCGGGCAAACCACAGGTCGTGGTCGTGCCCGGCAAAGGGGCCAACCTGCGCGTCCAGCTGGCTTCTGCTTCCTCGGATGTCTCGAAGGCGAAGTTTGCCGCTCACCTCTCGGCCGTCGTCCGCTCCTCGGATCAGTTGCCGGTCGTGGCAGGCACCCTGGTCGGTCTTCTGGGAATCGCGCTGTTTCTCGCTTGGCGAGTCGATGTCAACGAATTCTCGATGCATCTCTTTTATCGCAACCGCCTGATACGTTGTTACTTGGGAGCCTCGGTGGACCGTCGAGTGAAGAAGGCGAACCCGTTCACCGGATTCTCGGACGATGACGATGTGCCGCTCGCAAGCCTGCGTACCCAACCCCCCGTTCCACCGCCGGTCGATCCGCCCGTCGTCGAGCCGCCGGATCCGCTCAAGACTCACATCGGCCCGTTTCAGCTGGTCAACACCGCGCTCAACCTGGTCCAGGGACGCAACCTCGCCTGGCAGGAGCGCAAGGCGGCGAGCTTTGTCTTTTCGCCCCTCTACTCGGGCTTCGACCTGCCACGCACCGCGGCCGACGATGATGACGACCAGCCGGAGAGGGTCCCGCCCGGAGAGGGGGTCGATACGCCGCGCGGCGTGTTTCGCCCGACGGAGTCCTACGGCGACGGCATCAGCCTCGGCACGGCGCTCGCCATCTCAGGCGCCGCCGCGAGCCCGAACATGGGTTTTCATTCGTCTCCGGCGCTGTCGTTCCTGCTCACCGTGTTCGACGTGCGGCTCGGCTGGTGGCTGGGCAATCCGCGGCAGACCAACGAGAACATCTGGAAGGCGCCGGGACCGCGCTTCGCGTTTCTGCCGCTCGTGGGCGAGTTGGCCGGCCGCACCAACGACGAGTCGAAATTCGTCTACCTTTCCGATGGCGGCCACTTCGAGAATCTCGGCATCTATGAGTTGGTCAAGCGCCGGTGCCAACTGATCGTGGTCACCGATTGCGGGGCCGACTGTGCGCTTGAGTTTGGCGATCTCGGCAACGCGATTCGCAAGTGCCGCAACGATCTGGGAATCGAGATCGAGATCGACACCGCCGCGATCCGCCCGGGCAAAGAGGGGTTGTCGCCCTCACAGTTTACGATCGGAGAGATCCGCTACGACTTGGTGGACGGAGCCGGCGCGCCGAAGGGCACTCTGGTGCTGATCAAACCGTCGATCTCCTTAAGCGAGTCGTCGGACATTCTCGATTACAAGGCGCGGCATCCGATCTTCCCGCAGGAGTCGACCGCCGATCAGTTCTTCACCGAATCGCAGTTCGAGAGCTATCGGAAGCTGGGCCAGTCGATCGGGAGGAAGCTCTTCGAACCGGTGATCCAGAGAGATCCGAGCCTGCCGGGAAAGCTTTCCCGCGGCGGATTGGAGCCTTTGATCCAAGCGCTCCGCGCGGTCCATCCGCCGTCTGAGAAAACGGCGGACGGGACCGCACGGTAAAAAACGGGCACGAGTTGGCCGAAAGAGGAACCGTCTCTAGCCCCGCGTAAGCGGCTTGTACTTGATCCGATGCGGCTGGTCGGCTTCGGCGCCCAAGCGGCGCTTGCGGTCGGCCTCGTAGCCTTCGTAGTTGCCTTCGAACCAGACGACCTTCGAGTCCCCTTCGAAGGCGAGGATGTGGGTCGCGATCCGGTCGAGGAACCAGCGGTCGTGGGAGATCACGACCGCGCAGCCGGCGAATTCGAGCAGCGCGTTTTCGAGCGCCCGAAGGGTGTCGACGTCGAGGTCGTTGGTCGGCTCGTCGAGCAGCAGGAGGTTGCCGCCGGCTTTGAGCGTGCGGGCCAGATGAAGCCGATTGCGCTCGCCGCCCGAGATGTCTTTCACCCGCTTCTGCTGGTCCGCCCCCTTGAAGTTGAAGATCGAGGCGTACGAGCGCGCCGGGACCTCGCGGTTTCCCAGCATGACGATGTCGCGCTTGTCGGAGATCGCCTCCCAGACTTGGGCTTCCGGATCGAGATCCTCGCGGCTCTGGTCGACGTAGGCGATCTTTACCGTCTCGCCGATCCGGAGCTTGCCGCCGTCCGGTGCTTCCTGGCCGACGATCATCCGGAACAGAGTGGTCTTGCCGGCGCCGTTCGGACCGATCACGCCGACGATACCCGCGGGGGGCAGGTTGAATTCGAGATCCTCGAACAGCAGCTGGTCGCCGAACGCCTTCTTCACTCCGGTGGCCTCGACCACCAGGTCGCCCAGGCGCGGCCCGGGGGGAATGCGGATTTCGTTCGGGTCGGCCCGCTTCTCGTATTCGCTCTGCTCGGCGAGCAGCTTTTCGTACGAGGTCAATCGCGCCTTGCCCTTGGCCTGGCGGGCGCGCGGGCTCATGCGCACCCATTCGAGCTCCCGTTCGAGCGAGCGGCGCTTGGCCGACTGCTGCTTTTCTTCGAGCACCAGGCGCTGTTCCTTCTGTTCGAGCCAAGAGGTGTAGTTGCCCTTCCAGGGAATCCCCTCGCCGCGATCGAGCTCCAAGATCCACCCCGCCACGTTGTCGAGGAAGTAGCGGTCGTGGGTGATCGCGACCACGGTGCCCGGATACTCGGCGAGGTGGTGCTCCAGCCAGGCGACCGACTCGGCGTCGAGGTGGTTGGTCGGCTCGTCGAGCAGCAACAGATCGGGGCGCGACAGCAGCAGCCGGCAGAGCGCCACGCGGCGGCGCTCGCCGCCGGACAGCGTGCCGACCGGGGAATCGGCCGGCGGGCAGCGCAGGGCGTCCATCGCGATTTCCAGGGTGCGATCGAGCTCCCAGGCGTTGGCGTGGTCGATCGCGTCCTGCACCCGCGACTGCTCGGCGAGCAGCTTGTCCATCGCGTCGCTCGACATCTCCTCGCCGAAACTGGCGTTGATCTCGTCGAACCGGGTGAGCAGGGCGCGGGTCTCGGCGACCCCCTCTTCCACGTTGCCGAGCACGTCTTTGTTCGGGTCGAGCTGCGGCTCCTGCGACAGGTAGCCGACCTTGGTCCCCTTCGAGGCCCAAGCCTCGCCGCCGAATTCGGTGATCACGCCCGCCATAACCTTGAGCAGCGTGCTCTTGCCGGCGCCGTTGCCGCCGAGAACGCCGATCTTCGCTCCGGGGTAAAACGACAGCCAGATTCCCTTCAAGACCTCGCGGTTGGGCGGATACATCTTCCGCAGGTCCTTCATGACATAAATGAATTGATCGGCCATCAGAGCTTCAGCACCATCTTCGTCATGTCGTGCTGATTGCCGTCCGGGTCGGTGCCGTAGCCGGCGACGATGTGGCTTTGAAACCCGAGGCTCCCAAGGGTCTCGACCGCATCGGCTTCGAGATCGGAGATCAACATGCAGGTGAGGTGGCGCAAGCCGTTGCCGCGGGCGATGCGAATGAAGTCGTTGACCAGAACGGTGCCGAGGCCATGACCGCGGTAATCCGGGTCGATCAGCCACTTGATCCGGCCGACCAGGCGCAAGGGACCGCCGTCGCGGAAATGGAGCGTCGCATCGGCGACCACTTTCTGGCCGTCGAAGGCGAGTATCGGCAAAACCTTGGAATAGTCGAGCTCGGTCGCCCAACGTTCGACCAACGCCCTGTTGTCGATCCGATCCCAGGCGAAGCGGCGGACATCGACCGGCAACCGCTGAAAGAATTGAAACAACGCCTCGGCATCGCCCTCTTTGAACAGGCGTAAGAGCAGACGGGTGCCGTTGCGCAGCACGACCTCCTGAGGAAACCTCTCCTGCATGTCACCCTCCTTGGGACAGGACCTACATAGCTTTTCCTGAGCGTAACACAGGGATTGGGAGCGACTCTCGCCCCTCCGGCCGACCTTCGGCTAAACTCCGCTTGCGTTCATCGAGAAACAACAATGAGCCTGCCCCGCCCGCCGCGCGAGATCGCCGACCGCTACCGCCTGGAGAGAATCCTCAAATCGGGTCCCCAGACGACCCTGCTTCGCGCCGTCGACACCGAAGGGGGACGCCCGGTGGTGGTCAAGCTGCTCAATCCGGGTTCCGATCCGGAGGGCCTCGACCGTTTCGCGGCTTTTGCCGCCGCGCTTGAAGAGATCGAAACGGCGACGATCCCCGCGGTCTCCGATTGGGGATTCACCACCGACGGTTTCGCGTTCCTGGTCCTTGAATTGATCGACGGTCGCAGCTTTGCCGGCCTCGCCGGCACGTCGCACCGGCGGATCGCCTCGCTGGCGACCCAAGCGTTGGGCGGCATTGAAGCGCTCGCCGCGCGCGGCGTGGCGCACGGCAATCTGTCGCCCGAGAACCTGTTGGTCGAGATCCCGCCCGGCGCCGCCGGCCAACGTCTGCGGCTCGCGGGGCTCGGCACCGCCTGCTTTCGGCGCGGCGGCGTTCGCGATACCTCGCCGGGCGCGCGCTTTCGGGCTCCGGAGGAGGTCGCGGGGGGTCCGCCGACCTTGCGCGGCGACCTGTTCGGCTTGGCGCGCTCGCTCGCCGAGGTGCTGGGCGCGGAGATCGCCGAGCCCGAGGGACCGGCACCGCGCGTGACGCTCCCCTTCAGCTTCGAGATCGAGCGGACCGACCTGCTGCAAAACGTCCTCGCCTCCTGCCTGCGAGCGAACCCGGCCGAGCGCCCCGGCACCGCCGACGAAGTCCGTCGCGCTCTCCGGTCGGCCCTGGGCAAAGGCTTCGAGCCCGAGCCGGCCTGGACCCCGCGGCCGCGCGTCCAGCCTCGGCCGCAACCAGAGATCTCGGAACCGGTCTCGTCACCCGAGCCGGCCGTTCCCCTGTTGTCGGCGATCGATGTCGAGACGGACGACAACGAGTCGCTGCTCGACAAGACCCAACCGGTCGAAGCTCGGCCGCTTCCGGAGCCGGCGCCCCCACCTTTCCCCCCACCTCTGGCGAGCCCACCGGTCGTCGCGGCGCCGTCTTCTCCGATCCCACCCGCATTCGAACCCGCTCCTGGCGACGGACTCGAAGCTCCGGCAGGCAGCCTCCTGCCCGACATCGACTTCGACTCTTTGGGACCGCCGGCCCCGCTGGGAAACTACACCCCCGCGCCGACACCGATCCCGGCCGCGGTGGTTGCGGCGACCGCCGCAGCCGCCGCCCCTCCTGCCGCGCCGCCGCAAACCGGCGGACCGTTCCGCTCGGCCGCTGTCGCCCAGAAAAGGAAAATCGCGGTGCCGCGCTGGGTCTGGGTGGCCGGCGGCGCCGCGGTTCTTCTCGCGGCAGGGCTGTTCGCCTGGGTGTCGCTGCCGAGCTTCCAGCCGTCCCCGGAGCCGGCTCCCGCGGCCGCTCCGGTCGCCCCTCCGCAGCCGGCGAAGGAACCCGCCGCCGCGCGGCTGGAGGCGGCGCAACGCGCGCTCGCGGACGGCGACTACGGCCGGGCCCATGAGCTGCTGGCTTCGCTCGATATCGCGGATCAGGCGTCGCTCGGGCCGCAAGGTTGCATCAAGCTTCAGGTGCTCGCCGAGACCATTCCGAAGATCGCCGCCGAACAGTTGCCGGCCGATCTGGCCAGCGGATTGGAGACCGGGAGCATCGAACTGTTGCGCCGCATCCTCGCCGCCGTGCCCGACCCAGCCGCGCTCCCCGACGCCGGCCCGGCCTTTGCCGCCGACCTCGCTCGGGCGCGCGAAATCGTCCGCATGTTTTCCGAGGTGGAAGCCGCCTCGGCGGCGGGTCGTCCCGGAGCGGTGCTAGAGCGTTTCGCGCCGCTCGCCGTGCTGCTGCCCGCAGACAGCCCCGCTTTCAGCCTGCGCGAGAGGGCCGCGGAAGCGATCGAGCGGCAAGCCGAGCAGCACGCCGAAAACGGCGAATACCCCCAGGCGCAGGCGGATCTTTCCCCGCTGCTCAACCAGTGGCCGAACCGCTCGGGCTTGCGCGAGCGGATGGCCGGCTATCAGAAGGCGCAGAGCTTGGAGGCGAGCCAGGAGGCTTTTCTCGCCAACGTGCCGCGCTATTTGAGCCGGCGCCGGCCGGACGAGGGCCTGGTGGAACTCCGCAAATACCAGCCCACGCCTCATCTGGCGAAACGCTTCGCCGAAGCCCAGAAAAGTCTGACCGACATGCTCGCTCGGATCGATGCGAATCCGCCGGTGGTCGAGGCTTCCGGCGACACCCGTTTCTTCCGGGGCACGGTGGCGACTCTGGCGTTTTCCGTCACCGACGATTTCCAGATCGCGAACGTCGAGATCTTCGCCGGCAAGCGGCGCGTCAAGGCGGAGAAGATCGGCCGCCTTCGTTACGAGGTCGAGATCCCGCCCAGCATCCACCGCAACGAGGCGATCGAGGTCGTCGCCGTGGCCACCGATTTCTCCGGCCACGAGACGCGCTCCTCGGTACGGCTCACGCGCGTCGGCACCACCGAGCGCCTGGTGCGCTGAGCGCCGCGCCGTCGCTATACCCGCCGAAATTTATTCTTGAGCTCGTCCAGGGTCGGTCCGGGCTTTGGCGGCACCGACCGGCTCGGGCTTGCCGTCGCCGGCCGGGCTTCGCGGGTTGGCGGCGGCTGAAGCGCCTTGATCGACAGGCCGAACCGGCCGCGCGGCTTGTCCACCTCCATCACCTGAACCTTGACCACCTCTCCGACCTTGACCGCCTCGCGGGGATCGGCGACGAAGCGGTGGCACAGCTCGGAAACGTGGACCAGGCCGTCGCGCTTGATGCCGACGTCGACGAAGGCGCCGAAATTCGTGACGTTGCTGACCCGGCCTTCGAGCACCATGCCGGCGACCAGGTCGTCGATCGAGGTGACGTCGGAACGCCATTCCGGAACCACGAATTCCGGGCGCGCGTCGCGGCCCGGGCGGGTCAGCTCGGCCTGAATGTCGGCGAGGGTAAACGAGCCGAGGCCGCGCTCGGCGTCGACGAAACGATCGAATTTGACCTTCGCCACCAGCTGCGGGCTGCCGACCAGCTCGGCGAGCGGCACGCCGAGCTCGCTCGCCATTTTTTCGACCGTCGCGTACCGCTCGGGGTGAACGCCGGTTCGATCGAGCGGGTGGGTCCCCTCCCGAATCCGGAGAAACCCGGCGGCCAGCTCGAACGTCTTGGCGCCGAACCCGCCGACTTCGAGCAGTTTTCGCCGGGAGGGAAAGGCCCCCTGGGCATCGCGATACGCGACGATCGATCGCGCCAGGCGTTCCGACAGGCCCGAGACGCGGCGCAGCAGCGGCGCCGACGCGGTATTCAGCTCGACCCCGACGCGATGGACCGCTCCCTCGACCGCCGCGTCGAGCTCCAGGTCGAGGGCTTTCTGATCGACGTCGTGTTGGTATTGGCCGACGCCGAGCGACCGCGGCTCGATCTTGACCAGCTCGGCGAGCGGATCCTGGAGACGGCGGGCGATCGACACCGCGCCGCGCAGTGAAACGTCGAGATCGGGCAGCTCCTCGCGCGCAACCCCGGAAGCCGAGTAGATCGAGGCGCCCGTCTCCGGAACGATCGCGACCGTCACGCCGGAGAGCCCGGCCTCGGCGATCGCCGCGCGGGCGAACAGCTCGGTCTCCCGTCCCGCCGTGCCGTTGCCGACCGCGACCGCCTTCACCCCATGCTTCGCGATCAATCCGACCAAAGTCCGAGCCGAGCCCGCGACGTCGGCCTGCGGCGCCAGCGGGCGCAGCACGTCGGTCGCGACGACCCGCCCCGTGCGATCGACCAGCGCGAGCTTGCAGCCGGTCCGCAAGCCGGGGTCGAGGCCGAGCACCGGCACTTGGCCCAGCGGCGGCTGGAGCAGCAAGGCTTCCAGGTTGGCGCGGAAGACCGCGATCGCCTCGGCCTCGGCGCGCTCGCGCAGCTCGGAACGGACCTCGTTGGTGAGCGACGGGCGCAGCAGGCGCTTGTAGCCGTCCGCCGTGGCGGTGGCCACTTCGCGACCGCACGGCGTTTCGAGCGCCACGTTCCACGAGCGGCCGAGCCGTTGGACCTGCTCCAAGTCGTCGATCGACAGATCCGAGATCAGGAAGCCCTCGCGCTCGCCGCGAAGGATCGCCAGCAGGCGGTGCGATTTGATGTCCTTGGCCCTCTCGGTATGGGCGAAGTAATCGCGGTAGACCGCGGCCTCCTCGGACTTCTCTTTGCCCGGCAGCACCTGGACGTGCAGCACCCCGTCGCGGGCGAGCGAGCGCCGGAGACCGGCGCGGAGCTCGGCCGTCTCGGCGAGGCGCTCGGCGAGGATGTCGCGCGCTCCGGCGAGCGCCGCCGCCGCGTCCGGAACCTCTTTTTCCGGATCGACGAAGGCGGCCGCCACCTCGGCGGGCGGCGTCGAACCGGCCGCCACTGCGAGGAGGGCGTCGGCGAGCGGCTCGAGACCTCGCTCGCGGGCGATCTGGGCGCGGGTGCGCCGCTTCGGCCGGTAGGGCAGGTAGAGGTCTTCGAGCTCCTGCTTCGACAGCGACGAACGGATCGCGGCTTCGAGCTCCGGCGAAAGTTTGCCTTGCTCCGCGATGCTGCCGAGGATCGCATCCCGCCGCGCCGCCAGATCGAGAAAGTAGGCCCGCCGCTTGTGCAGGTCCTCCAGTTGTTGGTCGTCCAGACCGCCGGTCGCCTCTTTCCGGTAGCGGGCGACGAACGGTACCGTCGCCCCCTCCGCGAACAGCTCGGCGGCGGCGATCACCTGCTGCTTGCGGCAGCCGATCTCTTGGGCGATCACCGCGACGAAACGATCCTCCAACAAGGCTTCCGCTGACATCGACGCTCCTTCGGGGCATCTTACCTCTGATGCTTGACTTACGCCCAATTAGCGCCTACTCTTCCGATGATCACCAACCTCCTCGGAGAACCGCGCATGAGCCGCCAAATCCACCAGGTCCAACCGGCAAACGCCTTCGACGAATCCTTCCTGACCGAGCTGGACCGCCTTGACGAACCCATCAGCTCCGCCGAAGCCGAAGCGTCCGGCCCTTGGCGCGTCGAGGAGCTGAACCGGCGAGGCAGCGAGAGTTGGGGCGTCTTCCACGCCGCCCTCGGTGCGGAGCGAGGAGGCCACCCGGTCGCGCGGTTCGAGCGCCGAGAGCTCGCCTTGCTCGCCGCGGCCGTCCTCCCGGCGACCGGACGCGACCCGTTGCTCCGGCTCGACCCCGACGACTCCTCCGCCGGCTTCGCGCTCCGCGGACCGAGCGGCGAGGTCGAGGGTTACCTTCGCCATTTCGACCAGCCGCTCGAAGAGGCGCTTCACGTGGCGGCGTACCTCACCCGATCGCCCGCAAGCCTCGCGCTGGTCCTTGAAGCCGCGGGCAGCACCGCCCTGCGCGACGCCGGCCGCCTCCTGCGCCGCGCCACGGAGGCGTAAAGAATCGGGGCGAGGGAACTCTCGGGCGCCGCCCGCGTTATGTTGGGTATTGGCGAGCGCATGACCGACCCGAGCCTTCGACCCGAGCCTTTCCCGAGCGACGACGAGCTGATGGCTCGATCCGTGGCCGGCGACCGGCGCGCGTTCGCCGAGCTGGTCGAGCGCCACGAAGATGCCGTGGTGGGCTATCTGGTGCGCCTGGCGAGATCGCGCGATCGAGCGGAGGATATCGGGCAGGAAACGTTCCTCCGCCTGTACCGGGCACGCGCGCGCTATCGCGGCGAAGGGCGTCTGCTCGCCTACCTGTTTCGCATCGCGACCAATCTCCTGCGGAGCGAGGAACGGCGCGAACGCCAACGGCGACTGCTGTCGTTCTTCTTCCCGTCCGAAGAGCACGAAGAGCCGGCCGCCCCTCGCGGCCTGCTGCGCGACGAGGCCCAAGCCCAGGTGGCCGCGGCGGTCGCCGAGCTGCCGCTGCGGCTGCGGGTGCCGCTCGTGCTCCACGAGATCGAAGGCTGGCCCTACGCCGAGATCGCCCGCCATCTCGACTGTCGCGAAGGGACGATCAAGTCGCGCATTCATCGGGGCCGGCTGGCGTTGCGCGCCCGGCTCGAACCGTACTGGTGCGGAGGAAAATCATGGCGATCGAACGACGAGAAGAAAACCCCGGCGACCCTTTCGACGATCGACGTCTGAGCGCGCTGCTGCGCTCCTTGCCGCGCGAGCGCGCCCGAGCCGGCTTCGCGTCCCGCGTGGCCGCGCGGCTGGACGAGCGCCCGCGGCGGAACACCGGCTGGCTCGTGACCTCCTCGGTCGCGGCGGGGCTGGCGATCCTGGTCGTCTCGGTCCTCGGATTTCGGTCCCTGGATGAACAGAGGAAAGTCGCCGAGGCTCGCCGCGCGCTGGCCGAAATCCGCAGCGAGCATCGCGCCCTGGCGGCGGAGATCGAGAAACTGCCCGTCGATCGTGAGCCGGGCGTCCTCTACCTCGGCGGCGACGACCAAGCCGACTATTTCGTCGATCTGGCGCGGGTCAACGAAGAGGAAATCACCCCTCCCGTTCCCGCCGCTCTGCGCAATCGCTCCTGACCCCCGACTTTTAAGGAGGAAACGATGAAACACCGAATCCGATTGGCCATCACCCCGAGCGTGCTCGCGCTGGCTCTTGCGATCTCTGGGAACCCCGCCATCCTGCGCGCCGAAGACGCTCCGCCAAGTCCGACGACCGAGCGCCACCGCGAGATCGTACGCATCCGCGATCCACACGACGGCGCGAGACTCCTGCCGTTCGGCAAAGGGTTCCTGGGTGTCGAGCTGATCGAGCTGACCCCCGACCTGCTCGATCATTTCGACGTCAAAGCGGGAAACGGCATCATGATCTCGCGCATCGAGCCCGGTAGCCCGGCGGACAAAGCCGGCCTGGAAGTGGGCGACGTCGTCACCGGAATCGACGGCACGGTGGTCGATTCGAGCTGGGACGTGCAGCGCCAGATTCGCGGCAAAGACGCCGGCGAGACCGCTTCGGTCGAATTCTGGCGCAAGGGAAAGGTGCAGACCCTTACCGTCTCGATCGCCGAGCGCAAGAGGGCCGAGATGGATCTGGCTCCGCTGTTCCTGAAACGGCGCGACGGCAAGGACGTCGTGATCGAGCTCGATCGCGAGCGTCTGGGCCGCATAGGGGAAAGAGTCGGTCCGCTCGACCGTGAACACGGTCCCTCGTGGCGCCCGCGCGAAGCGGAGCTTGAAACCCGAATGAAGGAGCTGGAAAAGCGCATCGCCGAGCTGGAAAAACTTCTAGAAAAGAAGTAGGGGCGCTGCTTGCTGCGCCCGCGGCCGCCCCACGCATCCAGGACAGCTAACTGCTAAGCAGCGGGTGTGCTTGTCCTGGGACCGCCGCCGTCTCGGCGGCGTTTTTGGACCAAGAAAAGAAGAGGCCCGCCAAGGTAAGGCCCTTCGATCAGCGCTTGGAAGCCGCTCGGCGTCGGCGCCGCCGAGACGGCGGCGGTCCCAGGACAAGCACACCCAAGGGCTGACCCCTGGGGAAACGCCTACGGTCCCAGGACAAGCTAGTACGCCACCAGCTCACGCGCCGCGGCGACCACCTTCGACGCGCTGGGCAACAGCTCCTGTTCGAGCACCTTGGAATAGGGCACGGGGCGATCCGGATAGGCGACCCGGCGGATCGGCGCGTCGAGCCACGGGAACGCGGCGTCGGCGAGGCGCGCCGCCACCTCCGCGCCGAAGCCCAAGGTGACCGGCGCTTCGTGAACGACCAACGCCCGCGCGGTCTTCTTGACCGAAGCGAGCACCGTCTCTTCGTCGTAGGGAATCAACGTCCGCAGGTCGATCACCTCGGCCTCGATGCCCTCTTGGGCTAAAGTCTCTGCCGCCTCCAAGCAGGTCCAGGTGGTCGCGCCATAGCCCACGAGCGTCAGATCCCGTCCGGAGCGGACGACGCGGGCGAGCCCCAACGGCGCCGCGTCGTCTCCCACGGGCAAGCGCTCCTTGATCCGCCGGTAGAGGAACTTGTGCTCGAAGAACAAGACCGGATTCGGATCGCGGATCGCCGCCTTGAGCAGCGCCCGGGCATCCGCGGCGGTCGCCGGGCAGACGACCTTGATGCCGGCGGTCTGGGCGAACCACCCTTCCGGATTCTGGGAGTGGAAGGGCCCCGCGCCCACCCCGCCGCCCGACGGGCAGCGGACGACGATCGGGCAGGGCACCTGCCAGCGGTAATAGAGCTTCGCGGCCACGTTGACCAGCTGATTGAAACCGCACGAGACGAAGTCGCCGAACTGCATTTCGATCACCGGCCGATAGCCCATCAAGGCGGCCCCGATCGCGATGCCGATCGTGCCGCTCTCGGCGATCGGGGTGTCGAGCACCCGCTTGGGCCACCGGGCGAAAAGCCCCTTGGTGGTGCGGAACGGCCCTTCGAAAGCACCGATGTCCTGCCCCATCAGCACCACTGACGGATCGCGCTCCATCTCTTCGCCGAGCGCCTGGTTGATCGCGTCGACGTAGGTGATCTCGCGTTCAGCGGGAGGTCCGGCCACGGTGGAAATCTCGGGCGCCGGCGCGAGCGCGGGACGGAGAGCCGTCGCCGGGTCCGGAGCGGGAGCTTCGAGGGCTTGGGAGAGCGCCCGCTCGACCAGCTCGGCGATTCGCGCTTCGAGCCGCTCGCGGATCTCCGGCGTCAGCACTCCCTCGGCCGCGAGGCGCCGGGCATAGTTGGGAACCGGATCGCCCGCGAGGTAACCCTTCAGCTCCTCGCGCGGAACGACTTTCAGAGAATCGTCTCCTTCGCTGTGGCCGCGCATGCGGCCGAGCATCGCCTCGATCAGGGTCGGTCCCTGCCCGGACCTTGCCCGCGCGACCGCCCGGCCGAGTGCCCCGGCCATCGCGTCGGGATCGTTGCCGTCGACCGTCTCGGCCGGGATGCCGTAGCCGATTCCGCGATCGGAGAGCTTCGCCGCGGCGTATTGGAGCGACGCGGGGGTGGAGAAGGCGTAGCGGTTGTTCTCGATCACCAGCACCATCGGCAACTTCCACACCGCGGCCATGTTCAGCCCTTCGTGGAAATCGCCGGTCGAGGTCGCTCCCTCGCCGATGAAATTGATCGCCACCCGGTCGGAACTGTCCTGCTTGAACGCGAACGCGCAGCCGGCCGCGACCGGAATCATCGCGCCCAGATGGCTGATCATCCCGATATGGAAAATCCCGTGCTCGGGCGCCAGATAGCCATAATGGAACGAGCGCTCGAACCCCTGCGAAAAGCCGGGAGCCTTGCCCAGCAGCTGGCAGGCGAGCCGGGTCATGATCTCGTCGGGATCGGGTCGCCGGTCGTCGGGAGCGCCGAAACCGAAACCGGGAAAGATCCGCGCCGGGTCGAGGTACACCGGCAGGATCGCTCCGAGGTCGCGGTGCAGCGTGCAGAGCGCATCGCCCGGCCCGAGGGCCAAGCCGGCGGGGATCGTGGTTCCCTCGTTGCCGACCTCGCTATACCACTTGGACACCCGGCCGGTTTTGAGCAGGTTTTCGAACCGCGCGTCGAAGTCGCGGGTGAGTTTCATGAAGGCGTAGCGCAACAGGCGCACGCTCGAATCGGACAATGGGGAAACGGGGGCATCGGGGAGGGCTAGGGTGCTCGCCATGGCGCGCGGAGTCTAGCAGGAGGCGACGAACGGTCTCAGGGGGCCTGGAACGGGCGCTCGGCAGGGTGGAACGGACTCCGGAACCTGGAATGCGCTGAATCCACCGGTTCCGGCGGCCGATTTGCGCCACCAGGCGTATCATCATCTCGCTATCCGGCGACTCCACGGAGGAACCATGTCCACGATCACATCGCTTGAGCCTACCGAAAAGATTTCGGTCGAAGCGTCGGCATCGGTGGCGCGGGAACTTCCCACGGACCCGAAGGACCAAGCCGAGATCCTCCGTTTGGGCCTCCGGGAATGGAAGATCCTCAAGGCCCTTGACGCCTACCGCAAAGGCGAAGGAACCCTTGCTTATGCTGCTCACCGAGCCGGGATCTCGCTTTGGGAAATCGGGGCGGCCGCCTACGCGCACGGGCTTGACCCGGATCTTGATCATCGAGCTCTCGAAGGAGAGATGACCCTGGAGCGGGCCTCCCTCCTGTGATTGTCATCTCGGACTCCGGACCGCTGATCGCTCTGGCCAAGAATTCCGAATGAGTCCCCACCTCGGACGGTGGCCCGACCTGCCCACGCCGCAAGGGTAAGGGACGAGGTTCCGAGAAAGCGATAGGAACGGGCGCTCGGCAGGATAGAACGGACACGAAACCCGGTGTATTCGCCGCCAGCTTCCAGTGGAAGCGACGCTCGCTTGCAGTGGAAGCGGCCGCAGATTCCAGCGGAAGCGGTCGTCGAATGCAGTGGAATCTGCCAAAAATCCAGTGGAAGCGACGACAGCTTCCAGTGGAACCAGCGACAGGATGCAGTGGATTCTGCGGTCGCTTGCGGTGGAAGCGATCGTCGCTTCCAGTGGAAACGCCGCGGTTTCCACTAGAACGCGCCGCAGAATGCAGTGGGTCCGGCGGCCGAATGCAGTGGATCGGACGGTCCGTTCCAGCCGATTTTCGGCCGATATCACCTCTCCATACCTCGATTCGGAGGTGTCGGTCACCGCTCGCGGAATCCCCCGTTCGCGTCCGGCCCCGGCAGCGGTCCGAAGATCTCCGCCGGGTAGCGCGTGATCACCCCGGTCTCCGGATCAGGCGCCAACCAGCCGAGCCAGCGCCAAGCTCCGGAGGAGGCGTAGGAGAGGGCGAGATCCGGGCCGAAGAAGACAGCGACCTCGCCGGCCGGCAACATCTTGATCCGCCCAATCTCCCGGCCTGTCTCGACATCCCAGACGCGCACGGTGCCGTCGACCCCGGCGGAGGCCAGGCGCTTTCCGTCCACGGACCACGCGCAGGACTCGACGGAACCCTGATGGCCTTCGAGGATCAGGGGGACCTTTTCGGTCTCGGCGTCCCAGACACGCACGGTGCCGTCGGCCCCGGCGGAGGCGAGGCGCTTTCCGTCCGCGGACCACGCGCAGCATCTGACGAAACCCCGATGGCCTTTGAGGATCAGGGAGACCTTTTCGGTCTCGGCGTCCCAGACCCGCACGGTGCCGTTGGACCCGGCGGAGGCGAGACGCGTTCCGTCCCCGGACCACGCGCAGGATCTCACCCAATCTCCATGTCCTACAAGGACGCGGAGGGCCTCCGCAGTTTCGGCGTCCCAGACCCGCACGGTGCCGTCGCCCCCGGCGGAGGCGAGGCGCTTTCCGTCCCCAGACCACGCGCAAGACCAGACCGAACCCCGATGGCCTTCGAGAACCAAGGAAGCCCCCGCGGTAGCGGCGTCCCAGACCCGCACGGTTCCGTCGGACCCGGCTGAGGCGAGGCGCTTTCCGTCCGCGGACCACACGCAGGACAAGGCTTCACCCCGATGGCCTATGAGGATCAGGGAGGCCTCTGCGGTCTCGGCGTCCCAGACCCGCACGGTGCCATCGTTCCCAGCGGAGGCGAGGTGTTTTCCATCCGCGGACCACGCGCAGCACCTGACGAAACCCCGATGGCCTTTTAGAACCAGGGAGGCCTTCGCGGTCTCCGCTCCCCAGACGCGCACGGTGCCGTCGGACCCAGCGGAGGCGAGACGCCTTCCATCCCCAGACCACGCGCAGGACCGGACTTCACCTCGATGGCCTTCGAGAACCAGGGAGGCCTCCGCGGTCTCGGCGTCCCAGACCCGCACGGTGCCGTCGTCCCCGGCGGAGGCGAGGCGCTTTCCGTCCCTGGACCACCCGCAGGACGAGACTTTATACCAGTGTCCTCTTAGGACTAGGGAGGCCTCTCCCGTCTCGGCATCCCAGACTCGCACGGTGCCGTCGTCCCCGGCGGAGGCGAGGCACTTTCCGTCCCCGGACCACGCGCAGCATCTGACGAAACCTCGATGGCCTTCGAGGACCAGGGAGGCCTCCGCGATCTCCGCGTCCCAGACCCGCACGGTGCCGTCGTCCCCGGCGGAGGCGAGGTGCTTTCCGTCCCAGGACCACGCGCAGGACCTGACGGAACCCCGATGGCCTTTGAGGATCAGGGAGGCCTTCGCGGTCTCCGCGTCCCAGACGCGCACGGTGCCGTCGTTCCCGGCGGAGGCGAGGTGCTTTCCGTCCCAGGACCACGCGCAGGACAAGACGGAACCCCGATGGCCTTTGACGACCAGGGAGGCCTCCGCAGTCTCCGCGTCCCAGACGCGCACGGCGCCATCGCTCCCGGCGGAGGCGATACGCTTTCCGTCCGCGGACCACACGCAGGACAAGACGGAACCCCGATGGCCTTCGAGGACAAGGGAGGCCTCCGCGGTCTCCGCGTCCCAGACGCGCACGGTGCCATCGCCCCCGGCGGAGGCGAGACGCTTTCCGTCCGCGGACCACGCGCAGGAAAAAACTTTACCCCGATGGCCATCGAGGAATAGGGAGGCCTCTCCGGTCTCGGCATCCCAGACGCGCACGGTGCCGTCGGCCCCGGCGGAAGCGAGGCGCTTTCCGTCCGCGGACCACGCGCAGGAAAAGACGAAATCCCGGTGGCCTTCGAGAGCCACCAGTCTTGCGTACGCGCGGTCGGGTCGAGTGCTCCAACCGTCTGGCTTGCACCCGGCGAAAAGGACGCCCCTGGCACCCTCCAAGCCGGAGACTCCCGCCAAGTCGCAGCGGAGCCACTGCGTCCGGTGAAACCTGACGCCTTCGAAGCTCGACCCGGCGAGATCCAGATCGCGAAACACCGTGCCGGCCAGAACCGCCTGTCCGAACCGTGCCCCCTTCGCCACCCCGCCGATCAGCTCGGCACAGGTGAGGTCCGCGCCCTCGAAGTCGGCGTCGCTCGCGTCGATCTGGTGCAGCTTCGCGCCATGCAGGTTCGCGCCCTTGAACGACGCGCCGTGGAAGTCGAGCCGTGGCGACCCCTCCGGCGAAGCGATCGTCCACCCTTTGAGCTGCGCTCCATCGAGCCGAAACCCCGCGAGCGAGGGCGCCGGGTGCCCCTTCTCCCCCGCGCGAAGTGCGTAGGCCAGCATCAGCTCGCTCGCTTGCGGTCGGTACGCGCCGCGCAGTTCGCGGAACGCGGCGAGCACTTCCTTTTTATCTTTCTCCGCTATCAACTGGCCGAGAAAATCGAGCGTCTCCGGGCTCGGCCGTGGGATCTGCCACGCCTCGAACCGCTTCTCCCGGAGCGCCCGATGGAGATGGGTGGCGAGGAAGAACTCCTGCAGGGAGGTATGGGCGAAGCGGAAGCCCTCTTCCCCGTCGCGAACCAGAAACGTTGCCGTGCGCAGGTCCTCTTTGAGCAACTCGCGGTCTTTGCCTTCATAATGTTCCCTGACCTGCGGGTCCGCCAAGAAGTTCATCAGCCACTGCTCGATGTCCTTGGCCGACCAGGAGCGCTTTCCCGAAATCCACAGCTCGGCCGAGAACCGCTCCATCAGGCTCAGTTTGTGATCCATCGTGAGGGTGTGTTTGCCCGCGTCGCGCTCCAGCCACGAGGCAACCATCTCGCGGTAGAGCGTGACGCCGGTCACTTTCCGACCGTCGAGCTTCCACTGCTCCAACTTCGGGATGTGCTCGGCAATCAGCTTGAGCGTGTAGGGCCGCTCGGCTAGCTCTTCTAGGTTATGGATCGAACGGATCAGGTCGAACAGCTTCTCCACGTCCTCCCCGGGCAAGTTCTTCGCCAGGTATTCCTCGATCTGCTGGGTTGTAAACGGCAGAAGGACGAGCGCCCGATAGTCGGAGGCCGAGATCGCCTCGCGGTCCTCGCCGAGGAAATGGTTCTTTTCTTCGCGAAGCGTCCGGAAGTAGTGGGTGCGGCACGAGATCACCAGCTTGCCGCGCGGACCGGGCGGTTCCCCCTCTTTCGCGGCCGTTCGGCGCAGCGGCAGGATGCTCCAGAGCTGGCGCGTGAATCGCTTCCCCTGGGCCTCTGTGAGATGGACGAGCACCTCGTCGAGGCCATCGAAGATGGCGACCGCCCGGCCGGATTGGACCAGCTCCTTGATCTCCCCTGCCGGGGGAGCGTCACCGTAGGTCTGCGTCGCGACGATCCGAAGGGTATCTTCGAGCAGCGGACTCTTCTTGGCGTCGTCGCCCAACCGCCGCAAGTCGAGGTAGATCGGAATGGGGAGCCGCGGATTGGACTTCCGGTCCTCGATCAACCGGCGGGTGAACATCTCGCAGGTCGTCGTCTTTCCCATCCCGTACTCGCCGAGCAGGGCACAGAACGGAGGCTGCGTCGGATCGGTGACCCAATCTCGGAGGAACGCGAGCGCCTCGACCGGCTTGCCGAACGTGGCCGGGCTCTCGCTCTCGCTCTTGCGGAGAGAAGTCTCCATCGCCCGGTTCGGAAGCGTCTTTTCAGGATCGATCGGAGCGCCGGTCCACGGGATCGGCGGACGGTCGAACGCCTCGAAGCTCGAGGGCTCCGTTGGCCGCACGGCCAGAGGCTCTGGGACCTCAGGAGACCCCGTCGGCTCGGTCGCATCGGGAGGAGTGAGGGGAAATTGCTTCTCGGCGAGAGCGAGAATCCGTCCGAACAGCGCTTCGGCGAACTCCTCTTGCTTCCGGCCTTCCGCAAAGGCCCGCTCCAGGTCGAGATGGAAGATCTGCGACTTGTCGAGCCCGTGGAAGTTGACTTTCCGCCTGAAAGTGACTGACTTGAGGGCGACAGGAATCGAACGCTTCCGGGCCGGTTTTCCGGAGTCGGCGGAAACGAAGAACGGCAGTTCGCTCTCCAGGATGTAGTCCCGCGTCAGGAACTCGTAGCTCACGAGGAGCAGGCCGTAGTCGCATTCCGCGATGGCGGCCTGAATTCCTTCGTGCCACAGCTCGCCGGGATGGATCTCCCGATCGTCCCAGATCTCGAAGCGATAGTCGGCCGAGAGCTTCAGCCGCACGGCGAGCCGCCGGAGCAGCTCCTCCTTGAGCGCCTTGTCCTCGTGCGCGTAGGAAACGAAGATCTTGATCAGCCGACGCCCATCGACTACCAAGGCTTTCGGGTCAACCAGGGCCCCACCGCGAAGGAGCGTTCCCTCGATCGAAAGCGCCTCCACCCGGGCCGTCGGGCTATCCGGCTCCGATGGGCGATCCGGACGTTCGGGGTGGGACGCCATGCCTTGCTTCCTCCTCGCTGTCGCGATGTGCGAGGAAGCAGTTTATCAAGCGAGCGCTTCTTCCTGCCGGCCCGGAGTGCGGAAAAGGGGCAAGAGGGGCGGAAGGCAAGCTCCGTTCGGGCGCTCTACAGGAACTCAGAGTCCCGAGCCCCAAGCCTTGGATCTCGCCGTTTGAGCAATGTCCCAGCCTGAAATAAGGAGTCCCCGTAGAGGGAAACGTTCGCCAGGACCCGGCAAGCCTTCCCTGTATGCGGAAACGTTGGCCGGCACCAAATAGTCGATTCCCCGTTCAGGGAAACGTTCGCCCGGTGCAGGGAAATGGCTTCCCCGTAAAGGGAAACGGTTGCCCGGCGAAGGGCAATGACTTCCCTCTACGGGGCGAAGCTAGCCCTGAACAGGGATTCTCTTTCCTCGTAGAGGGAAACGGTTGCCCTGCATCGGGAAAGGCTTGCCCGCTACGGGGAATGGCCTTTCCGGTGCAGGCCAAGCTAACCTGGCTCCAAATTCGCCTCTTCAGCCCGCGATGGCCTTGAGCTGCTTTTCCAGCCGCTTGCGGTGGCGATTGTCGGGGTCCATCTGGACCAGGATCTTGAGCGCCAGCTCGGCCGAGCCGCTTTGGCCTTGGGCGAGGAATGCCTCCACCTGGCGAACCCCCTGCTCGATCGATTCCTGGCGGCGGTGCGCGGTCTCGGCCTGGTCGATCTCGGCGAGCAGCCGGGCGCCCTGCTCGGCGCCTTCCGGCAGGCGCACCAGCTCGTGCGCCGCATCCCGGGCGGTGACGAAATTCTTGGCCGTGATCGCGGTGGTGGCCCGCCGCGCCAGCTCCGCGGAGCGCGCCTCGGTGCCGAGCGTCGCCCGGGCCGCGTCGATCCGCTCGCGATAGGCATCGAGGGTGACCCGCGGCACGTCCAGCCGGCCGAGGTCGGCGAGCTCGCGCTCCGCCTCGGCGATCTTGCGATTCGCGAGCAGCGTTTCGAGCCGGCGCCGGCGGACGGCGACGTCGATCGAATCGCGGTCTTCCCGCTCGGCGGCGACGATCGCCTCTTCGAGCGAAGCCGCCTTGTCGGCCGAGCCGCCGATCCGGCGCACGATCTCCACCTGACCGCGCGCGGCGCGAAGATCGCCTCGGGTGAGCGCGGCCCGCCCCTGCTCCAGCACGTCCTCGATCCGGCGGTCGCGTTCGATCTCCTCGGCCAGAGCCGAGATGCGCGCCTCCATCTCGCTGCGCCTCGGGTAGGCCGGCATCTGCTCGATCAGGCTTTCGAGCGCGAACCGGGCGAGCGCCAGCTGGTTTTTGGCCAGGTACCCTTCGAGCACCCGCTCGGTTTCCTTCACGTTGGCGCCGATCTGATGCTTCGCTTCGGCCTCGGCCAGGCTCCGGCGCACGGCGTCGAGACCGGGCGTCTGCGGGTTGGCCGCCTCGAGCTTGCGCACCATTTCGGCCGCCTGAGCCAAACGCCCCGCGGCGATGGCCTCGCGAGCCCGGGAGAGCACGTGGTCGCCCTCCCGGGCGCGCGCCGCCGCCTTTTCGATTTGGGCGAGCAGCTCCATCCGTTCCTCTCGGGTGAGCTCGGAGGAGCTGCGCGGCTTCTGGACCGCGGGCGCGGGTTGGGGACGCCTGGCAGGCGCGCTGGGAGGAAGCTGGATCTCCTGGGTCGCCGCGGGGCTCAGACCGTGCCCCACTTTTTCGAGCGCCAGAATGAAGCTCACCGCGTCGGGAAAGCGCTGCTCACGTTCGCGTTCGAGACCGCGACGGACCACCCGATCGAGCTCCGCCGGCACTTGAATTCCGGGGGTGCGCCCGGAGAGCGGCAGCGGATCCTCGGACAGCCGCTTGAAGATGAAGCCGTGGGGGCTCTCCGAATCGAACGGCGGCCGGCCGCAGATCATTTCGTAGAGCACCAGGGCGAAGGAGTAGATGTCGCTCCGGCGATCGAGGCCGGCTTCGCTCGCGCCCGGACCCGCCTGCTCGGGCGAGCAGTACTGAAGCTTGCCCATGAACATGCCGGCCTTGGTGATCTCCAGGTTCGGGTCCGGACCCGGACCTGGATCGCGCGCGAGGCCGAGGTCGATGATCTTCACCCGCAGCTGGCCGCGGCGATCCTCGGTGATCATCAAGTTGTCGGGCGACAGGTCGCGGTGGATCACGCCGGTCGAGTGGATCGCCTCCAGGCCGCGCAAGGCCTGAATGCCGAGCTGCACCGCCGCGGCCACCGGGAACGGCCCTTCGCGGCGCAGCCGATCTCCCACGTCCTGCCCCTCGATGTACTCCCAGACCATGTAAAAACTGCCGTCGGCGAGCCGGGAGTAGTCGTAGAGGATGGCGACGTTCGGGTGTTTGATCTGGGTCGCGAGCCGCGCTTCGCGCAGGAATCGCGCCTGAGCGACCGGGTCGGTCGCGAGATCCTGGCGCAGGATCTTGACCACCCTCAGCTCCTGCAGGTGGAGATGGCGGACGAGGTAGACCTCGCCCATGCCGCCGGCCCCCAAGGGGCGTACGATTTCGTACTTGCCCTCGAGAACCGAGCCGATGTCCCGCGGGCTTTCGCCCATCGCGCCTCCGTTCGAAAACCGCGCGTATTGTAGCGCCGCTTCCTTCGCGTACCGTTCGCCTTCCACCATGAGCATGTCACCCCAGGCGCTGCGATCGACCTTTGCGTTACCGTCTGCGTCCGAACGTCCCGCGCCGCCCCCGGTCCCTACTTCCCCGAGGTGCGCCGGCGGAAAGAAACGAGCCGGCAGCGCTCTGTCTTCCGCTATTCTCTGTCCGTCGACACGTCCGATCCATGCGCCGCCCCCTGCAAATCTCTCTGCTCACTGCACTCGGAGCGCTCGGCGCTCTAGGCGCATGCTCGCGCCCGGGAGCCTCGAATCCGAGACCGAAGAATCTCGTTTTGGTGACGATCGATACGCTTCGCCGCGACCACGTCGGAGCCTACGGCGACACCCGGGCGGCGACCCCTACGCTCGACCGCCTGGCGCGAGAGGGGCTTCGGTTCGACGCCGCAACCGCCAACGCTCCTCTCACCTTGGTTTCTCATGCGAGCCTACTTTCGGGTTTGCTGCCGCCGCACCACGGGCTACGCAACAACGGTGCCGGTTCTTTCCCCGCCGATCGAGAGACGCTCGCCACCGTGCTTTCAAGCGCCGGCTTCGAGACCGGAGCGTTCGTCGCCGCGTTCGTGCTCGACCGCCGGTTCGGCCTCGACCGCGGTTTCGCCACCTACGACGACGAAATCGAGCGCGAACCAGGCGCCCCGTCAACTCTTGAAGCCGAGCGGCGCGGCGACCAGGTGATCGACCGGGCGCTCGCTTGGCTCGAAGGAAAGAATCCGGCGGCGGGCGAGGGGAGCAAGCCCTTCTTCCTTTGGGTTCACTTGTACGACCCGCACGCGCCGTACGCGCCGCCACCGCCCTTCCGCGAACGCTTCGCCGCGGACCCCTACCGGGGAGAGATCGCGTTTGCCGACGCCCAGGTCGGGCGTCTGCTCGGCGCGCTCGAACGGCGCGGCCTCGCCGGCGCCACCCTGGTTGCCGTCGCCGCCGATCATGGCGAGGGTTTGGGCGAGCACGGCGAGGCGACCCACGGCATGCTGATCTACGAGTCGACGCTCGCGGTGCCTCTGCTGCTCTCCGGCCCGGGTCTTGGCCCCCGAACGATCGCCGCGCCGGTCGGCCTGTGCGATCTCGGGCCCACGCTCGCGGGCCTGCTCGGCCACCCTTTCGCGCCGCCCGCCGCCGGCAAGGCGCTCGACGGCCGCGATCTTTCCGAACCGCTCCGGCAGGGCCGGGAGCCCGCGCGCGGCGAGGTCTACGCCGAATCCCGCTACCCCGAGATCTTCGGCTGGAGCTCGCTCTCGATGCTGCGGCGGCGCGATGCGAAATACATCTCGGCCCCGCGCCCGGAGCTTTACGATCTGGCGCGCGATCCGCGCGAGCGGCGAAATCTGCTCGACCCAAGAACTCCCGGATCGCTGGGTCAAGGCGGCGGCTTCGCCGCGCGCCTGGCGGAGATCGAGGCCGGGTCGGTCAAGGCGACGGCGCCGCCGGTCGACGCCGAGACCGCCGCGCGCCTCGCAAGCCTCGGCTACGTCGCCGGCGGAGGCAGCTCCGCTCCGGAACGGCCAGGAAAGGAACGACCCGATCCAAAGGACCGGATCGAGCTGTTCCAACGCTTCGAGGCGGCCGCCTTGGCGCTCCGCTCAGGAAACGCCCGCAAGGCGATTGCCGAGCTGCGGTCGCTCGCCACCGCCGACCCCGGCAACGCGACCTTCCGCAGCCGGCTCGCCCAAGCGCTGCGCGAGAGCGGCCGGCCGGTCGAAGCGATCCCCGTGCTGCGCGAGGCGGCGCTCGCGGCGCCCGCCGATCCCGACGTCTGGTACGACCTCGCGGTGGCGCTGCAAGGGATCGGCCGGGCCGCCGAGGCGCAGATCGCGATCGAACGCGCGATTCAGCTCGACGACTCGCGCCCCGATCCGCACAACACCTTGGGGCTTCTGCTGCTCGCCCAAGGGCACGGCGACGAGGCGCGGCGCCAGTTCGAGCGCGCGGTGGCGATCGACCCGCGAAACTCGGTCGCGCTCAACAACCTGGGGAATGCCTTGCGCACCTTAGGCCGACCGGCCGAGGCCGAGGGAGCCTACCGCCGCGCGATCGCCGCGGCGCCGCGCTACGCCGAGCCCTGGAACGGCCTCGGCGCGCTCCTGGTCGAGGCGAATCGCCCGCGCGAAGCGATCGACTGCTTCGATCGCGCAAGAGGGCTCGCTCCGGCGAACCTGGAGATCCTGATCAACCGCGGCATCGCGCTCGAGCTGGCGGGAGACCGAAACGGCGCGGCCGCGAGCTATCGCGAGTTCCTCGCGTCTGCGGGCGGCGCTCCCGCCTGGGCCGAGCAACGCCGAGCCGCCGAACAGCTGCTAGCCCGGCTCGCCCGCTGATTTTAGGTCGTGTTTTCGTTTGCCTCCTCGCTCCTTCGGGCGCCTTCGGCAGCAGCCAGTCGCTGCGGGACAAACGAAAACACGACCCAATTCCGTTCGGTAAACGAAAACACGCCTCCGGGACGGACCCTCTCGACCCTCCGGGCCGGTTGGCGTAGTCTATGGAGCAACGTCCCTTGACGTTCTTCCAAAGGAGATTGCAGCGATGACAGGCAAGGCACTCTTGCTGCGGCGCGGACTTACCGTCCTCTGCGCCGTGGCGGCCCTCATGGGGATTCTCGCTCCACCGGCGGCCGCGCAGTCGGCCGCGGGCACCCTCGTCGGTCGCGCCGTCGACGAATCCGGCGCGGGTCTGCCGGGCGTCACCGTGACGGCGACCAACACCGAAACCGGCTCGTCCCGCCTCACCGTCACCGCCGAAGACGGCTCGTTCCGCTTCGCCGCGCTGCCGGCC
>Ga0268264_10000821_pt1 | contig 33451 bp, 28 predicted proteins | sample KBSSwiS32_FD_190357 | JGI IMG/M metagenome (GOLD analysis project Ga0268264, IMG submission 190357) | Switchgrass rhizosphere microbial communities from Kellogg Biological Station, Michigan, USA - KBS Switchgrass S3-2 (SPAdes) (version 2) | ecosystem: Host-associated > Plants > Roots >...
TCCGAAGGAAGCGAATCGATTTTTTTTGCCAGTGATGAAACCAAAGAAGAAATTTCAATCGGGTTCTTTGAAGAACTGTATAAAAAGGCAGATCCCCCGGAAGTAATAAAGCGCCCGGGCATTCCCGTTAGGAGCATATTTGGGCGGAACACTCCTTGAACGTTCGAGAATCCGTGATCCCCGACAATAAGTACCGCGGTACTGTCTTCCAACCCAGCTTGCACCATTGCTTCAATGATCTCTCCAATCGCCCGATCCACCACTGCAACAGCTAGTCGAACTGAATCCGCATCACGGCCATAGCCGTGTTGCATTCCATCCACGCAAGCGAAATGAACTGCGAGTAGAGATGGTCGTTTGGTTTTCAAAATATATCCAGCAGTGCGTCCGGCATTTTCGTCAAGACTGAAATATTCTTCATTCATGTTCGTACTGTCCAACTTTCCTGTTGCATAATGTTCGACTTCTTCAATTAAACCGGGTGTGGAATATTTCCTGGTTTCCGTAATGCGATCTTCCGGGTGGGCATTGTTCCAGATTTCCGGGATGTTATACGTAATGGTTGAATCAACACTTACGGGCCATTCAATGGCAGCTGTCGCCATATTATTTCTTTTCAACTGTTGCCAAAGCGTAGGAACTTTGATTGCACTGGTAAACCAATTCCATTCACCCCTGCTTGTTTTGGGTTGATTGAAAAAGATTCCGCTTCGTGCAGGTAGTGCACCGGTTAACATTGCCGTATGACTTGGATATGTGTAACTGGGAAAAACCGATTTCATATGATGAGCATAAACGCCATGTTGCATCAGCAATTGGAGATTGGGCGCCGGCCAACTTTTATCAAGATAAAATTCAGGCCTGAATCCGTCGATCGAGATCAGCACAACATGCTTTATCGGCTGTCCCACACCGGTATTGATGAAAAAAATTAGGATCGCTGAGAGCAAAATCAATCTAGACATATTTTCCGCAGGTTTTTTACGAAGAATCCACAAACGAATACGGTTATTCTTCCAACCGTTTACCCAGCCTGGCAGAGCGTATGTCTTTATCATGGCTACTCAATTCCTTTCTCAACTCTTTCAACATAAAACTGTATGCCTTGCTGATAAGCTGGCTGTACGACGCATGCTCAAATGATTGCATGCGACCGGAAGTTTTATCAACCAGCGTCATTTTCAACAGATCTTCCTCCTCCATAGCCAAATCCAAATTATACTTAAGCAGGATCTGTTTTAATTTAGTCGTGTTGCGCAAGTTTGAATAGCTGATTATTTCCTGAAAATTGAATAGCGTAGACTTTAAGCGAAAGTTTATTTGAAATACAGAAGTCTGAACCGAAAATAAAAAAAATATTCGAATCACAAACATTAATCAAACGTTACTTTGCGTCTTTGCGGTATTTATGTCACGCAAAGGCGCAAAGTAAAAGGAGGCGCAGAGGGCATAGAAAATAGCTCAACGTCGTTTCTTTATATGAAACGCTTTCTTGAATGAATTAATTATTTCCGGCGCTCTCATGGCCGGGCTGTTCGCGTTGCTTTTTCCAAGTTGGTAATAAATTCTTCCGTCATTGACATTCGGGTTGAAAAGAACAATGATGTCTTTTCGCCCGTCTGATGCATCTACCCATTCATTTTGCTTGAGTTCAGTATTTGTTTTTTTATTCTGGACAAGAAGAAGAAACGTATCGCTCTGCAGGTTTTCAATTTTAAATCTAAATTTTCCCTGTGCATCCGTTTCTGTCTGGCTTTGGACGGGACTAATAATTTTGACCACAGCATCTACCGGAATAACGGATTCTTTTGCGGATGATACGAAACCGGATATCTCCGTTTTTTTGGCGCTTTTAAATTGGTTATACAGTGTTATAGAGAATGTAATGATCGCAGCAATGGATGCAAAAATGATTTTCCCTTTGGTAAACCATTTTGATATCTTTTCCTTATTAACCATATCAGCAGTTCTAAGACGAATGAAATAATAAAACCAGGTCCTTTCAAATTGTTGGAGCAGATATCCAATTATTAATTTGAAAAGAAACGACAATCAGTGCGCTTAACCGTGACGGGAATTCAACAGCATATTGGTTTCAGTTGTTTCCAGTAGAATTTTCTTGAAAGAGATAATGCGTAAGATATTGATGGTGCTTCTACATTAAGTCGCTTTTCTTTTTGTGTAACAAAGGACGGTAAAAATAAAAAAAATTTAATTCCGGAATCATCGAATTGGGAGATATTCTGGATAAATCGCCTGATCAAAAGACCTAACAGCTGATGATCGATGAATTAAATTCTGTGGATTTATAACGGCTGCGGAGAGGGCGGGATTCGAACCCGCGATACCCTTTCGAGTATACACACTTTCCAGGCGTGCTCCTTCAACCACTCGGACACCTCTCCATTAATCGCATTTTTTGCGGGTGGCAAAAATACTGTTTCAGTGTTTAGTTGCCGAATATTTTTTCGGCATTTGCCGTTGTTATTGCGCCAACGTCCTCTTTGCTGATGCGCATGATGTCAGCAAGTTTTTCAGCTATGTATTTGATATAACTGCTTTCATTTCGCTTACCACGAAAAGGGGCCGGCGTTAAATAAGGAGCATCGGTTTCCAGTACAACATGGCTCAGGCCTATTTTTTCAATGACCTGTGGAAGTTTTGAATTTTTAAAAGTTACAACACCCCCGATTCCCATATAAAAGCCGAGGTCCATGATTTGCGTCGCGGACTCATAATCCGCGGTAAAGCAATGAAAAATACCTCGGAGCCGGCCACGCTGATGTGACCTTACTACTTCAATTGTTTGCGCCATCGAATCGCGGGAGTGAATAACAATGGGAAGATCATAATGAAGCGCCCATTCAATCTGCTCATTCATGGCCTTATATTGCTCTTTATCGAAATTTCTATCCCAATAAAAATCGAGCCCGATCTCTCCAACTGCAGCAAATCTCCGGGCGGCAAGAGACTGTTGAACCAGTCCGAGTTCTTCTTCAAAATTCGCCTTCACGGAACAAGGATGGAGCCCGGTCATCGCAAAGCATTTCCCCGGAAATCGTTTTTCCAACCCAAGTAATGCCTTCGTTGAATCACTATCTATGGCCGGCAGGAAGAACTTTTTAACTCCCTCATTCTCTGCCCTTTGTATGATGCCTTCAATGTCTTCAGCAAAATCTTCAACGTACAAATGGCAATGTGTGTCTACAAAACTCATGATTACTTGCTTTTAAAAACGGAGCCAAAATTCGGTAATAAATCGCTTTCCTCCGGATAAAATCCGATGTCGAAACATCGCTGTCAAAGTAGAAGACTAATATTTTTTTATCTCGATAACGCAAAGAAATTAACATGGTTTTGAATAAGTAAAAACTTATAGATCAGTCTACGGTACTGAGTCACCTCGTAAATTACTTTGCACGAATCAAAAAATGTTCTACCTTTAAATCAGTTTTCATAGGGTACGGATTAAAAACGGGCCAGGGTGTCTACCCCGGCCCAATTCATTAATAGCCAGTCTCCACAACAAAATTTTCTCCTTTATTTTTATTTCCGCAATTTTTTTTCTTAGGCTTACGTGTGTATGTTTTTATTCGACACGATTTTTGTAAAGATTATTTGTACATCCATCTAAGCATCTTCACTTAATGGATAGCATGAAAAGCATAACCTTGTTCGTGAAAATGCAGAAGTACTTTTGGGAGAGCGATGCTCATTCTTTCAAATGCTTTTTCACTGTCGTGAAAAATTGCAATTGATCCGGCGCGTGCATTGGCAATGACGTTGAGTGCGCATTTTTCGCCAGAGAGAGATTTGTCAAAATCAGCACTCAAAACATCCCACATTACTACCTTAAAATTGAATGCAGATTTTAGATTATTAACCTGGAAGCGACTGATTCTTCCATAGGGTGGTCTGAATAGATTTGAATCGATATAACTTGCGGCACGTTGTATGTCCTCGATGTACGCTCGATCTGCCGTCTTCCATCCATTTACATGCGTGTGTGAATGATTGCCTACACGATGTCCTTCCATTAAAATACGCCGATACAAATCATGTTGTTCAACGACATTTTTTCCTATGCAAAAAAAAGTTGCCTTTGCGTCGTATTTTTTTAATTCATCGAGTATAAAAGGTGTTGCAACAGGATGAGGACCGTCATCAAACGTGAGATAAATAATTTTCTTATCGCGCTCCATGTTCCAAATACATCCGGAATAAAACTTCTTTAATACCCAGGGAGTCTTGACAAAATAGAACATGAAGCAAAGATCATGAAAACGGCTGACAGTTATTGAATGAGAGTTAACAGTTGACAGACCCAGGCGAAAATTGCATTTTGAAACTGTCAAAAATCATCTGTCTACCGTCCACTGGATTTAAAACGTATTCACATGTATCACTTCTCCTAATACCCGAAATATTTTCCCGTTGTCCTTAACAAAATCCTGTTGGCTCTTTTCATCTTTCAGGAGTTTGTCCATGTATTCATGCAGTGCGATGTCTGGAAAAGAGATTGATGAACCAAAAGTGATGACGTCATCTGTGTAACCTCTTAATAGCGGCTCAAGTTGACTGTAGAATAAATTTTTTGAAGCAAAAATATCGGAGCCAATTACACGATCTCCGGATACAGCAACAAATCCAACTACTGTACTGTCCGTCTTTCGGAATTTCTCGAGAAAGAAATTATAATATTCATCAAGTTGCGGAGCTAGTTTTTTATCGCCGTATTTTGAAAGATAGGCAAGCGATTTGCTTTTGATGCCGCCCTGATCCAATTGGTTATTGATCTCTTTCCAAATCAACACCTGGTTCTTGTTTTGATCAAGCACTTTCCTTAAATGAGGATTTGCAAAGTTGCTGTAAACAAATTTCTTTTCTTTGTCACTCCATCTTCCTTCCTCGACGCACATCACTGGCACGTATTGATCTTTTTCCGAAGGCGCAAGGATTGTGTCCCGCGCAATCATTCGGTCTTGTCTCCCACCCGCAATCACTTCACCAGATGATATATAAATAGACTTATCTGAATGGTTATCGATCCGCAGGAGATGCACGTTTTCAGTAGATGCGGTTCCTCGCTCGCTTACAGTGGCGATCCCCAGTTTTATTGCCTGGCTTAGTGAGACAACTCCCGGGTATCGTCCGGGGCCGCCCTTTTTTGATCTGATGGGAACTATTTTGAGATTCTTGTATTGCCACGCGCTGTCATAATCAACGTATACCGTTTCATATGTGATCTGTGCACATGCAACTGCGCTACTAAAAACCAAGAGAAAAGCGAATAAAAATTTCACGAATGAATGTATAAAAAACTTTAAAGTTTATCAACGTTTATTTTGAGCATACCAGTATGTCTTGAATCCCAATCAAGCCAAGGATCCATTTTTCTTGCCCACTCTCTTCATATCTTTGCAGGTCATGCAGAAAAAACCGAGAGTCAGATTTGCGCCAAGTCCAACAGGGGGACTCCATTTGGGCGGAGTACGAACCGTTCTTTTTAACTACTTGTTTGCCCGCCAGCACGGAGGAGATTTTATTGTACGTATCGAAGATACCGATCAATCGCGTTTTGTTCCCGGCGCGGAGGAATATATTTTTAGAACGTTGAGCTGGTGCGGCCTTGAACCTGATGAAAGTCCAATTCACGGTGGCCCTTATGCGCCATACAGGCAAAGTGAACGAAAAGATATGTACCGGGAATTTGCCGAACAATTGGTGAGATCTGATAAAGCATATTACGCATTTGAGTTGCCTGAAGAATTAGAAACGATGCGTGACACATATAAAAGCGCTGAAAATCCTTCTCCGCAATATGATCACAGGATCCGAATGAAGATGCGGAATTCACTTAGCATGACGTTGGAAGAAACAGAACGATTGCTCGGCGATAACGCTCCGCATGTCATTCGCGTTAAGATGCCGGAACATGAAACGGTAGCGCTGCACGATATGATACGTGGCGAAGTCAACTTCAATACAGGTATCGTTGACGATAAAGTTCTTTTGAAGGCAGACGGTATGCCGACATATCACCTCGCCGTTGTAGTTGATGATTACCTGATGAAAATCACCCATGCTTTTCGTGGAGAAGAATGGTTACCGAGTGCGCCCGTTCATATTTTGTTGTGGAGATATTTATTCGGAGAAGAAAATATGCCGCAATGGGCGCATCTTCCATTGATATTAAAACCTGACGGCAACGGCAAACTGAGCAAACGCGATGGCGATCGCCTTGGCTTTCCGGTTTTTGCTATGGACTGGAAAGATCCAAAGACCGGAGAAATAATCGGTGGTTTCAAAGAAAAAGGATTTCTACCAGACGCTTTTGTCAATATGCTTGCACTGCTGGGATGGAATGATGGGAGCGGGCAAGAAATATTCTCACTTGAAGAACTGATTGAAAAATTTTCTATTGAACGTGTTCACAAGTCAGGAGCGAAATTCGATTATGAAAAGGCAAAGTGGTTCAATCACGAATGGATCAAGAAAGATGAAGCAATTAGTTTTAAAGAAGAAGTGAAGAAAATTTTTGAAGAAAAAGGCATTGATATCACTGACGACAATAAATTCACGCGGGTCCTTGAATCCGTAAAAGATCGTTGTACACTGTTGACTGATTTTTATGACCAGGCAAAATTCTTTTTCGAAGCACCAACAAATTGGGATTTGAATTCTGTGAGGCCAAAATGGAGTCCGGAAAAATCAACTTTTTTTTCCGCGTTCTCGCGCAAACTTTCATCATTGAGTGACTGGAGTGCGGGTTCCATCGAAAACTATTTTAAAGAACTTGCTGCAGAGAGAAATATTAAAGCTGGCGAACTGCAACTACCCTTTAGAATTATGCTGGTTGGAGAAAAGAAAGGACCTCCGGTTTTTGAAATCGCTGCGATTCTCGGTGCTGCGGAGACATCCAAACGCATTGACGCGATGTTATCGGCTATCTGATTACCTGAAGTCGATATACATATCATCAAAATTTATGATCATCACTTTGAATGGAGAGATTAGATCTTGTCCAAGGTTTCCATAAAATTTTTCTTTCCAGTGTTTGTCGATTGCTTTAATATGCACACCGACGTTTTTCAATGTTATTGGTTTGTTCGCAATATTAAGGACTACGCTGTCTAATGCATAGACTTCTGTCGTGATAGTTCCTCCCGCTCCACCAGTCTGCACTTTTTGCAATTTTCCGCGACTTGTGATTTCTTTCTTGTACTTGTCGAAGTACGTGCTGTAGAAATCACTACTTGTTGCACCCGAATCAAAATGAAATCCAAGTGTATCATTGCCTGTCTTCACCGCAATTATCGGACTTAATCCATCCATCGCGAGGTTGTGTAGATCAGTCGATGTCGCTTTTTTCGGAATGATCATTTTTCCATCCTGATACACCTGCACCTCTTTCAACTGTTGAATTACCGGGTAGCCGATAATAACATTTATTCTAAATTGAATTGGCTCAAAATATAAAACTTCGTCAGGCAGAACCTGGAAAACTACATTTCGTACGAGGATATGTCCAATAAATATACTATCGGCAATGCCCATGCGCGACTTGAATGTGATGCCGGTCAGCCCACTTCCGACATCGAAGCTGTCATCAAGAATCTTCAAATGCAATTTGGCCGCGTATGTTTTTGATATCGTTGAAATATTTGCCCTTGTATCGAATATGCAACTATAGACCGAGTCTTTCTGTCTAACCGGGATTTCTATCAAACCGACCTTATCTTTCTTCCAATAAACAGTATCGTTTCCGTTTATGTACAATTCCTGTGGAGAAATGTTGCGCAAACCCTTTCTGGCTAACAAATCGTTCTTGATATCTGAGAGCCTTTCCGAATCCAGCTTGGTCGAATAATTTTTGACGAGTTCGCTGTCGACTGATGCAGCTGCAGCGTATTGGAAGGTTTTAAAATAATTATCGGCTTGTTTTTCGAGCAAATTTGCTTTCGACGAATCAGAAATTGCGGAAGTATATTTTGTCAATAGTGCTTCAATATCTTCATTCGATTTTCCATTGTCATTAAACGCGTTCCTCACGTAAGCGCGGAAAAAAATCTTCTTTGCGTCGCTGATCTGATCGCTTTCAACAGACAGCCTGTCCCGAAGTTTAAAATATTCTTTATTGTCAAGCAATGACTGTAGCTCTTTTTCCTTATTGTCTGTAGAATTTGTACAAGCAGTAATTGATAGAACCAGGCAGATAAAAGATATGTTGCGCATACGTTTGAATTACTCGCTAAGGTATAATCAATCTCGAAATGTCAAACGACCGCGCGAAATAAAATTGCGTGAAGACGCATTTAAACAGGATAAAGTAGAGTTAACTTGACGCGATTTGCTACGCTGGCACGATGGCCGATTCAATTTCAGCAATTGCTCGCGCAATGATCTCGTCAGCCCCTTTTGTTCTCAATTGCGTGGCGTCAATCAAGTGCACATCAGTAATTCCGATAAATGATAAAATAAACCGGATGTAGCTGGATACAAAATCCATATCGCTGTTCATTGCTGTGCCACCGGATGTGATGACGACGTAAGCCTTCACATCCTGAACCAGTCCTTGCGTCCCATTTTCTGTATATCGGAAAGTCATTCCCACCCTGGTCACAAGATCGATATATGCTTTGAGGTTTGCTGCAATATGAAAATTATAAACCGGCAAACCCAGAACGAGGATATCTGTTTCTTTTAGTTCATCTATCATAGAATCCGAGAGCGTTAGTGCCTCTTTCTGCTCAACTGTTCTTTTTTCTTCCGGAAGAAACATTGCGTCGATCATGGATTCCGATAGAAATGGAAGGTCATCGGAAATATTTCTTTCGGACACAATGACCCCGGCGAATATTTTATTTAACTGGTCGGTCAACTTCGATGTCAATAGCCGGCTATAAGAATTTTTAACCCGGTAACTGGAATCGATTCGCAAAACTCTTATCGGAAAATTTTCCATGCGTAACAATTTTTACGCAAAGCTAAATGCGATTGAACCGTGGTTCCAATAAACAAGTTTAAGAAAGAAGGTTGAACTAGTTTAAGAAACCGTCAATGCCTATTCTTCATTGCGACAGGATTTTTTTTGACGGCCTCTTGTTTTTTGCTTTTATCTTACTAAGGAATTCCGGGGTGATACCAAGATATGAAGCGATCATGTATTGAGGTACACGCTGTTCAATTGTTGGAAACTGTTCAATAAAATGAAAATAATGCTTATCGGCAGTGTTACTGATCGTCCTGAAAATTCTTTGCTGGTTATTGCAAAGTGCTAATTGATACAACAACCGAAAATATTTATTGAGCTGGGGAATCTTTTCGTATAATTCTTCGAGCACTTCTTTTTTAAATACCACTACTTCGCCGTCTTCCAATGCTTCTACATATTGAGTGGCTGGTTCACCGGAAATAAAACTATTGATATCCGTGATCCACCAACCTTCCATCGACAACTTGGTGATGTGCTCGTGACCGTTGTCATCGATGCAATATGCGCGGAAGACGCCTTTGCTGATAAAATGTTCAGCGCGGCAATATTCCCCCGGAGTTACTAGCCATTGTTTCTTCCTGATTTTACGCACCTCAAGCTTTGATTTGAGCAAATCAATTTCATCGTCTGTAATTGTGATGAATTTCTTCAAGCTTTCCAGCAATGCATCAAACATGATCTTGAATATTTAACGCAATTTACCAAAGAAACTTACATTTGAGTACTCAACAGTTCGTATCATGAACAAAGAATTGAATCGTCCGATCAGAGTCTTGGTTGCGAAAGTTGGTTTGGATGGACATGATCGTGGTGCAAAGATCATCGCGACTTCATTGCGCGATGCCGGCATGGAAGTAATCTATACCGGTTTGCGTCAAACTCCTGAAATGGTTGTCAATGCCGCGTTACAGGAAGACGTAGATGCAATCGGCATAAGTATACTGAGCGGTGCACATATGACGGTTTTTCCAAAAATCATTCACCTGATGAAGGAAAAAGAAATGGATGATGTATTACTGACAGGTGGAGGAATCATTCCGGACGATGATATGCAGCAGCTAAATGAAATGGGAGTGGGAAAACTATTTGCGCCGGGTGCCGCTACTTCTGACATAACCAATTATATCAAAGATTGGGTGAAACAACATCGGCAATTTTGATGAGCCGATGAATGGATGAATGTGGAAATGTGGAAATGTGAGAATGTGAGAATGTGAAAATGCTAAAGGTTAATCTTTAAGTGAAAGGTTGTCTGGCTTATGCTCAAAGATTGACCTTTAGGATTCTCACATTTCCACATTTCCACATTCTCACATTTACACATTCTCACATTTACGCATTCTTTCAATCACATTTTCCACATTTGATTCAATATCCAAATATCTCCTCAAGGCTCAGCTTCTTCACTTCACCATACTTTGCCAAATCATCCATGTTGATTTTCTTTTCGGATGCCACAATACAATATGTGTAAGGTTTGTCAGAAATATTTTCCTTGGCAAACTGCTGCAGGTTTGTGAAATCTACTTTCTGAAAGTTTTCATAAACGTCTTTGCGGATGTCTTTGTCAAGACCTTTTCGCTTGTCCATTAAGTATTGGCTTATTACCGCGTCTTCAGTAAATCTTTCTGTTTCGATCGTGTTCTTGATGCTGGCCTTACTGGTTTGCAATAATTTTTCAGACTCAGGCATCGTATTCAACAATTCATTCATTCCCGTTATTGCTTCATTCATTTTATCAGCCTGGCATCCGATATATCCAATCATTGAATATTTATCTTCTTTCTTAGAGGGCTCCTGGTAAAATGCAAATGTTCCGTAGGCAAGGGCCTTTGATTCGCGTAATGTCTGGAATACTACAGAACCCATTCCACCTCCATAATATTCATTGAACACTTCTACAATAGATTCCTTTGACGCATCATAGTCCGAAGTATTTCTTACCCATGAAATCTCCGCCTGAACCATGTCATAATTTGTAAACAACACTTTGTTTTGCGTCTGCTGAATTTTTACAAATTCACTCCCCTTTGGATAAGGAACAAAACTTGCCGGCAAATGATGTACTTTTTCGACTGCCACAGTTGCGTCCTGAAGTGAAAGAGGACCATAATAAATGACGATATGTTTATACTGCAAGAGACCATGTAAAAAATTCACAAGATCGTCCGCTTTCAACGCATTCAATTCGTCATTACTCAATTGATTATTGAACGGATTTTTTTCTCCATACATAGCATAGAAACGAAGTCCCGATAAAATCGCACGTTTGTTTAATTTATTATTTGCTCTGGTTTTCATGATGCGGGCTTTCAAAGATGCTAGTGCTTTTTCGTCGGATTTACAATGGGTAATAATGTCTTCAAAAAGGCTCGCGGCTTTTTCCATATTTTTTTGTAATCCGGTTAGATTGATAGTCGTGTATTCCGAAGATGCGTCAATACTAAAGTTGCACGCTAAATCATAGAATTGCTTGCTCACATCCTCCGCACTCAATTTATCTGTTCCCAAAAATTGAAGGTATTGTGATGCGATGGATAATATTTTGCTGTTATAAGTTCCCATCTCAAAGCGATAACGCAGCCGGAAAATTTCATTGTCCTTATTCTGGACATACAACAGTTCAGAATTGCCCACTTGTTTTCTTTTGAAGTCTTTTGTGTAGTCAAGCCACTGTGGGGCCGCCGGCGTTGCAGGCATTGCATTTACTTTGACAAGGAAGTCAGACTGCGCTTCACGATTTACTTCAACCGGAGTGATCGGAGGCTTGGTGACCTTTACTACAGATTTGTCCTCGCCTTTTCTTTTGTAAACGCAAACATAATTATCACCTAACCATTTATTCGCAAAATCAACAATGTCTTTTTTTGTCAGTTTACTCATATCATCCAGTGCACTGACTTCTGCCGGCCATGTTTCATCTTTTGAAACAACGAAAGGATTTAACAACCGGTATGCCCTGTTGGAATTATCATTCAACCCATCCAAAAAAGAAAATCGTGCATTGTCGACTGTAGCCCGTATTAACGACTCATCAAAGTTTCCCTGTTTGATGAGGTTGATCTGCTCCAGTAAAAGATCCTTCACCTGTTCCAATGTTTGATCTGATTTATTTCTCGCCGTGAGATATAAAACCGAATAATCTTTCATATCATCAACATAACCCGATGCATTTAATACCAATTGTTTTTTATTAAGATTCAAATCCAACAAGCCTGCTTTCCCATTGTATAATATTCTAAAAAGTGCGCTTTCAATTAACGAAGACCTCGTATCCAAATCGCCTGGTAAACGGAACCCGATACCAGTGCTCTCTGCATCCGGTCCAAACACTTCCTTAAAAATCGGTGCGGCAATTGGTTTTTCGGCAGCAGGATTATACTCGACAACGTTCTTTGGTTGCATGTAACTGAACAACTGATCAATTTTACTGATCACATAATCCGGATCAAAATCACCCGCAAGAATAATAGCCATATTGTTTGGAACATAATTCGCATTGTAATATTTCCTGATTTCCTTTAATGAAGGATTTTTCAAATGCTCAATGGTGCCGATGGTGGTTTGCTGGCCATAGTTATGAGTTGGAAACAATGACGCCATTAATGATTCCTCAATTTTGTTAGCGTCATTATCAAGCGATCTATTTTTCTCTTCATATACTGCTTCCAATTCTGTATGAAAAATCCGGAAGACAGGACTCCGGAAGCGCTCGGCTTGTAAAGTCAAAAACTTATCAATGGAGGTAGACGGAATATCTTCCGTGTACACCGTTTGCTCTACGCTGGTGAACGCGTTTGTATTTTGCCCTCCCATCGACGTCATCATTTTGTCATACTCATTGGCGATCGCAAATTTTGCAGCGTCTCCACTCACTTTATCAATGGTTCGATAGATTGCGGCACGCGTTGCAGAATCAGTACTGTGATTGTATTGTTCATACAAAGCATTAATCGAATCGAGTAGTGGTTTCTCCTTGCTCCAATCCAGGCTTCCATATTTGTCGGTCCCTTTGAACATCATGTGCTCGAGGTAGTGGGCGAGACCCGTATGATCAGCCGGGTCGGTTTTACTTCCTGCCCTCACTGGTATCAAAGCCGCAATGCGCGGTTCCTTTTTATTTACCGTTAAGATGACTGTCAACCCATTTTTTAATGTGTAAAAGCGGGATTTCATGGGGTCTGCAGGAACAGTTTTATAAGAATATCCTGCGCTACTAACAGTTTGCCATTTGTATTTATCCTGCGCAAAACCAGATTGTACCAGGAAAACAAAACCCAATAGAAAAAATAAATTCTTCGTTTTTCTCATGATGATATATCAATTTTCGAACGGTCAATATATGTAATTTAAACCAACCAAAAAAAGCACCTATCCTAATTAACATCTTTCTCTAATTTTGAAAAAAAAGACATTATGTACCAGACCTTGGTTACTGAATTCGACTCCGGCATTTATATTATCACAATCAACAGGCCCGATAAACTGAATGCATTGAATAGAACGGTGATAGACGAATTACAAGTCGTGATGGATGAAGTCTATAACAATGCTGAAATCCGGTCAGTGATTCTTACGGGCGCCGGAAATAAAGCATTTGTCGCCGGTGCGGATATCAGTGGTTTTGCCGGTTTGTCGAAGTCAGAAGGAATGGCTCTTGCAAAAAAAGGCCAGGATGTATTTTTTAAAATTGAAAATGCACCAAAGCCGGTTGTTGCTGCGGTTAATGGATTTGCCCTTGGTGGTGGCTGTGAGTTGGCAATGGCTTGTCATTTTAGGATCTGCAGTGAGAACGCGCAATTCGGTCAGCCTGAAGTAAACCTGGGATTGATCCCCGGATACGGCGGAACGCAACGACTAACTCAATTGATCGGAAAAGGACGTGCGCTCGAAATGTTGATGAGTGGAAATATGCTGAACGCGTCAAACGCATTGCAATTTGGCCTTGTAAACTCAGTAGTTCCACAAAACGAATTGTTGAATAAAGCAAAGTCTATTCTCTCAGTCATCAATACGAAGGCCCCGCTGGCGATTACAAAATGTATAGAATGCGCAAATGTTGCAGGCAAGGCTGGCGCTGATGGTTACGCATTAGAAATTGAGGCGTTTGGTGAATGTTTTGCTACTGAAGACATGAAAGAAGGGGTGTCTGCCTTCCTGGAAAAACGTAAGCCTGTTTTTAAAGGGAAATAAACACGAATTTATTTTGTCTTTGCCGGTTTTACAATCGTAGTATCGGTACGAAGTAGAGGTACCGAATAACCGCCCGAATCCAAGATAACTTTAGGAAAGTTTTTAGCAAGTAACGGCCACGCTTTCCTGTCAACAGCTGATTGGTACAAATAAATATTTTGCAGTTTTTTCATTCCTTTCAATTTCATAACTCCATCTGAAGTGACTTTAGTTCCAACAAGATTTAACGATACTAAATTTTCGAGTGATTTGAGTTTACTCATTCCGTTATCTGTCACCTTCGTGTGATCCAAGTCAAGGCGGCTGATATTACTACATTGCACGATGATCGATACAGAAGAATCGGTAACAGGAATCCCACTCAGCTTCAGGGAAACAATTTGCTTTTTTAAAGGGAGAATCAATGCAATTGCTGAATCGTCTTTAATTCCTCCGATACTAAAATTCGCTGTGAGATAATTGCTGTTTTGCGATACCTGCAACACAACAACACCCAATTTTTTTAAAGTATCGACAGCTGACTGATCGGCTTTGTCTACCGGCTTCTCGGGGATACCAGTAATTTCTTTTTGTTCGATGGATTCCTTTTGAAGAGACAGCAACATCGGTTTTATCTTCTCGGGTTGTGGAAGGTCCTTTACTTTTTTCGTAAAATCAGCTCCATTCGTGACCCACCAATCGAGCAACGCTATTTGGTTTGCGGTGAGTTGAGGTTTTTCCTTTGGCGCCATATGATGTTCTTCTTCCCTTGGTAGCAAAATCCGCTTCATCATTTCACTTTCTGCTGGTTTGCCAGAGATAATAACGACACCATCTTTGCCACCTTTCATCATGGCATCGGGTTGGTCCAATCTTAATTTTCCTTTTTGCTTGGAAGGACCATGACAACCGTAACATTTTTCCTGGAAAATAGGTTGAATGACATCAGCATAAGCTAATGCCTGCTGTACATCCGGAATCGGTTTTCTTTTAAAAACAGCGACGGTGTCCTCACCCAAATTTTGCAATGGTTGCGTGAGATAATCTGACCCGTGTGTCAATGATCCTCCCAGGTGACCCGTTACTATCAATAATAATAACAACAATGCAGCCACGAGTCCCTGCCACCGATACAAAATATTTTTTCGAAAAAAATAATAAGTTAGAATAGAAACGACTGCGACGCTTATACCCATCCATTGATGAAGACCAACGAGATCTTCATCATATTCTCCGGAAGAAGATAAGACATAACCAGTGATGCACGTAACAATTGCACTAATCATTCCCAACAACAATATAACGTTGATGACAGGCCGAAGATGTTCAGACCTATCCTTTCTCGATTGCCACAGAAATAATGAAGCAAGTAAAAGAATACCAATAGGAAGGTGAACAAGTAAGGGGTGAAGATGACCTATAAATTCTGTAATCGAAATAAACATTGCTAAATACAATAGTGAACACTAAAATTGGGTTGATTATTTTTTACCACAATGAATATTCAATAATCAACAATCGATATTCAATGTCCAATTTTTATACGGATCCATATCTTTTGCGCAGCAGTTGCATCATATGCACGTTAATAGCCCATTGATCGGCCAACGGCGAACGCGTGTATGGTAATGTAGGCATGTAGTCTGGTGGACCAAATTCAGTTAATATTGTGAGTCGCTGACCAGCCTTCCTTTTCATTTCTACGATCTTGTCCCACCAGGCGAAATGGGCCTTTACTGCATCGCTCCACTCTGGAGCACGGGGATCGTTGACCTGCGGCCCTTCAGGATGTCCAATACGGGCATGAATATGATCAACGCGAGGCAATGTAAGATCAATGGTTTCCTGTTGATCTGCCAATAAACTCTCACTCACATTGCACCAATGTGAAACATCGAAAGTAACTCTTAATTCAGGGATTTTGTCAATGTATTGACGGCCCACTGGAGCTGCAAATAATATCCTTGAACGATGAGTTTCATGACATATAATGACACCTGTTTTTTTTGAGAGCTGGATCGTATGATCGATAAAGGTTTTGTTCTGGTCGTAACTGAAATAATCGCGACCCGAATGACAATTCAGATACAACGGTTTTTGAATTGTTTGTGTCGCAGCGGCATCAACCATCGCAGTAAACTGTTCAAAATGTTTTTGATAGTTGGGATCCGAACCTGCACATAAAAAACCGACTTCGAGATTGTATTTTTTTAATGTTGAGAACAATTCGTCATGCGCCGCTTTTTCTGTTTGCCACCAGATCTCGATACCATCGTAACCTTCCTTTTTTACCTTGGCACAATATTCATCGAGGTTTCCTGGAAATCCCCAATTGGTTGCCAATAATTTTAATTCAAAATTTGCATTCATATTGAAGTCGGGTTTATGAGCGGTCGCAAACGCTTCCAACGAACATAATAATAAGGCCATGGCTGATGAAGCAGTTACTTCTACAAAATTTCGACGATCCAAGTTGATTAGCGTTTTGTTAATTAAAAAATTCTATGTGCCTATCCTCCTATGTGGTAAACTAACGATTCAAAAGTCCGGCAAACTAACATACAAATCATTCACCAAAGTTCTTTGTCCCTCTCGAAAAATAATTGTGCAATTAAAATTTATCAAAGTACCTTTCGGTTTCTGCATTAATTTCATATACGTCAGAACTTGAGCTTGGTGGACTGGCAAAATTCCATCGATCGCTTTTAATTCAACTAAAATCAATTCTTCGACAAGGACATCAGCACGTAACGCAACGTCAAGATCGCGTCCTTTGTAAATTATCGAAACCCAAAGTTGAGTTTCGAATTGGAGCGATCTGACTAAAAGCTCTCATTCAAAACATTTCTGGTAAACACTTTCGATAAGTCCCGGCCCTAAGTGTTTGTGAACTTCGATTGCACAGCCGATTATTTTGTAAGTGAGATCGTCGATGTATTGCTTAGTCAACCTCTGCATTCCTTTACCTCTATGTTTTTTTTAACCACATAGGAGCATAGGCACATAGGTACATAACAATCGAACCGATTCAACGCGTTTTTTCACGCTTAACAAACAGTTTTTTTACGCAAGTATTTCAGTGATCACATTCCCACTTACATCTGTCAATCTATATGGTCTTCCCTGGAATTGATACGTGAATTTCTCGTGATCGAATCCAAGTTGATTAAGGATAGTTGCCTGGACGTCAAACGGAGTTGTTTTTCCACTGATCGCGCTATATCCTATTTCATCTGTTTCACCAAGACTAAAACCTTTTTTAATTCCTCCTCCCGCCATCCAAATTGTAAATGCTTCGATATGGTGATCGCGACCTTTGAAAGCATTTTGTTTTCCCTCGCGATTTTCCTGCATTGGCGTCCGACCAAATTCCCCTCCCCATATCACCAGCGTCTCTTCGAGCAAACCTCGTTGCTTCAAATCAAGTATCAATGCAGTCATTGATTTATCAACCTGCCTGCATTTATTAATGAATCCAACATCGATTGCGAGATTTGCATCAGTACCATGACTGTCCCAACCCCAATCAAACAATTGAACAAATCTGACTCCTTTTTCAACCAACTTACGCGCAAGCAAAACATTATTTGCAAATGACGCTTTATTTGGCTGCGTACCATACATATCATGGATGTACTGCGGTTCATCGTTAATATTCATAACATCCGGCACAGATATCTGCATGCGATAAGCCATTTCATATTGTGATATCCGTGATAAAATTTCCGGATCCTTAAATTCTGCGTATTCTTGTTTATTCACTTCATTGATCGCATCAATGGAAGCCTTGCGAAGATCTCGATCCATCCCCTCGGGATCTTTGATGAATAAAACCGGATCACCTTCGGAACGGCACTGCACTCCCTGGTAAACGCTGGGCAAAAATCCACTTCCCCATACACTTTTACCAGCGTCAGGAAATTTACCACCAGATGTCAGGACAACAAATCCGGGAAGGTTTTGATTTTCGGTTCCTAATCCATATGTGACCCACGAACCCATACTGGGTCTGCCTAATCTCGGTGAGCCACTATGAACAAGTAATTGCGCAGGAGCGTGATTGAACTGATCAGTCGTCATCGCTTTTAAAAAACTCACCTCATCTGCGATCGTTGAAAAGTGTGGTAAATTCTCTGATATCCATGCGCCGGACTGACCATATTGTTTAAAGCTTGCCTGCGGACCTAACATTTTCGGCACACCACGAATAAAAGCAAAACGTTTTCCTTCCAGCAATGACTGCGGACAATCCTGTCCATTCAACTTCATCAGGTCAGGTTTGTAATCGAATAGTTCGAGTTGCGAAGGTGCACCGGCCATGTGAAGATAGATAACAGATTTAGCCTTTGCAGGGAACATCGGCAGTTTTGGCGCCAGCGCATGTGCCGGATCAAAAAGCGCATTGGCGGCACCGTTAGATGAACCAAAACGACAGCCTCCGAACAACGAGCCAAGTGCCAGCGCACCAAAACCCATTGCACTTTCTTTTAAAAAATGACGACGTGTCAAAAAATGCAGCGCTCGTTCTTTCGCTTCATTTAAGAGTCGTTGATTGTGGAGTTCTTTTTGAGTCATAATTTATCCAGCTGTGAGGTAAGAGGTGATGGATATGGCACTCCTTCACCGTTCATTACCATTTATATTTTTATTATTTTCTCATTTGTACCGGGCTAAGGGTTTGCCACAACCCTTTATCCAAATCTCTCTCTCAAATCCATCGTCTGACCTGTTTCCTATAATTCAAATAGTCCTGCCCAAATGCCCTTTCCAAATATGCTTCTTCTTTTTTTATCACTAACAATTGAACTAAGACAATAACAAGCGGAACTAACATGATCGTCCACCAATTGCCTTTTACAATTCCAATTCCCAGATATAAAAGCAAAAGTCCAAAATACATTGGGTTTCTCGTGACCGCATAAATTCCCCGGAATTGTAATGAGCTTGCAGGTTTCAGCGGGACGATGCTATTTTTTGAACGGATAAATTGTAGGATGGCAGGAACAACAAAAATTAACGAGCAAATTAATAGTACAATACTAATATTGGCTGCAATGGCGGAATAAAAAAAAGTGCGGTCAATCGGCGCCAATTCCTGCAGAAGAAATGACACCAGGAAAAGAGCGACATAAATCAGTGGCGGAGGAATATATACCCCCGGATTGTCCTTCTTGGTAGCTATTGTTTCCATGGTCATTAATTTTTTGTAATCAATCCATCCAAATTCAGCATTGCATTGGCAACAACTACCAGCGCTGCAGTTTCAGGATTGTTGTGTTCATCCATCGTTCCTATCATGTCGCAAGTTTTGTCTTTATCATTTTTTAACTTGCAATAGGCATCGTCGTATAATTTCTTTAATGATTCGAGTTTTGCCGGCGTGATCGGTTTATACATCGCAATTTCGAACCCTTTACTAATTTGGCTTGAGACATCACTTCCACCTTCTTTTTGCATTCGATATGCAAAATGTCTTGCCGCATCAAGAAACGCTTCATCATTTAAAGTAACCAGCGCTTGCAAAGGTGTATTGGTGCGAATGCGTCTGACGGTGCACACTTCTCTAGCAGCTCCATCAAATGTCATCATTGAAGGATAAGGCGCCGTACGTTTCCAATAGGTATACACAGCACGACGATACTGATCTTCTCCCCTGCTTTCTACCCAGTCTTGCCCATTCCAGGGCGATAACCAAATCCCGCCCGGTTGATAAGGCATCACACTTGGTCCATACATCTTTGAACTCATTAAGCCACTCACCACCAATGCCTGGTCGCGCACCTGCTCCGCGGATAGGCGTACCCGTGAGCCCCTGGCATAATATCTGTTGTATGGATCTTTCTCCAGCAACTCAGGTGTTACTTTTGAATCCTGGCGATAAGTTGCTGACATTACAATTTCTTTCAGCAGTTTTTTAAAACTCCATTTATAATCGTTCATCAATTTCCAGGAAAGAAAATCAAGGAGCTCTTTATGTGTCGGAGGAATTCCCTGTGTGCCGAGATCTTCAAGTGTTTCGGCCAGCCCGGTTCCGAATAGTTGTTCCCATGCGCGGTTTACAAGCGTGCGCGCAGTGAGCGGGTTATCCTTACTCGTCATCCACATAGCAAGTCCAAGCCTGTTATGCGGTGCTCCTGCAGGAAGTGGATTCAATGCATGTGGCACATCCGCTTTGACTTCATCACCATGAACGAGCCAGTTTCCTCTTTCAAAAACATAAGACGGACGATACATATCACCCGGGTTATCCATCATGATCGGTGTTGTATGCATATCTGCTTTCAACAATTGCCAGAATGTATTTTGCGCTATTGCATAACCCGGTTTATTTTTTCCCGGGAATGCTTCAGTGAAATAAAACCAGTCGAACATCATTCCATTGTCGACAGGTTTTTTCAGATTCGGATTTGAATATGTGAAATACAAATCATGAGTTCCCTTTACCGGCTCGAAGGCAAAGCCTGCAATACCCCAATCTTTCGTGGATTCAACCAGAACTGCTTTTAAAACAGGTCCGTCTGGATTATCGAGGTGAATTGTCCATATCCCTCCTTTCAAAAATCCGGTATAGCGATAGATCAAAAAGTTTTTTTGATCGAGATCTATTTGTTTGAGTCTCGCAATCGCGTGATTACGGAAGATGAGCCATTTGGTATCGCTGAGTTCACTATTTGTAAATTGATCTGCAAGCAAAGAGTTTACTGCAGGTTGACCGGTTTTAAGAAACTTACAAACCTCGTTCGACTTTTGCTGAGAGACATTTGTCGCCAACCAATTGGTCAACGATTTTAATTTAATACTGTCTTCGGTTTTGTATTGACGTAATAACGGATAATCAGCATATGTATCTTCATCGCGCGTATTGTTGAAAAACGCCATGAACTTATAGTACTCCTCGTGGGTAAATGGATCATAAGGATGACTGTGACATTGAACACAGCCAAATGTAGTTCCCATCAAACCAGACCAGGTTGTATTTACACGATCAAGAACAGCCGCTGTTCTGAATTCTTCATTGTCCGTTCCACCTTCATCATTCGTCATCGTATTTCGATTGAAGGCGGTTGCGATATATTGTGCGTCGGTTGGATTTGGCAAAAGATCGCCGGCAATTTGTTCCGTCAAAAATTGATCGTATGGCTTATCGTTGTTGAATGCATGAATCAGCCAATCACGATATCGCCAGATTTCTCGGGCATCATCTCTTTCATAACCCTTCGTATCTGCATATCGTGCAATATCCAGCCACATGGCTGTCCAATGTTCACCAAAGTGAAGAGAAGCAAGCAGGCTATCAACTAATGATTCGTAGGAATTTTCATTTTTATTCTGCAAAAATTCTTTTGCAATTTTTTCGGGCGGTGGCATTCCTGTTAAATCCAAACTCACGCGACGCAGTAATGTTGAGCGATCCGCTTCAGGCGATGGTTGCAATTTTTCTTCCTGTAGTTTATCGTAGATAAAATAATCGACATCGTTCTTCATCCAATCCGTCTTTGCAGATATCAATCCAAATAGAGATCCTTTTGGTTTTGGAACATCTACGGGTTTGACCGCAACATATGCCCAGTGATCACCCCAGTGCGCCCCTTCTTTGATCCAGCGTTTGAGAATGCTGACTTCTTTGTCAGAAAGCGGCTCATGTTTATAAGGCATCCTGTCTTCCGGATCTTTTGCTGTAATGCGTTTCACTAATTCGCTGTGATCCGGATCACCGGGTACAATTGCAAATTTTCCCGATTCTGTTTTTGCCAATGCTTCCGACCGAAACAGCACACTAAATCCGCCTTTTCTCCGAACACCGCCGTGGCACGAAATACATTTTTTATTTAAAATGGGCTTGACGTCCGCACTGTAATCAATTGCTTTTTGATGTGTACTGAAAGTGAAGACCAGCACGATTATGATGAGCGAAAACAGAACAACTAACCATTTTCTATGGGCGAAGAATTTAACCATGGAACCAAGCAATTGGATAACTGTTGAAATTACAATTTTTTTGCGAAAAAACGGCTGGCTGCAGAGGAAAGTCCTTCAATTCTTGAGACGTGAAACGCGACTCGATGCTCTTAGATGCTGATTCCGTTGCTTGATTAATGATTCACATTTCACATCTCACGGTTCAATGCCAATCTGTTAAATATTGTTCAAAGGTTCTCCGATGTCATTTGCGTTTGATCCTTTTGTATAAGTTGCGTCGGCCAAAAACAACCAATGCAAAAAAATCTATACCTCCTATTCATTATCGCCATCATTTTCGCAAGCTGCAATAGTGCACCCAGGAACTATTTTACAGGATTGAAAGTGTACAAGAATTTTGATTCAACGCGAAAATTCGACACCACTTCGAATGAAAAAGCTCCATTCTACTATCGCCCTGTAAAAATCGATCTCTTCTATCCTTCACCAGACAATTCCGACAAGCGGGCATTGACCTATGGTGATATCCTGGACATGTATGAACAAAGAATGAATTATAACAATTCACTTGACTCATGCAGGAAAGTAAGCAACATGCTTGCGAAAAGCGTAGCGGAATATTTACACCTCGACAGTCCGGCAAAAATTCTTGCGTACGGAACAGAAATATATTCTGACATCGCATTTCCACAGGGAAAATATCCGCTGATAGTGTATGCAGCAGGAATGAATGGAAGCAGTTGGGAAAATGAAATTCTATTCGATAGCCTGACCAAAGCAGGATACGTAGTTGCAGCGGTTAGTTCGGTTGGAATTTATCCGGGTTACATGTCTTCACCAATGGATTTGAATGAACAGGTCCAGGATATTTTATATGCAAAAAATACAATCAGGCAATTGCCGTTTGTAGACGCAGATAACATTGGATTGTTAAGCTGGAGTCTTGGTGGTTCTGCCATTGCGAAAGCTGCTATGCTATCTACTGATTTCAAGTGTACGGTTTCATTCGACGGAACGGAAATACATCATTATAAAGTAGACACCGGGTGGGACAAAGAGTTTGATCAACTATTAAAAATTCCTCCCGCAAATCCGGCGTCAATAAAAATTCCGTACATGTATCTGAGCAGTGAACATCCAAAGTCAGACTCATTTTATATTTTCCCGGATCACATTGGTTCAACTGAAAAATATTTTCTCCAATTCAATGGCGGTACTCACGAGGATTTTTCTTCGATTATCTCAGTCGTAAAAAATGCCGATCGCAAGATGGGTGATTTGGACCATGGCAGAAATAAAATTGTGTGCGAACTTACAGTCAAATTTTTCAATCAATATTTAAAGCAAAAGGATTCCGGATCAGTCAAGTCTTATATCCGGCGCCTTGTTGCCGAACGACCAAAGGATTTTAAGACACAGTATCCTGGAAAGTAGTCGAAACCGACATTAAAGTTGAGATTAAACAGCTCCATCTCGACCTCAATCTCAACCTCAACCTCAACACATGCTTCGTCCGATCGACAACTATTATTTACAAAAAGAAGAGCCAATCAAAAGTTGCCTGCATTTTTTGCGCGGGCATATTTTGAAACAAGACGAAAATATTACGGAAGCGTGGAAATACGGAATGCCATTCTTCTGCTATAATGGTAAAATGTTTTGTTACTTGTGGGTTCATAAAAAATGGCATCAACCTTATATCGGAATCGTTGAAGGAAAAAAAATCAACCATCCGGACCTGGTCATTGAAAAAAGGGCAAGAATGAAAATATTTTTGATTGATCCGAATAAAAATTTGCCAATGAGAAAAATCAATTCCATCCTGAAAGAAGTAATCGCTCTTTATAAATAATCATTAACCTTCGAATTATGAAAATCTTATTAGCTTTTTCAAAAATCACGTTGTTCGCCTGTGTTCTCATCATGTCACAGCAAAATATAATGGCGAATACAAATTTTATTATCAGGAATCCTGACAGGATAATTGATACGGAACAACCGGCTCCTTTTCCCAGCAACATCGAACGATTATTGAACAATATTGAGAGATATATTGTAACGAGTGCTGAAGCAATGCCTGAGGATAAATTCTATTTTACTCCCGAAAACCTCCACATTCCCGGAAGTGATTTTAAGGGAGTGCGCACTTTTGCAGGTCAAATCAAACATCTTGCAACGGACAACATCGAAATTTGGGCGCCAATAACCGGCGAACCGGTGCGAGAAGACATCACGGATGTCAATGGCCCTCCAGGCATTAAGACAAAGGCCGATATCATCAGGTATTTGAAAGAATCTTTTGCACTTGGGCATAAAGTGATCTCGACACTAACGGAGAAAAATGCCATTGAGACTGTCGAGTTTCGGGGAAGAAAATTATCGAGGCTTGATCTTGCCTTTTATGCGCTTACACACGCGAACGAACATTATGGCCAGATGGCCGTGTATTTGAGAATGTGCGGTATCACTCCTCCACCCACACTGACAGATCGTTAAAAATAAATTTGCAACTCGTATTTTTATTCCTTTTTATTGACGATGTTAAACTTGCAATTCAATCCATTTCCAGTTTTGTTTACTGAGCGACTTATGCTCAGGCAAATTGTTTTGGAAGATTCGAAAGAAATTTTTGCACTTCGCTCGAATAAAGAGGCGATGCGATTTTTAGATAGGCCAATGGCACAATCCGAACGCGACGCTATAGCACTCATTGAAAAAATCGAAAGGGATCTTGTGGCCAACGACGGGATCACGTGGGGAATTTGTTTGAGAAATGATTCTCGCCTTATCGGCACAATTGGTTTTTGGAGAATTTTAAAGGAGCACCACAGGGCAGAAATTGGTTACATGTTATTCCCCGAATTTCATGGAAAAGGATTGATGCAGGAAGCAATACAAGTATCGATTCAATATGCTTTTGAAAAATTGCAATTACATTCAATTGAAGCAAACGTGAATCCAAATAATCTTGCGTCGATAAAACTTTTAGAAAAAAATCAATTCGTACGCGAAGCATATTTTCGGGAAAACTATTATTTTAATGGCAAATTCATAGACTCTGCGATTTATTCATTGGTAAAATCGGATCGCTGAAACCAGTGGGTAAAGCGACCCAACCATTCGGAAAGACCTATTTCATTCAGTACCCTTATTTTGATTTAAACCAGAACTTTGACGCCTGAATTTTTGATTCAGACACGAATAAACGACTGACCATTGAAAAGAATCCTGTCACCATTTGTCAAAACGCCGTTGGCTGTGTTGGTATTTTTATCGTCTGCGGCCTTTTCGCAGAATGCCGATGTCTTCAAACCGGATTCTATAAAAAAAGAAATAGAAGCCGTTCGTATTTCATCGTCATTGCATATAGACGGGATTATGAACGAACCCGAATGGCAATTAGCAAAACCATCCTCGCGATTTATACAAATAGAACCACATCAAAGTCAGGCACCGCATTTCGAAACGGACTTAAAGGTTTTGTACAACCAGGAATATTTATATATCGGGGTCTTTGCCCGCGACTCAATGGGAAAAAAAGCGATACGTGCTACCGATTTTAAACGAGATTTCGATTACCGGGCACATGACCAGATTTCGTTAGCCTTTGATGGATTCAACGATAAGAGAAATGCTATGGCGCTTGTTTCAAATGCGTATGGTGTACAACGCGATTATTTAGCATTTGATGATTTGTATTATGATCTCGATTGGGATGGGCTTTGGCGTGTTCGTACAAATCGGACCGATTCAGGTTGGATCGCGGAATTTGCAATTCCCTGGCAAACGCTTCGATATCCAAAAACGACGGACACAATTCAAAATTGGGGATTTAATGTTTACCGAAATCGAAGACTTACAAATGAGATAACGGCATTCTCGGAATTTCCAAGAGTATACAGTTCGGTCCGCATGAGTTACGCAGGGATTTTAAAAAATCTCCAACCACCTCCACCGAAACCAAATATCCGCTTTCAACCCTATGCACTCGGATCATATGATCATTACAGTATTTCGGATTCATCAGTCAAACCATATCAAACAAATGGAAAATTTGGCGGCGATTTAAAATGGGCGATCAATACAAACACTGTTTTGGATCTCACCGCCAATACTGACTTTGCGCAGGTAGATGCTGACAGGGGCGTGAATAATGTCTCCCGATTTTCTGTATTTTTTCCAGAGAGAAGGCAATTCTTTTTAGAAAATGCTTCTTTATTTGGAGTCGGTCTTTCACAATCCGAAGATGCATCCGGGGGAGCCATGCGGATTCAACCATTTTTTAGTCGTCAAATCGGATTGAATCCAAGCGGTCTTCCGATTTCGATTCGTGGAGGTGGCAGACTTGTTTACAGGTCTTCCAAAAGAAATTTTGGAGCCATCGTATTGCAACAGGCTCCGCTCGATACGATTCCTGCAACAAATTTTCTTGTTGGTCGGTATTCTGAAAACTTCGGGACGCAAAATCGAATCGGCGTATTGGAAGTCGTAAAAAATAATTCCCACGGTTCAAATATTGTGAGCACGATCGATGGATTTTTTCGATTAGGAGAAGCACATTCGCTTAACACAATGGTTATTCATTCAGCTACTACCAATACGGGAAAGCAAGGTTTCGCCGGGTTCGCTCAATATTATTATACAACAAACCAAATGAAAGTTTGGTGGACACAGTCTTTTGTCACGAAGGATTTCGACGCACAAACAGGTTTTGTATCACGTAGCGATGTCATTTCAACGGCACCCGGAATTTATTATTACTATCGTGGGAAGGCACTTCCGGCAAAAAAAATTCTGCGTGCATTTGAGCCAAGTATCAGCTTGGAAATGTTTCACCAGGCATCTACCGGAAAACAAATTGAAAGGTCGATCATCATGTATCCTGTGTGGTTCAATTTTCAAAGCGGCGCATTTTTTGGATATGGGATCATACCTGCGTATCAAAATTTGACTGAACCCTTTCAACCATTGGGAGTCAATATTGAACCCGGGAAATATAATTACACGCAGCAACAAATTTGGGCAAGTACGGATCCGTCTAAAATTTTAAACCTGAATGTACTGTATACATGGGGACAATATTTTAACGGGAGATTAAATTCTGGCGATTGGAAACTGCAATTTGCTCCGGTGCCTTATTTTTCTGTGATAGGAAGGTTTAACAGAAATCATTTTATGGGAGTTGGTGAAGCAAAAGAAAACAAGACTGTTGATTTATATAGTGTCGAGGCGCGATTCGCGTTGAATCCCAGAATTCAACTGATCGGATTCTATCAAAAAAATGCGGAGAACAATGCTGAGAACTATAATATTCGTTTTTCGTGGGAATATCAACCCCTGTCATACATCTACATTGTTTATAACAGGAATAGTTTTAACGATCAATTATCAAGGAAACAAATGGATGAACACGTGATTGCGAAGATCAGTTACCTGAAACAGTTTTAAATTTGCGGGAATATATTAAAAAGAATCGTGAATCATGGCTCAACTAGTTATCAAAGAAGCACAAACAAAAGATATTGATGAGCTTCATAAAATCAGAACATCGGTACTTGAAAACATTTTGCCCGATCCTGCAATCATCACCGGAGATGACTATGCAGAATTTTTGACAAGTCGCGGGAAGGGATGGCTATGCGAAATAAAAAATGAGATTGCCGGATTCGCCATCGTGGATCTCGTTAAAAATAACGTTTGGGCGCTTTTTGTGTTGCCTTCGCAGGAAAGAAAAGGAGTCGGTAAAAAATTGCATGATACGATGCTTGATTGGTATTTTCTCCAGACAACAGAAAAAATCTGGCTCGGAACTGCACCGGCCACACGTGCAGAAAAATTTTACCGTAAAGCAGGATGGGAGGAAGTCGGCACAAGACCAAATGGAGAAATTCAATTTGAAATGACTTCGATCCGTTGGGGCACAAGGTTGTTGTAAAAAAAAATTGAGTTGATTGGTGAAGTGTTGATATGTAAGTTGTCGATTCCTGGTTTAACTTGAATGGCTATGCGCAGATATATCCAGTTGTTTACGGTAACGTTACTATTTAATGTCGCGGCGAATGGACAAGATCGCTCGAAATCTTTCGAGAAGGATTCGATAGAGATATCCCGGGCTTTACATGGATTCGTTCACGCATTAGAATATTTAGACGCAGATCATTTGCAAAACTTTTTTGGCAAAAATGCAACTGTGTTCTTTCCCCCCTCAGCATTGGTCGCGGGTCGCGTACAAGGAATAGACAGTATTATGGCAGTTTTCAAAAGATTTTTTGAACGTGTGAAGCAAACGAAAACGGGCCCGCACTATCTTGAGATCGATCCGGAAAAAATAAAAATCGATATCGAAGGCAACGTCGCAATCGCAACTTTTGAATTGTCTGATAATGATGGATTGAGTCGAAGATCAGTTGTCATGATAAAGGAGAAGGACAAGTGGATCATTCTGCACCTCCACGCTTCAAAAATTTCTAACTAACGCCGTGGCTAATGAACAAGGAAGAAATCATACGGCAATTAAAAGAGCGTCACGAAATTTTCGTTGAAACAATTGACGTGTTGACCGAAGATGATTTTTTATTTGCACCTCCGGAAAAATGGAGCGCTGGTCAGCAGTTGGATCATATCTATCGTTCTGTCGCCACTTTATTCCTGGCCATGCGAATTCCGAAACCTGCAATAAAACTTGTCATCGGAAAAGCAAACAGGCCGTCGAGATCTTATGATGAATTGGTTGAAAGGTATGCTCAAAAATTATCTGGCGGCGGAAAAGCAAAGGGACCGTTTATACCTTCAGCAATTTCTTATGCAGAAAAAAAGAAATTAATAGAAAAGGTTCGATCTGTAATTGAAAAGCTTTCAAATCGTATCAACCAGTTTTCTGAAAAAGATCTTGATGAAATGATTTTACCGCATCCACTGTTGGGGAAATTAACGATGAGAGAAATGCTGTTCTTTACAATTTATCATGTGCAGCATCATCAACGATTGATGACTAAATACCTGGAATTAAAAAATTAGAGCCTTAGGCGCGGTGAGCTACAGTTCCAAAAGATCAAGTCAAAACCTTACTTTTCTCATTTTGTCCACACGATAAATAGTATTATTTTTGCCACCCTTCCAATGGAACGACGGAGAGGTGCCTGAGTGGCCGAAAGGGCCGGTTTGCTAAACCGTTGTACGAGCTTAAACTTGTACCGAGGGTTCGAATCCCTCCCTCTCCGCAAAAATTCGAAAGGACTAGTAGACGTCAAACATTCTCCACTCCGCTGATGAGATCGATTAATACCTCTTCCCTATTTTCGTTGCAGTTTCTGTTTTCTTCCACGCACGAAATACAAAACAAGTATTCGAAAACATTTTAACTATTTCATATTTCATTGACATCTGAACGTAAAACCTTCCGCTTAGAGAGAATTTATGCTTCATCGGCAACTTAAAATAAATCGGAAATTGTTTTAGTTAAGGAACCTTTTTTGCAAACAATTATCTACATTTGCACCCCCAATCGGTCATTTGACCTCCATCGTTCGGGGCGTAGCGTAGCCCGGTTATCGCGCCTGGTTTGGGACCAGGAGGTCGCAAGTTCGAATCTTGCCGCCCCGACTCTAACTGGACAAATCAAACTTATTTGGTTTGTCCAGTTTTGTTTTAACGACGCCCCACTCGGGAAACTTCAAACTTATATTTTCTCCGCAACAGTTAAAGACATTGAAAAGTGCTTGTCTATTTTCCCTTGAAATGAATTCTCGATTAAGGCTTCAATTTCCTCATAAAACCCATGTTGCACATCTTTAGGAGCTGCAAGATGATTGGAGAATGTATTTAATAGTTGTACAAATTTCCTGGCGCTGTAAGTAACCGTGACAGGAAAAAGTTGAAAATGTATTAGCTTAAATAAATGCTCATCAATATCGCTTGCCCTCAATTCTTCATTCTTAAATAATTTGGGCTTTTGATTTTTGTCAGTAAAATCATACCGATCGTAAATAGGTTGTGACGCATTGAAAAAGGTATCTCCTTTTTCATCTGATATATGGTTTGTTTGAATAATGGCCAGGTGTCCTTTATTTTTTAATACTGAATGCGATTTCGAAAATTTAATGGCAGGTTCAATCCAATGAAAAGACGTGGCTGCAAATACTAAATCAAATGATTCCGGCTGCAATCTTATATCCTCAAATGCACCTGTAATTATCTGAACATTTTTATAGGCGTGTAATTGCTGCAACGCAACGTTTGCGAGAGCATCACCCAATTCGATAGCTGTAATATTAAATCCTTTTTGAGCTAACGGCTTTGTTGCTTGCCCGGTGCCAGGGCCAATTTCAAGCAATGTTGCATTTGCATGTAAGCTCGTAACGTTAATTAATGTAGAGAATAATTCCTCTGGATAACGCGGCCTTACTTCGTTATAAAACAATGCTGCCTCGTTAAACGTGTGCCTTAATGAATTGCTAGAGTGATTGTCAACGTTCATCCGAAACAAATTTAGCAAAAGTCAAATCTACTAGGCACAGTAAAGCTGCGAACTTTTAGCTTTCTTGCAAATGTGGATCGCCAATATCGTGTTTTCATTGCTAAACGCATCGTCCCGACGGCGGTCGAAGACCCCGTCGACGGCATTAATAAAATGCTCCGATGACATTAAAATTGTTTTTTTTCAAACATCAAGAAAATACTGATGGATATTCCATTCATTTCTTTCCTTATAAATAAGCCGCCGACGGGGCCTTCGACCGCCGCCGGGGCGACTCGCTGATAGTTTAGACACTTATTGAAAAAATATTTTACGCGATAAAGATTGTGTTGCAGTAAAGTTCCGTGGAAAAAATACACTTTACATTGCTGAATGTATCGCCCCGACGGCGGTCGAAGACCCCGTCGGCGGCATTAATAAAATGGAATGCTGATGTCAAAATTGACTTTTTTCAATCGACACTTACTTAGATGATGTTTCGAACTATTCGATTGAAATCAGGATGTTTAAAGCAGCCTTCTCGTTAAGCGCTATTGCATCGCCTTCATTACCCGCCCGTAGTCCGCGTCTGAGCCTATAGACTTCGCAGCACTCATGTATGCAGACTTAATGTTTTGATTTGCGGGCATCTTCTTGCCTATCTCAACAAAAAGATTGGCTTTTTCATTATCGCTGCCAAATCTTGTAGCCTCATTAATTATAGCGATCCATTGGTCGTCGGAAAAATTATCCGTTTCAATCAACTGTCTGTATAATTGTGATTTTTCATTCTCAGATCCTAATGCAGAAATCGATTGGATTATATTATTGAATTGTGTACCGGCGGTTTTCATATCCATCATAAGACGCAACAGATTCGACTTGGCGTTATCTGAACCAAGATGATTGATCGTATTAAACAATTGATCGTAGTTATCACCGACTACCAATTTTCTTTCAATAAGATGTCTGACTAGATTTTCTTTTGCCTGGTCAGATCCGAGATGATCAATGGACTCCATGAACTGATTAAAATCAAATGAAGATACTGTTTGATTGTCGATCAGGCGGCTCAATAGGTTTTCCTTCGAGTAATCAGACCCGAGCGTCTGTATGGCATTCAGATATTCTTTAGCAGCGCCAGGAGACTTCAATAAACTCGCAGTGAATTTATTTAGCAATTTTTCCTTTTCGTAATCGGACCCAAGATCCTTCGATATTTTTTTTGATATTTCAACTGATTCATCATCCGAAATACTATCTGTAGTCAATACCCGCTCGAGATACATAGATTTCACATTATCGGAATATAAGTGATCGATTTCATTGAGCAGGGCTTTGTTGCCGCCTTTTTTGTAAATACGATCTGCCCGCGCCTCTGCATCGAATCCGCAAGCAATCATTTCGCTCACAAGTTTGGCAAGAATTTTCTTCCCTTCATCATCAAGGGTCGTTTTTGGTCCGCTGTCGTTGAAATTATAAGTCAATTCTCCATGACTATTGGTTTCGATTAAAAGCTCGTCGTCATTTTGGATAAATTGTAAGTATCCATTTGGAGAAATATGATCAATGCCGGTCTCGTCCTCGTTGATGCGGATTTTTCCCTTATACTTTATTTCCTCGTGCACGTCGCCGTTCGACATTTTTATGTAATTGCCATCTCTTTCGTCAAAGAAGTCGTTATGCAGACGGCATTTGCCTGACATTATAATTGTCGCGACCCCTATGCATATAATTCCAACCCTTTTCATAAGCAATGAATTTATTATTGGTTAGCGTTTCGTTTGGTAAAGAAATAATATCCTAAGAATCCGGCAGCAATACTAAATGACATGATTGCAAGAGAATGAATACCGAAAGGTCGAAACATGTTGATCAAAGTCAGGCCCACTCCGATCCCTGCAAAAATAATAAACCACTTGATGGCTGCGTCTCCGGCAGATCTTTTTTCAGGCTGCAGTAGTTGCGATACGACACTTTCATCGACCCCCTTGTCAATGACCTTGTTCCGAATACGGTGATCAAGGTATAATTTAATCAATGAGATGATAAATGTCGTGAGCATGAATATAACCGCGATTATTGCAAGGATTTGTGCAAGATCTCGTGCAAATCCTCCATCATTTAATATGTCATAGTTCGATTGCGCATGTGCGACAGCAGTAGTAGAGACGAGAATTATAAATGCAAATAGTTTTTTCATTTTCTTGTTCATTATATAATTAGACCGGCAACGCTGATTTTTGTTTCAAATATTTTTACATTGATTTTAGTACGCGTATTTTTTTCTGGTATGTCTTATACATGTCCATTACCTGTAGCACACAGACTGTCACCCCGGTTATTATGACCAGGTATACAGCGATTGGTAAAATACCGGCGAATACCCGTAGCAGGTAGTCCTTGTATAAATATCCAATTACGCCAATGCCGGCCATCAATGCAATGCTTACAGCGTAAGCCAGGAATGTCTCCGGTGAGAAGGCGGATGGTGACTTCGGCAATATTTCCAACACCGTTTTTTCCAGGTCAAAATCTAAAACCGGTTTAGGGTATTGTTTAATTCCGGTAAATATCAAGCGGTAGCCGGCAGCACGGGCCGCACAGCCATCACACGATTCGATATGTTCGACAATTTGATTTGGACAGTCTGTTTTGTCAAACACGTACTGCTGAATCTCCAATTCCGTAGCATGGTTTCCCGTCATATTTCTTCCCTTTTATATTGAGAAAGTAGATTCTCCTTGAGTGCCTTTCTTGCACGAAATAAATAACTTTTTACCGTTCCCTCCGGTAATTTCATAATCTGGCCAATTTCATGGTAACTCAACTCCTCCTGGTGATACAGCATAATCATTGTTCGGTGAACAGGAGTCAATGATTCGATCGATGACTGGACAATGCTTGCC
>Ga0268264_10000829_pt1 | contig 33167 bp, 23 predicted proteins | sample KBSSwiS32_FD_190357 | JGI IMG/M metagenome (GOLD analysis project Ga0268264, IMG submission 190357) | Switchgrass rhizosphere microbial communities from Kellogg Biological Station, Michigan, USA - KBS Switchgrass S3-2 (SPAdes) (version 2) | ecosystem: Host-associated > Plants > Roots >...
CACGGCCGCCAGCGCCAGGCCGGCCAGCCGGCGGGACCATTCAGTCATCGAGGCGAGCCGAGTGAGGGGAGATCGCCGGCAGTATAGCAACCCGTCCGCCGTGGGCCCGGCGAGCCGCGCGGTACACTTTCGCCGCCCATGAGAGTGTCCGTCGTCGTCCCCGTTTACAACGAGGAGGGCAACCTCCCGGAGCTCCTGCCGAGGCTCGCGGCCGTGATGGACGCGACCGGGCAGCCCTACGAGCTCGTCTTCGTCGACGACGGGAGCTCCGACGGCTCGCTGACGCTCCTGAAGGACGCGGCGCGGCGGCGCCCCGACCGGGTCCGCGTGCTCGAGCTCGCGCGCAACTTCGGGCAGCACCAGGCGATCCTCGCGGCCTTCCAGAACGTGACGGGCGACGTCGTGGTCACGCTCGACGCGGACCTCCAGAACCCGCCGGAGGAGATCCCGAAGCTGCTCGCGAAGGTCGCCGAGGGCTACGACGTGGTCGGCGGCATCCGGCTCGATCGCCAGGACTCCGCCCTGCGGAGGCTCGCCTCCGCGCTCGTCAACCGCGTGACCGTCACGATCACCCGCCTTAGGCTGACGGATTTCGGCTGCATGCTCCGCGCGTACTCGCGCGAGGTCGTCGAGGAGATCAACCGCTGCGACGAGGCGTCGACGTTCATCCCGGCGCTCGCCCAGAGCTTCGCGCGCAACCCGACCGAGGTCGAGGTCGGGCACGCGGCGCGCCGGCATGGCGAGTCGGCGTACTCGCTCTACCGCCTCATCCGCCTCAACTTCGACCTCATGACGGGCTTCTCGCTCGTCCCGCTGCAGGCGTTCGGCCTGCTCGGCACGCTCGTGGCGATCGGCGGCATCGCGTTCGGCCTCTTCCTCTTCGTGCGCCGGCTGATCCACGGCGCCGAGGTCGAGGGCGTCTTCACGCTGTTCGCGATCCTCTTCACGCTGCTGGGCGTGGCGATGGCCGGACTGGGCATCGTGGGCGAGTACGTGGGCCGGATCTACCAGCAGGTGCGCGGCCGCCCGCGCTTCCGGGTGCGCCGGGTCTACGGTCTCGGCGAGACGGAGGCTTCGGCGGCCCCGGTCTCCGACTTCCGACTTCCGACTTCCGACTCCCGACGTTCTTCATGACCCGCCTCGCCGTCTTCGCCTACTCGGACACCGGGCACGCGTGTCTGCAGCACCTGCTCGAGCGGGGCGAACGCGTGGTCTTCCTCGCGACGCACCGCGACCACCCCGACGAGGCGCGCTGGTTCCCGAGCGTGGCCGAGCTCGCGAAGTCCCACGGCATCGAGCCGTTCATCATGGAGAACCCGCTCGATGCGCAGGCGATCGTGCGGCTGCGGGTCGCGCGCCCGGACCTCCTCTTCTCCTTCTATTACCGTCGCATCCTCCCCGACGAGATGCTGGGGGAGCCGCCGCTCGGAGCGTTCAACATGCACGGCTCGCTCCTGCCCCGGTTCCGCGGCCGTGCACCGGTGAACTGGGCGGTCGCCAAGGGCGAGACGAAGACGGGTGCCACGCTGCATCGGATGCGCTCGCGCGCCGACACCGGCGAGATCGTGGACCAGGAGGAGGTCCCCATCGGGCCCGACGACACCGCGATCGAGGTGCAGAAGAGGGTGACCGCGGCGGCCGTGCGGGTGCTCGCGCGCCGCCTCGAGGAGCTCAAGGCCGGGACCGCGCCGGAGAGGCCGCAGGACGAGTCGAAGGCGACGCGCTTCGGCCGGCGGCGCCCCGAGGACGGCCGCATCGACTGGAGCCGGCCCGCGAAGGAGGTCCACGACCTGGTGCGCGCGGTGACGCATCCGTTTCCGGGGGCCTTCACCGACCTCTTCGACGGGAAAACGTTCGTCTGGCGCACCCGGCTGCCGGGCCTCGCGGCGCACGACACGTTTCCCGGCCAGGTGCGTCCGGAGGAGAACCGCCTGCTCGTGGCCTGCGGCGACGACCGCTACGTCGAGCTCGTGACCGTCCAGCCCGACGGATGCCCCGAGATGGACGGCGCGGCGTTCGCGGCCGAGAGGGGGCGCGGATGAGAGTCCTCGTCCTGGGCGTCAACGGCTTCATCGGCAACGCCCTGACGGAGCGCATCCTCGAGACGACCGACTGGCACGTGTCGGGGCTCGACGTCGGCAGCGACAAGATCGCTCCCTTCCTCGACAACTCCCGGTTCACGTACCTCGAGGGCGACATCGCGATCAACAAGGAGTGGATCGAATACCAGATCAAGAAGTGCGACGTCGTTCTCCCGCTCGTGGCGATCGCGACGCCGGCGGCCTACGTGCGGCAGCCGCTCGCCGTCTTCGAGCTCGACTTCGAGGAGAACCTCCGCATCGTCAAGCAGGCCGTCCGCTACCGGAAGCGGGTCGTGTTTCCGTCGACGTCCGAGGTGTACGGGATGTGCCCCGACTCCGAGTTCGACGAGGACGCGTCGCCCCTGGTCTACGGGCCGATCCGCAAGCAGCGGTGGATCTACTCGTGCAGCAAGCAGCTCCTCGATCGCGTGATCTGGGCGTACGGCGAACAGGGCCTCCAGTTCACGCTCTTCCGTCCGTTCAACTGGTTCGGGCCGCACCTCGACGACATCGACTCGCCGAAGGAGGGCTCGAGCCGCGTCCTGACCCAGTTCCTCCACAACATCCTCTACGGCGAGCCCATCAAGCTCGTCGACGGCGGGACGCAGCGCCGCTCCTTCACCTACATCTCGGACGGGATCGACGCCCTGATGGCGATCCTGCAGAACCGCGGGGGAGCGGCCGACGGCGGGATCTTCAACATCGGCAACCCGGCGAACGACCTCGCGATCGGAGAGCTCGCGCGGCGAATGATCGCGGCGGTCGCGGAGTACCCGGGGTTCGAGGAGCGCGGGCGGCAGGCGCGGATCGTGGACGTGTCCTCGGCCGACTACTACGGGAGCGGCTACCAGGACATCCTGACGCGCGTCCCCTCCATCCGGCGTGCGCGCGAGGTCCTGGGCTGGGAGCCGCGGGTCTTGCTCGACGAGGGGATCCGACGAACGCTCGACTTCTATCTGAAGGGCAAGGCTCGTCGAGCGACCCGATAGGAGACTCTTGGCCCGCGTCGCGCTGAAGGTCGACTGCGACACGTTTCTCGGAACGCGGGACGGCATCCCGCGGCTCCTCGACATCCTCGCGAAGCGCGGGATCCGCGCCACCTTCTTCTTCACGCTGGGGCCGGACCGCTCGGGTCTCGCGGTGCGGCGCGTCTTCACGCGCAAGGGCTTCCTCAGGAAGATGGTCCGCTCGCGCGCGCCCTCGCTCTACCCGCTGCGGACCATGCTCTCGGGCACGCTGCTCCCCGCTCCGCGGATCGGCGAGCGGTGCGCGGAGACCATCCGCTCGGTCGGCCAGGCCGGCCACGAGACCGGCGTCCACGGCTGGGACCACGTCCGCTGGCAGGACGGGCTCGATCGCATGAGCCTCGAGGCGGTCCGGTCGGCGTACGGCCGCGCGCACGCCGAGTACCTGCGCCTCTTCGGGCACTCCGCGCGCATGAGCGCCGCCCCCGGCTGGACCGTGAGCCCGCGCTCGCTCGAGGTCCAGGAGGAGCGCGCCCTGCTCTTCACCTCCGACACGCGCGGCGGCGCGCCGTTCTTCCCGGCCGCGGGCAATCGGGTCTTTCGGACCCTCGAAATTCCGACGACGCTGCCCACGCTCGACGAGGTCCTGGCGTGGCCGCACCTCGGCAGCGACGACGCGCGGCGGTGGATGTACCGCAAGGCTCTCGGGGAACCGGACGCCTTCGCCATCCACACGATCCACACGGAGATCGAGGGCGGTCCCTACGCCTCGCTCTTCGAGCGGACCCTCGACGACTGGCTCGCGGACGGAGCGGCCTTCGTCACGCTGACGGAGATCGCGCGGGAGGTGCTCGGGAGCCACGCCAAGATCCCGGAGCGTCCCGTCGTGAAGACGCGGCTGGCCGGCCGCGGCGGGCGCGTCGCGACGGGGTGGCCGGAAGACCGTCGGCACTGAGACCGTCGCCTTCCCGCTTCTTCCGCCGACCCTCGATCCCTTACACTGATCCTCACTTGACCTCGACGCGACAGAGCGGCGCCGTGCGCCCGGAGATCTGGCTGACGCTCGCGTCCGTCGGCGGGTCGTTCCTCGTCTATCTCCCGTTCCTGCGCGACATGCGCACCGTCTACCGCTTCTGGGACGGGCCGAACTACCTGACGGTGGCGCGCACGCTCTATGCGGTCGCGCCCGACAACCCGCTGCTCGCGTACGTCTATACCCCCGCGTACTTCCTGACGCACCTTCCGCTCTACCCGCTCTGCGTCCGCCTCGCCGCGCTCGTCACGGGCTACGAGCCCGCGCTCCTGGTCGTGTCCGTGCTCGCGAGCGTCGCCGCGGTCCTCCTCTTCTACCGGCTCGCGCGCGACGTGTGGAAGCTGCCGTCGCCCGAGTTCCTCGCGCTCGTGATGCTGTTCCTCCCGCCCCGGTTCCTGCTCTATCGCTCGACCGGCGCGACCGAGTCCCTGGCGCTCGCCCTGACGCTCGCGTCGCTCCTCGCGTTCGAGACCTCCCGGACCGGCCGCGCCGCGGCTTACGGCGCGCTGGCCGCGGTGACGCGGATCTCGGGCGTGATGCTGGCGCCGGCGTACGCGGTGGTCCTGTGGCGCCGCGGGTCGTCGAGGGCGCGCGCGCTCGACATCGCCTGGCTCGCCCTCATTCCGGCCGGGCTCTTCGGCTACTTCCTCTTCTGCGCGGTCCGCTTCGGCGACTTCTTCGCCTACCTGCGCCCGCACGGGGAGAAGCTCACGCGCTTCGTGCCGTTCGGATTCCTTCCGGTGCTCTTTCAGAAGGGCCTCTATCACCAGGTCGAGTTCCACATCCTCCTGGCCGTCGTCTACGCGGTCGGCGCGTTCCGTCTCCGCGAGCGGTTTCCCGTCCTCTTCTGGTACTGCGTGTTCGAGCTCGCGCTGCTCCTGTGCGTCTCGACGGAGGACTGGAGCCGCTACTTCCTCGCGATGGCGCCGTTCGCGCTGATCGTCGGATTCCACGACGTGATCGATACGCGCTTCTTCCGCTGGGCGCTGCCCGTGTTCGCGGGCCTCTCGGTCTACTACGCGTGGGGCGTGATCCCGTTGAACGGCTGCCGCCCCGACATCTACCTCCGCCTCCTCGCGCACCTCGGCCTGCTGCCCGACGGGCTCGCGGCGCCCTGAGGCGAGACCCGAGACTCAGTTTCCGCGCCGAGCGGCGATGACGGCGGCGGCCAGGAACGCGGCGGCCTGGAGTCCCACGCCCGCGCGGAACGGCGTGGGGTCGTAGCGGATCTCGACGCGGTGCCGGCCCGTCGGGACCGGCACGCCGAGGTCGCGCCCGTTCGCGACGAGGACCGGCGCGGGGGCGCCGTCGACCCGCGCCTTCCATGCCGGGAAGAACGTGCGCGAGAAGAGGAGGAAGCCCGGGCCGTCCGCGTCGACGTCGGCGGAGGCCGACGACGGGCCGGTGAGCGCGCTCGCGAGCGTCGCCGAGGAAGCGGCGCCCGAGGGCTCCGAGTCGGCCGAACCCGGCAGGGCGACGTCGGTCTCGGGCGCGAACGCCTCCGAGCGAACGAGGTCGAGGAGGCCCGAGAGCGAGCGGCGGCGCCAGAGGCGCCCGGCCCAGCGCAGCTCCGGCAGGGGATGCGCGTCCTCGAAGAGGAGGAGCCGCTCGTCGCCGATCGAGAGGCCGGTCTTCACGCGGAAGAGCGGGTGCTCGCCTCCCTCCGGCGCGAGCACGAACCGGGCGCCGAAGAGGCGGAGGAGGCGGTCCCGTTCGAGCGGCCCCGACGCCGCAGCGGCCTCGCTCGCGACGCGGTTGTAGAAGCCGTAGGAGCCGTCGGGATCCGTCTCGAAGAGCGACGCGACGCCGAAGGGCGATCCCGTCGCCGGGTAGAGGTACTGGATCTGCAGGCGTGCGACCTTCGCGACGCGCGGCAGGCGCCGCGGGTATTCCGGCTCGAGCGTCCGGAGAGTCGGCGCGGGCGGATCGGGCGAGTAGAGCCGGCCCTCTCCCGCGACGATGCGTGCCAGCGGCGGCCGGCGCGAGAGCTCCTCGGAGGGCCCGGTCACGAAGAGCGGAAGCCCCCAGATGAGCGCCGCGAAGAGCGTCAGCAGGCCGAACACGTAGCCGGGGTCGACCGTCGAGGAGGACCTGGGACGCAGGCGCAGCAGGAGCGCGACGAGCGTCACCGACACGAGGCCTGCGAGCGCGTCGCCGCGTACGCCGATCCGGAACGCCTCGGCGAACGGCTGCCGGGAGTCGCCGAGGAGCGCGACCAGCCACCCGAGGATGGGGCCGTCCGGCGCGGACAGCGCCCAGGCCGCCGCGAAGACCCCGAGGAGCGAACCGCAGAGGAGCAGCTCTCGCCTCCCGGCACGCCGGCGCGCCAGGAAGTCCGTCGATAGGCCCGCAAGGAGCCCGACGCAGAGGCTCGTGATCAGGTAGAACTTGATCGGGTAGCGCAGCCGCCGCAGCGGAGGGATCGCATAGAGGAGCCGGTAGAGCGGGAACGCGAAGCCGAAGGAGAGGAGCAGGGCGCCGAAGGCCGCGGCGGAGAGTCCCCCGGCCTTCCGGCTCCAGAAGCCGCGCCGCAGCGCCGCGGCGGCGATCAGCAGGAGCGGGATCACGCCGAGCGTGACGCTCCAGACGTAGACGAGGAGGGAGCCCTCGCCGAGCCAGCGCGGCTCCATGCCGACGATGCTGGGGTTGCCCGACAGGCTCGGGAAGAGCCACTCGAGCAGGCGCGCCGGCGTGAGCGGCACGGCGCCGAAGGCCTCCTTCGAGTAGAGGTGCTGGCCGCGGTACGTCATCGGCAGGACCTGGCGGAGGGGGAGGAGCAGCGGCGCGGCGAGAAGGAGCGCCAGGACGCCGGACCCGGCGAGCGCGGCGATCACACGGATCGGCCGGCGGGGCGGCTCGGTCGGCGTCGCGCCCAACGCGAGCGCGGCCGCGAAGATCACGGTCAGCAGCGAGAGTGCCGGCTCGCCGGCGAGGAGCTGGAGACCGAGCGCGAGGCCGAGCGCGGCGCCGGAGCGGAGCACGGCGGAGCCCGGAGTCCCCGCCGACCGCCCGAGATCCAGCGCCGCGGCCGCGCACCAGGGAAGCCAGGCCGCCGCGGCGGACGAGTTCATGAACGCGGAGCCGAACGACAGCATCGTCCCCGAGAAGGCGTAGGCGACGCCCGCGACGAAGCCGGCGCCGTCGGAGACGCCGAGCCTCCGCGCCAGCGCGCGCGCCCCGAAGAACGCCCACAGCACGTGGAGCAGGTAGTGGAGGTTGAACGCGGACTCCGGCGGAAGCACCCGCTCGAGCAGGAAGGTCGGATAGAGGAGGACCGCATTCGGGTTGGCGAGCAGCGGCTCGCCTCCCGACGCGCGCGCGTCCACGAACGGAACCTCTCCCGCCTTCAGCATCTCGACCGCCGCGCGGCGCCACGGCCAGTGGGTCACGAGCGCGTCGCGAAAGATCAGGCGCCGCGAGCCGACGATCTCCGGGAGCAGCGGGAGCGCGAACAGGACGACGACGGCAGTCGCCGTCAGGAATTCCCGTGAGCGGCGGGACATTGAGAGGAGTCTACAGGGACGCTCTCCAGTTATCATCCGAACCACGTGAAGCGAGCGCTGATCACCGGGATCACGGGTCAGGACGGCTCCTACCTGGCCGAGCTCCTGCTCGAGAAGGGTTACGAGGTCCACGGCGTCATCCGACGCTCGTCCTCCTTCAACACGGGCCGCATCGATCATCTCTACCAGGACCCGCACGTCGCCGACCGGCGCCTGTTCCTCCACTACGGAGACCTGAACGACGCGTCGTCGCTCAATCGCACGCTGCGGCTCGTTGACCCGGCCGAGATCTACAACCTCGGCGCGCAGAGCCACGTGAAGGTCTCGTTCGACACGCCCGAGTACACGGGCGAGGTCACCGGACTCGGGTCCGTGCGCCTGCTCGAAGCGATCCGCGAGCTGCGCATCCGCCCGCGGATCTACCAGGCGTCCTCATCCGAGATGTTCGGAGCGGCGCCGGAGGCGCCGCAGAACGAAGGCACCGGATTCCGCCCGCGCAGCCCGTACGGCGCCGCGAAGGTCTACGCCTACTGGATGACCGTCAACTACCGCGAGGCGTACGGGCTCTTCGCCGTCAACGGCATCCTCTTCAACCACGAGTCGCCGCGGCGGGGCGAGACCTTCGCGTCGCGCAAGATCACCCGCGCGGTCGGACGCATCCGCCACGGCCTCCAGGACCGCCTCTACCTCGGCAACCTCGGCGCGCGGCGCGACTGGGGCTACGCACGGGACTACGTCGACGCAATGTGGCGGATGCTGCAGCGCGACGTCCCGGACGACTACGTGATCGCCACGGGAAAGAGCCACACGGTCCGGGAGTTCTGCGATCGCGCGTTCGCGCGGGCGGGCTGGACGCTCGAGTGGCGCGGCGAGGGCACCGAGGAGAAGGGCGTCGACCGCCGTACGGGGCGCGTGCTCGTGGAGATCGACCCCGCCTACCTCCGCCCGACCGAGGTGGACCACCTGCTGGGAGACTTCTCACGTGCCCGCGAGCGGCTGGGCTGGACGCCGACGGTCGACTTCGACGGGCTCGTGGCGCTCATGACGGACGCCGACCTTCAGCTCGCGGCGCGGGAGGCGGCCGCGCGCGAGGCGGGCGTGCCGGGCGCGGGAACTCCGGCGTGAGCTTCTGGGGGAGCCGGCGCGTCCTCGTCACGGGCGGCGGCGGATTCCTCGGGCGCCACCTGGTGGAGCGTCTCGCAAACGAGCGGCCGGCCGCAATCGCCGCGCCGCGCGCCCGCGACTACGACCTCCGGCGCCAGGAGGACGTCGCGCGGTGTCTTCGCGACGCCCGCCCGCAGGTCGTGATCCACGCCGCCGCCTCCGTCGGCGGGATCGGGGCCAATCGCGCGCATCCGGGTCGGTTTTTCTACGACAACGCCGCGATGGGCATCGAGCTCATCGAGCAGTCGCGCCTTCAGGGCGTCGAGAAGCTCGTCTGCCTGGGAACGATCTGCGCCTACCCCGCCGAGACGCCGGTGCCCTTTCGGGAGGAGGAGCTCTGGAACGGCTACCCCGAGGTCACCAACGCTCCGTACGGGCTCGCCAAGAAGATGCTGCTCGTGCAGCTCCAGTCCTACCGGCAGGAGTACGGGTTCCGCGGGATCTATCTCCTCCCGGTCAATCTCTACGGCCCCGGCGACAACTTCGATCCCGAGTCGAGCCACGTCATCCCCGCGCTGATCCGAAAGTTCCGCGAGGCGCAGGAGTCGGGTCGCGCCGAGGTCGAGCTCTGGGGCGACGGCTCGCCGACGCGCGAGTTCCTCCACGTGCGCGACGCGGTCGACGGCATCGTGCTCGCCGCCGAGCGCTACGACGGCGCCGAGCCCGTCAACCTCGGCGCGGGCTTCGAGATCTCCATCCGCGAGCTCGCCGAGAAGGTCGCGGCGCTGACGGGGTTCCGCGGGAGGATCCGGTGGGACCCGTCGCGGCCCAACGGCCAGATGCGCCGACGCCTCGACACGTCGCGGGCGCGCGCGCTGTTCGGATTCACGGCGGGGGTCGGCTTCGACGAGGGACTGCGCGAGACGATCGCGTGGTGGGATTCGGCACGGGCGAAGGCGTCGCCGCCGTCGTGAGCGGCGAGGCCGAAGGGGAGCGGGCGCGAGGGATCCCGAGGGCCGTCGGCTGGACGCTCGCCGCGTTCGCCGCCGCCTCGGTGCTGTTCTCCGGAGCGTTTCCGCCCTTCGCCAACCCCAACGAGCTCTCCCGCTACGAGGCCGTCGTCGCCGCCTGGGACCGCGGCACGTTCGCGATCGACGAGGTGATCCCCGTCCTGGGCGACCACGAGGACAAGTCCCTCTCCGGCGGGAAGACCTACTCCAACAAGGCGCCCGGCCTCGCGTTCGCGGCGCTGCCGGTGTACGCGCTGCTGCGGATCGCGCTTCCCGCGCCGCAGAGCGCGGCGGCCCCGATCCTCTGGATCCTTCGGGTCCTGACCGTGACGCTGGTCTGCGCCATCGCGCTCGCGCGCCTGGCGCGCCGTCTCGCCGCGGGACCCCGGCCCGAGACCGCGCCGCTGATCGTCGCGGCCGTCGCCCTGGGCACGCCCTACCTGTTCTTCGCCCGCTCGTTCTTCGCGCACGCCTGGACGGCGGCGCTGCTGTTCCTGTCCTGGGACGCGATTCTCGCCTCGGAGAACGGCTGCCGTCGCCGCGGCGCCGGCCTCTTCGCGGCGCTTGCGCTCGCCGGATTCCTCGCGGGCTGGGCGGCCATCTCGGAGTACACCGTCGCTCCCGTCGCGGGGCTTCTGGCGCTTCGCGCGGTTCTCGGGCCGCAACGGCGTAGGATCGCGCGGCTCCTCGCCTTCGTCGCCGGCGCCGCGATCCCTCTCGCGAAGCTCGCGTTCTACGACGCGATGTGCTTCGGCTCTCCCTGGGTGCTGTCGTCGGCGCGCGAGGCGTATCCGTCCTACAGCCGCCTCGCCGGTTCCGGGCTGTTCGGCTTCGGCCTCCCGAGTCCGAGCGTCGCCCTGGATTATCTGTTTCACCCCGCGCGCGGGATCGTCCTCTTCTCGCCGTTTCTGCTCTTTGCGATCCCGGGGTTCGTGCGCTGGTGGAAGTCGGGCGGCGGTGACGGCGACGGCGAGAGAGCGACGCGCGCGGACTGCGGGCTCGCGCTGGCGGCGACGGTCCTCTTCTTCGTCTTGATGTGCGGCTATCCGAACTGGCACGGCGGCTGGTCGCTCGGGAATCGCTACCTCCTGCCGGTCCTCTTCTTCCCGGCGCTCGCGATCCCGTATGCGCTCGACTCACCCCGCTCGCGCGGCTTCTTCGGCGCCGCGGTCGTGCTCTCGGCGGCGACGCACCTCCTCCTCACGGCGAGCTGGCCCTACTTCCCGGACAACGTCCCCTGGCCGGCGGCCACCGGATCGCGCTGGTTCCTGGAGCGCGGCTGGACCGCGCCGAGCCTGCTCGACGCGTTCCCCGGTGGAGGATGGGCGGCGCTCGCGATGACGTGCGCGGCCGCCGCGGTCGCCGTCACGCTGGCCCTGCGCGCGGCCGAAGGCTCGTCGCCGGCGCCCGGACCGCCCCTGGTCGTCGTCGCGTTGCTGGGGCTCGTGCCGCTCCTGGCGCTCGTCGTGTCCGCGCCCGAGCTCGACTTCGGCGGCCGCCTCTGGCGCGCATCCGTCTTCGGTGCGTACTCGGGCCGCGATCCGGAGCGCCGCGAGCTGCGCGCGGTCGCCGAGTCCGCGGCGACGCCGCAGCAGCGGCGGATGGCGATCGGAGCGTGGCGGGCCTACGGGCCGCGATAGGCGACACGGCTCGTCAGTCCTCGATCTCGAAGACCTTCCAAAGCGCGACCCACCGGTCGCCGCGGCGGATCGCGCTCTGCGAATGGAACAGCAGCCGGACTCCGGAAACCGGCTCGACCCGCAGGCCCGGGAGGTCCGCGCCCTTTCCGTCGAACTCGTAGAGGCGGCCCTGCATCGTCCGGAAGTAGGCCGCGGTGGCCGTGCGCTCCGGGCTCCCTGAGGCGCCCGCGATGAGCGGCGGCTTCCCGAGGTAGGACGCGTAGTCGTTGAGCCGCGGCGTCAGGTCGGTCGTGAGGATCCAGCGCGCGCGGCGGCGCTTCGCGAGCGCGAGTGCCTCGCTCTCCGACTCCGCCAGGAAGAAGCGGATCGAGTCGAGGAAGCCGTAGCCGAAATTGTTGGCGACGACCGGCCGCTCGGCCTCGTAGAGGATCCAGTGGCCCGCGGACCACGGCGCGAGGACCGCCTGCGCCTTCCCGAGCGCGGCCGGGAACGGCGGCGGCCCGAGGAGGCGCGGGTCGTAGGCGTCGAGCGGCGCGGCCGACTCCGACGCCATCCGCAGTCGCGCGAGCGTGTCGAAGAAGTCGGAGCCCGGGACATAGCGCGTACGGAGCTCCTCCGCGATCCCACCCGCCATCGGCCACACGAGGAGGAGCCCGGCACAGGCGGCCGCGAGTCCAGCCCGGCGCGGTGCCTGGACGCGGCCTGCCACGAACCGCGCGGCCTCGATCAGCGTGAGCGCGGCGAGCGGCGCGGCGTAGTAAACGTCGAGACGCTGGGACAACGCGAGGAAGAGCGTCACGCCTCCCCACACGGCGAGCCCGAGGTGGGCGCCGGGGCGAATTCCGCGAGCGGCGCGAGCGATCCAGACGAGGATCGCCAACGGAGTCAGGAAGAAGGCGGCCGAGAGCTGCCGCCATGCGAGCCCGGGTCCGTCCACGAGGAGCGGACGTGCCTCGAAGATCCCGTGCAGCCAGTTCTTCGGGTAGGACAGGTAGCCCACCGGGCTCGCCCCCGGGATCTCCTGCGTCGTCCCGGCGGAGTAGAGAACGCCGTTCAGCGTGGCGGTCACGAGCTCCCGCGCGAACGGAAGCGTGGCGGCGAGAGAGGCGAGGAGGACGAGCGCCGCGAGGAGACGCGAAGACTCTCTTCGCACCGTGGCGATCGTCAGATCGATCGCCCCGACGCCGCCGGCCATCGCCGCGAGGAAGAGCGGCTGGAAGAACCCGAACGAGACGTACGTCAGGGGTGGATGGAATCCCGACGCCATGAACCAAAGTGCGGTCGCGAGCGCGGTCACCGCAGCGGGGAGCGCGAGCATCCAGACGGCCTCGCACGCCACCGATTTCCTCGTGCGGAGCCTCTCGAGCACGAGCGAGAGCGCGACGATCGCGCCCCAGTAGATCGCACCCTGCCACGTCAGCACGGCGACGGCGAGGAGGATGCCCGTCCCGGCCGCGCGCCTCGAAGAGTCGGGATTCAGCCGGCTCGTCACATAGGCAAGGAGCACCGCCAGGCCGCAGGCCGACTCCGCGACGTGCTGGTCGGTGTGCGCGTACTGCGACCACAGGACGTGGCCCGGGCAGACCGCGAGGAAGAGCGCCGCGGCGGCGCCCGCGGCCGGGCCGTAGAGCGAGCGCGCGAGGAGGCCCACGAGCACGATCGCGACGGCCGCCAGGATGACCGGCACGGCCGCCGCGCCGCGCGCCACCTCGGCGGGGGAGGCGCCGGAACCGTGCGCGATGCGCGCCGGTGCCGCGAGCGCGAGATCGAAGAGCGGCGGCCAGATCGCGACGCCTCCGGCCGGAAAATTCATGAGCGGGTCGAAGAGGATCGTCCGCGGGAAGCTCGCCGCGGCGAAGCGCGCGCGGCGCATGTGATACGCGGAGTCGGAGTCGAGAGGCTCCACGGTCTCGCCGCGCACCGCGTCCGGTCTCGTGTGGAGGCGGAGCGCGGTGCCGAGAAGGATCGCCGCGGTCAGTCCCACGAGGAAGACCGCTCGCGACTTCATCGCCACCATTATGCGTCGGGCGACAAGACGCGTATCATCGGCGAAACGCTGTGAAGCTTTCCGTCCTCATCCCCGTCTACAACGAGGTCCGCACCATCGACGACATCCTGAGGCTCGTCGTGGCCGAGAAGACGGACAAGGAGATCATCGTCGTCGACGACGGGTCGACCGACGGCACGCGCGACAAGCTGGCGGCCTGGGACGGCAAGGACGGCGTCCGGGTCATCCTCCACGAGAAAAACTCGGGGAAGGGGCGCGCGGTCCGCACGGCGATGGAGGCGGCGCGCGGCGAGATCCTCGTGATCCAGGACGCGGACCTCGAGTACGACCCGACCGACTACGCCTCGTTGCTCCGGCCGATCGAGGCCGGGCGCGCCGACGTCGTCTTCGGGTCCCGTTTCGCGGGCGCCTCGGAGCACCGCGTGCAGCACTTCTGGCACGTGCAGGGGAACCGGCTCCTGACCGCGATCTCGAACGTCGTCACGGGCCTGAACGTGAGCGACATGGCGACCTGCTACAAGGCGTTCCACCGGCGCGTCGTTCCGGCGCTGCGGCTCGAGTCGAAGGGCTTCGGCATCGATGCCGAGATCACCGCCAAGGTGGCCCGCGGCCAATTCCACGTCTTCGAGGTGCCGGTCTCGTACTTCGGCCGCTCCAAGGCGGACGGCAAGAAGATCCGCCTGAAGGACGGGTTCGCCGCGCTGACGGCCCTGGTCCGGCACACCTACTTCCCGAGCGCGCGTTGAGGGGTCCGCGAGGAATCGCGACCGCGGCGTGCGTGCTGCTCGTGGCGGTGTCGGTCTGGGCGGTGCGGGACCACACGCGCGAGGACTCGCTCTCCGCGGACGAGCCGATCCACATCCTGTCGGGGTACTTCGCGGTCGCGTCGCGCTCGGCGATCGTCAACATCGAGCACCCGCCGCTGCTCAAGGCGCTCTCGGGCCTCGCGCTGACCACGCTGCCGCTTCGACCGCCGCCGCCCCGCGTCCCCATGGGCAACCTCTTCGTCGACTACGGGCCGGAGTTCTTCTACGCGAACACCGTGCCGCCGGACGCGATCATCGCCCGCGCGCGCGCGCCGTTCCTTCTCGTGCTGGCGGCGCTGCTCGCGCTCGTGTTCGCCGCGGCGCGGAGCCGCTACGGCGCGGCCGCGGCGCTCTTCGCGGCGGCCCTCTGCGCCTTCGATCCCAACCTCGTGGCGCACGCGGGCGTCGTCCACACCGACCTCGGCGCGGCCCTCGGATTCCTGGCGAGCGTCCTCTCGTGGGAGGCGGCGCGGCGGCGGCCGACCGCGGCGCGCCTCGCCCTCGCGGCCGTGTGCCTGGGGCTCGCCCTCACGGCCAAGTTCTCGGCGATCTACCTCGTGCCGATCCTCCTCCTCCAGACGCTCATCGCGTCCCGACGCGACTCCGCTCGCGCGCCCGGGACGCGCGGTTCCGATGCCCGGAGGGTCGGCGGCGATCTCCTGCGGCTCCTGGCGGTCTTCGCGGCGGCTCTCGTCGTCGTGGTCGCGGTCTACACGCCGGTCACCTCGCGGATGGACCCGAGCGACCAGGCGACCGTCATCCGCGAGAAGGTCGGCGGGTTCGGCCAGGCGCCGGAGCTGGCGGAGCGGATCGTCTCCGTGGCGCGCGTCTCGCGTCCGCTCGCGCACTACCTCGGAGGCGTCGCGTCGGTCGCTCGCCAGAACGCGGTCGGGGGCGGCGTGACGTTCCTGAACGGAAAGATCTCGACGCAGGGGTTCCCGCAGTACTTCTTCGTCGCGTTCGGCGTGAAGTCCTCGCTCGCCTTCCTCGCCGTCACCGCGGCGATCGTCTGGGCGCTTCTCCGCAAGGGCTCCTCCTACTCCGAGGAGGCCCGGCTGTTCCTCCTTCCCGTCGTCGTCCTCTTCCTCGCCTCGATCGGGACGACCTACAACATCGGCATCCGGCACCTCCTGCCGGTCTATCCGTTCCTCGCCCTCTTCGGCGCGGCTCTGTTCGCGCGGATCCGCGAGAAGGGGCCTGCCTCGGGCCGCGCGCGCGCCGCGGCCGCTACGGCCGCTACGGCCGCTACGGCCTCCGTCTGGATGCTGCTGCCCGTTCTCTCCGCGGTGGAGCTCGCGCGGATCCATCCTCACGAGCTCTCCTACTTCAACCCGCTCGCGGGCGGTCCCGCCGCCGGCGCCCGCATCCTCTCCGACTCGAACGTCGACTGGGGCCTCGACCTGATTCGCCTCGCGGCCGAGCTCAAGCGCCGCGGCGTCCCGGACGCCACCGTGGCCTACTTCGGCGGAGACCGCGTGGACTACCGGGTGGGCGTGCCGTCGTTCCAGGCGATTCCCGTCGTGCGCGGACGCCTCGTCGCGATCTCGGTGTTCCTCCGGACCGCGGGGCCGGAGTTTTATGCGTATCATGGCGCGACGGACCTGGCGGAGGCGCTGCGGTCGCTGCAGCGGCGGCTCGCGTCAGGCCGCGACGTGGGACGGATCGGCTACTCGATCGACCTCGTCGAGCTGCCCCCGGGAGACAACCCGTGAAGCTTTCGGTCGTGATGCCGGTCTACAACGAGAACGCGACGATCCGGGAGATCGTGCGCCGCGTGAGCGAGGTTCCCCTCGAGAAGGAGATCCTCATCGTCGACGACTGCTCGACCGACGGCACGCGCGAGATCCTCCGCGAGCTGGACGGGCAGGGCGGCGTGCGCGTCCATTTCCAGCCGGTCAACCAGGGCAAGGGGGCGGCCGTCGCGGTCGGGTTTCGCTATGCGACGGGAGACGTGGTCGTGGTCCAGGACGCGGACCTCGAGTACGACCCGATGGAGTACCTGAAGCTCCTCGCGCCGATCACGCAGGGCCACGCCGACGTCGTCTACGGCTCGCGGTTCCTGGGCGGGGGAGCGCGCCGGGTCCTCTACTTCTGGCACACCGTGGGCAACCGGCTGCTGACGCTCACGTCGAACATGTTCACCAACCTGAACCTGACGGACATGGAGACCTGCTACAAGATGTTCCGCCGCGAGGTCGTCCAGTCCATGCGGATCGAATCCCGGCGCTTCGGCATCGAGCCGGAGATCACGGCCAAGATCGCGCGCCGCGGCTATCGCGTCTTCGAGGTCCCGATCTCGTACTACGGCCGCACGTACGAGGAGGGCAAGAAGATCGGCTTGAAGGACGGGTTCTCCGCGTTGTGGACGATCCTCCTCCACTCCCTGCGCGAGGCGGAGGACCCCAAGAACGTGGGGCACGTGACGCTGATGCGGATGGCGAAGCTCGAGCCCTACAACCGCTGGCTCGCGGAGCGCTTCCATCACGCCGTGGGAAGCCGCGTGCTCGAGGTCGGAGCGGGATTCGGGAACATGACGCGGCACCTCCTGCCGCGCGAGCTCGTCGTGGCGTCGGATCTGGATCCCGTCGCGCTGGAGTATCTCCGCGGGGTCTTCGGCGACCAGCCCTCGGTCCGGGTCGCGTCCTACCGCTTCCCGCTCGGACGCGAGCCGCTCGCGGAGGTCCAGGGGCTGCGCTTCGACACGGTCGTGTGCCTCAACGTCCTCGAGCACATCGAGAACGACACCGCGACCCTCTCGGACCTCTCGACCGCGCTCGTGCCGGGCGGGCGGCTGATCCTGATCGTGCCGGCCCTCGCGCGGCTCTACGGCACCCTGGACGAGCACCTTCGCCACTTCCGGCGCTACGAGAAGGCGGAGCTCGAGAAGAAGATCCGCGACGCCGGCTTCGTCCTGGAGGAGTGCCGGTTCCTGAACCGTCCGGGGATCGTCGGGTGGTACGTGAACGGGCGGATCCTGCGGCGCCGTGTCCTGCCGCGCGGCCAGCTCGCCGCGTTCAAGCTGCTGATGCCGATGCTGAGGCGCGAGGAGAAGAACCCGCCGGCGATCGGAATGTCCCTCCTCGCGATCGCGCGCAAGCCGTCCTGAGGCCGTCGCGCTTCGGAGCCCTCAAGGAATCGCGGGGCGCCGCGGCGTCCACAGCGTGACCGCGGCGTCGCGGGAGCGGACGAGCGTTCGGGTGTCGCCGTGGGCCGCCGACAGCACGCGGTTCACGCCTTCGGTCTCGTAGGGCGCCGGGAGGACGAGGAAGAGCCGCGAGCCGGGCGGCGTCGCGGCGAGGATCGAGGCGAGGAGCTCCTCCTCCGGGCGGCCGGGCAGCGCCGGCACGAACCAGCCCGGGTGTTTCGAGAGCTCGGCGGGCAGCGCGGAGACCGTCGCGACGAGACGCCCGCGTTCCGAGGCAAGTCGCGCCGGGAGATAGAACGCGCCCGCCGCGACGACGGAGTCGCCCGGCTCCGCGGCGCGCGAGAGGCTCTCGGCGACGCCGACGTAGGGCGGAGGCGAGACCGAGTGCGTCCGACGGGCGAGGCCGATCGTGGCGGCGAGCCCCAGCGCCGCGGCGGCGAGGCCGGCCGCCTGCAGGGCGCGGCTGCCGCGCGAGGCGGACGCGACTCCCCAGATCCACACCGCGAGCACCGCCAGCTCGGTTCGGCCGGGGAAGAGGATCGGCCGCAGGAGTCCCGCCGCGACGACGCCCGCCAGGACGAGCACGACGAAGGCCAGCGATTCCGCGGCGTCGCGCTCGCGCCGGGCGGCCGCGATGAAGAGCAGCACGAGGCACGCGGCGCCCGCCGCCACGCCGCCGAAGTAGAGAGCCGGCGAGGGAGGAATCCCGAACGTTCCCGGCACGCGGCCCACTCCGCCGAGCGCCGACAGCACGCCGCCCGCCGACGCGGCCGCGGGCTCGCGGATCCAGGCGATCGCCGCGGCGGGCTGCGCGCGCAGGATCGGGATCCACGGGAGGAAGGCGACGGCGCCCAGGAGGAGCCCGGCGCAGGACCGCCACCGCCGCGCGCTCGCGGCCAGGAGGAGGAGCGCGACGACGACGAAGAGCGCGAGGTAGTGAACGAAGAGGGCGAGCGCGGCGACGACGGCCGTCGCGACGAGGCGGCGCACGGTCTCCGCGCCGCGCAGCGCGAGCAGAAACAGCGCGAGCGCGAGGAGAGCGAGGAGCGCGTACGCGCGCGCTTCCCCCGCGTACAGATTGAGGAGAGCGGATCCCGAGACGAGCAGGACGAACAGGCCGCGCGAGATCCCCGCCCGAATCGTCCAGGCGCAGCCAAGGAGCCCGAGCCCCGCGAGAAACGACGGCGCGCGCAGCCACGCGTCGCCGCGGTTCATGCGATCCGCGAGGAGCGCGAACGGTTTCACGATCAGATAGAAACCGGGCGGCCCCGAGTCGAAGCGCAGCGCCTCGAGCAGTCCGTGCGGTCCTCGCAGCGGGAGCCGCGCCGCCCAGAACGTGAAGAGCTCGTCGAACCAGAGCGGACGCGTCCGCAGGATCTGGAGACGCAGGAGCAACGAGAGGAGAGCGACGAGGATCAGCAGGAGCACACCGATCCTCGCGCGTGACCGGCCTTGCACTTCCCGCTCGATGCCGTATCCTAACTCTTAGTGGCCGATTCCGTCGATTCGAATCCGATGCGATCGACCATCGCCCCGGGGTCTCTTCGCGGTCTCACGCTCGCCTTCCTCCTCCTCGTCGCCGTCGTGTGGGCGAATCCGCTGTTCGTTCCCCGCAGCTTCGCGGGCCGCGACCTCATCGCCTACAACCTGCCGATGGAGAAGGCGATCCACGACGCGTACGCGCGCGGGCACTTTCCGCTGTGGGTCGAGGAGATCTCGGGAGGCCGGCCGCTCCTGCCCAACCCGAACGCCGGGGCGATGTACCCGGCGCGCATGCTGCTCGCGCTCCTGCCGTTCCCGATCGCCGCGAAGCTCTTCCCGATTCTCCACTGGGCGCTCGCGGGTCTCGGGGCGCTCGCCCTCGCGCGGCGGCTCTCCGTCTCGCGCGCCGGCTCCTGGATCGCCGGAGTCACCTACGCGTTCTCGGGCGTCGTGGTGTCGGACGTGTTCTTCCCGCACGTCCTTCCCGGCGCGGCCGTGATGCCGTGGGTGGTCTGGGTCCTCGCGGGGACCGGAACCTTCGCCGCGCGGACGCTCGGGCTCTCCCTCCTCTTCGCGGCCTCGATCCTTTCCGGCGATCCCTTCACCTTCGGCATGGCCATCCTCGGGGCCGCCGGCTGGATCGCGTTCGCCGCGCCCCGTCCCGAGCGCGGCGCGCTCGCGCGACTCCTCGCCGTGTCCCTCGGGCTCGCGGCGCTCGCGGGGCTGCCGCAGATCCTGGCCACCGCGCTGTGGATCCCGGAGACGCACCGCGCGGTCACCGGGGTGACCTGGCGCGAGGCGCTCCAGTTCTCGGTCTCGCCCTGGAGGTTCCTGGAGCTCGTCGTCCCGTACCCGTTCGGCGCGGTCTCGACAAACGACGTCCACGCCAACTGGGGCTGGTCGCTCTTCTCCGGGAAGATGATCGGTCTCTTCCTGACGCTCTACGCGGGCTCCCTCTCGGCGATCGCGCTCGTCGTCACGTGGCCGCTGCGCACGCCGGCGGTCCGGCTCGGCCGGTTCCTCGTCGCGGCGGCGGTCGTGCTGTCGGCGTCGTGGTTCCTGATCCCCGTGGGCTGGCGCGAGCACGCGGCGCCGCTGGCGCTCCGCAACCCCGAGAAGTTCGCGCTGCTGCTGCCGTTCGGGCTCGCGCTGCTCTCCGGTGCGGCGCTCGACGCGCTCGGGGATGTCGCGAGGCCGAGGCTTCCCCGCTGGATCCTCGGCGTGGGGATCGGCCTGACGGCGGTCGCGGTCGCGGCCGCGGTGTGGCCGCGCGCGGCGGCCCGGATCGGCCTCGCCGCGATTGCCGCGACCCGCACCCGCACGGACCTGGTCGACGTCGCGGCGCGGGAGCTGCCCTTCGCGCTGACCGAGGGCGCGTCGCTGTGGATCGCGACCGCGCTCGGCCTCGATTGGGCGCGCTCGCGGCGTGCTCCCACGTCGGCCTCGAGGCTGGCCGGGCTCGCGCTCCTGACGCTCGTCCCCATCGCGGCGACGCGCCGCATCGGCTGGACGTTCCGGCAGGAGGAGGTGTTCGCGCCGCCCGCCGCCGTCCGCTGGATGGCTAAGCGCGACCCCGAGAACCGCTACCGCACGCTCGGCGAGATGGCCTACCGGCCGCCGCAGGCGCTCGAGTCGGCGGAGTCCGGCTACGACCTCGGCTATCTCGAGATCGTCCGGCGGAACTTCGACACGCACGCCATGGTCCTCTGGGGCCGCGGCGCGGTGCTGAACGGCGACTTCGACAACGGCGACCTCTCGCGCGTCGAGAGCATCCGGATGCTCTCGGGCATGGAGGGCCGCTTCCGCGATCCGGGCGCGCTGTTCGGGAGCCTTGCGCTGCGCTTCGGCGTTCGCTACCGCGACCAGCTCCCGCCCGTCGCGGGATTCGCGCCGGTGCGCACGGTCGGCAACGACGCCTGGGACGAGAACCCCGCCGCGCTGCCCGACATCCGCCTCGCGACCGAGTGGAGGGAGGAGCCCGACGCGCTCTCGGCCCTGCGCGAGCTCCAGGGTCTCGGCCCGGGGGCGATCGTCGTCGAGTCGGGCCGGACGGCGAGCGGTGGCGGGGCGAACGGCGTCCTCCGGATCCTCGCGCGCAGCCCCGAGCACCTCCTCCTCGAGACCGATTCGCCGGCGCCCGGCTGGCTCTTCGTGCTCCGCGGCTTCTGGAGACACCGCGTCGTGCGCGTCGACGGCGTCGAGACGGAGGTCGTGCCGGCGCAGCTCGCGTTCTCCGCGGTCGCGCTTCCCGCGGGCCGGCATCGCGTCGAGTGGCGGGAGTCGTTCCCGGGCTGGTCGATCTCCCGGTTCGGCCCGGTCCTGTACGGCCTCGCGATCGCCGGGCTCTTTGTACGGGCGCGCGCTCACCGCGCCGTGACGGCGCGCGGAGACCACGCCGCGTGACGTCGATGGCGTCCGAGATCTCCAATCCGCGCGCGGCGAAGTCGGATGCGCCCGCGGTCCTGCTCTTCCTGCTGCTTCTCCTCGCGGCGTACGCCGATCCGCTCCTGGCGCGCCGGAGCTTCGTCGGGCGCGACATCGTGCCCTACGTCCTTCCCCTCGAGCAGGCCGTGCACGGCGCGTGGGCGCGCGGGACGGTGCCCGTCTGGTGGGACGCGGTCTCCGGCGGGCGGCCGCTCCTCCCGAATCCGAACGCCGGCGTCTTCTATCCGCTGCGCGTCGCGCTCGCCGCGCTGCCGTTTCCCTCGGCCATGCGCGTGTTCCCGGTCGCGCACTGGTTCCTGGCGGGCTGGGGCATGCTCCGCCTGATGCGCGTCGCCGGAGGGTCGCGCGCCGGCGCGTGGATCGCCGCGGTCAGCTACGCCTTCTCCGGCGTCGTCGTGTCGGAGATCTTCTACTACGCGTTCCTCCCGGGCGTCGCTCTGCTGCCCTGGTCTCTCTGGGCGCTCGCGCGGCCCGGCGGAGGACGGGTCCCGCGCCTCGTGCCGATCGCCTTCGTCTACGGCCTGATGCTCCTCGCCGGCGACGCGTTCTCGCTCGCGATCGCGGTCCTCTCGGGAATCCTCTGGATCCTGCTCGAGACGCCGCGAGCGGAGCGGCCGGGCCAGGCCGTGCGGCTCGGCATGGGCCTTCTCCTCGGAGGGCTCCTCGCGCTGCCGCAGGTCGTCGCGACGGCGCTCGTGGCGCCGGAGACGCGGCGGGCCGTCACGGGCATCCGGCTGCGCGAGGTGTTCGAGTTCTCGATCCCGCCGGCGCGGCTGCTCGAGCTCGCGGTCCCGTACCCGTTCGGCCCGGCCTGGTCGATGGACCTCTCGCTCGACTGGGGCGCGGGCGCGTTCCGGCGGTTCTTCACCAGCCTCTTCGTCGGACCGATCGCGGTCTACGGCCTCCTGAGCCGCTTCCGCGAGTCGCCGCCGGGCACCCGCTTCGCGCGCGCGCTCACCGTGATCTGCCTGGCGCTCGCGCTGGCGGGGAACCTGGTGCCCCGCGCCTGGGGAGAGGGAACGTCGCCGATTCCGCTCCGCTATCCCGAGAAGTTCATGCTCGGCGCGGCGCTCGGCCTCGCGGTCGCCGCCGGAACCGCGGTCGACCGGCTGCGCCGGCGCGGTGCGACGCGGGGAGTGCTCGCGGGCGCGGCGGCGCTGGCAGTCCTGGCGGTGGCGGCGTGGCTCCTTCCCTCGGCGGCGGGAGCGGTCGTACGCGCGTCGGTCGGAACACCTCATTCGGCGGCGGCGCCGCGGGAGCTCGCCGGCCGGGAGCTGTCCGGCGCGCTCGCGGACGCGGGACTCCTGTGGGGTGCGACGGCCGTCGCGATCGTCCTCCTCGCGGTCGAGGACCGCGCGCGCCTCGGCGCCGCGCTGGCCCTGCTGACCGCCGTGCCCGTCGCCGCCGGCCGCCCGATCGCGCAGACGCAGAGCGACGACGCGGTGTATCCGCCGACGGCGTTCGCCCGCGCCATCGCGCGCCGCGACCCGGGCGGCGTCTTCCGCGGGCTCGACGAATCGGTCTACGAGACGACGCAGCTGGGCCCGGCGGCCGCCCGCGGCGACGTCGGCGGCACCGCGCACTACCGGGAGTCCTGGCTCTACTACACGCCGTCGCTGTGGGGCCGGTCCGCGCTCTTCAACGGCGACCTCGACGTGGGAGACTTCTCGCGGCTCGAGAGCCTGCGGCAGGTCGCGAACCTCGCGGCCCTCCGGACGGACTCCGCGCCCTTCTTCGGCTCTCTGTCCCTGCGCTACGGCTTCCGCTTCCGCGACCAGGATCCGCTCGCCGGGTTCCGCGCGTTTCGCGGCGACGCGCTGCGCGTCTTCGACGAGAACCCGGCCGCGTCGCCGCCGATCCGCCTGCTCGAGAGCTGGCGCGAGGAGCCGGGACCCGTGCAGGCGCTCGCCGCTCTGCCCCGCCTCGCGCCGGGGCAGGTCGTGATCGAGACCGGACGCGAGGGAGGCGGCTCGGCCGGGCCGGGGAGCCTGCGCATCCTCGAGCGGACGCCTGAGAGGCTCCGGCTCGCGACACAGACGCCGGATCCGACGTGGCTCTTCGTCCTTCGCGGCGACTGGGACTACCGGAGCGTGCACGTGGACGGCCGGGACGCCCCCGTCCACACCGCGCAGCTCGCGTTCAGCGCGGTCCGGATCCCAGCCGGCGCGCACCGCGTCGAGTGGCGCGAGGAGGCCCCGGGGCTCGAGGTCTCGCGCTGGGGGCCCGTCGCGGCGCTCTTGATCCTGGGTCTCTCGACGGTGTCCGCGAGCTTCCGGAGAGCGGAGCCGTGAGGGCGGTGAGCGTCGCCGGCGCGGACGCGGCGCCGGCCGCGGCGCCCGCGTCTGCCCGATTCGCTCTCGCGAAGCCGGCGCTGTTGTTCGTGGCGCTGATGCTCGTCCTCTACGCGGACCCCCTCTTCGTGCGCCGCAACTTCGCGGGCCGCGATCTGAACGCCTACAACCTGCCGATGGAGAAGACCGTCCACGACGCGTGGGCGCGCAACCAGTGGCCCGTGTGGAGCACCGAGATATCGGGCGGCCGGCCGCTCCTGCCCAATCCCAACGCGGGGGCGACGTATCCCGTCCGGATTCTTCTGTCCCGGCTCGCGTTCCCGCTCGCGTTCCGCGTCTATCCGGTCCTCCACTGGATCGCCGCGGGGATCGGGATGCTCGCGCTCTGCCGCGCGCTCGGGCGCTCCGCCGCGGCCTCGTGGCTGGCCGCGGTGACCTACGCGTTCTCGGGCGTCGGCGTCGCGGAGGTGATCTTCCCCCACATTCATCCGGGCATGACCCTGCTGCCGTGGATCGTGTGGGCCGCGGCCCGACGGTCCGGCTCGCCGGCGTCGCGATTTCTCGTCCTGACCCTCCTCTTCGCGCTCGACCTGCTGGCCGCGGACGTCTTCACGATCACCCTCGCCGTCGTGTGCGCCGCGGGCTGGATCGCGCTCGAGGCGAGCCCTCGGGAGCAGGTCGGCTCGGCCGGCGGCCTGGCCGCCGCCGTCGGCGTGGCCGCCCTCGCGGCGGCGCCCCAGATCGTCGCCACCATGCTCTGGATCCCGCTGACGAACCGCGCCATCCTCGGCATGAAGCTCTCGGACGTCCTCCTCTTCTCGATCCATCCCTGGCGCCTCCTGGAGCTCGTCGTTCCCTTTCCGTTCGGCGCGGCCTGGAGGATCTCGATTCGCGAGATGTGGGCGCAGGCGCTCTTCCACGGCAAGTCGATCGGGCTCTTCCCGACGCTCTACGCCGGCGCCTTCGCCGTGATGGCGGTCCCGATCGCGTGGCGATCCCGCGAGCGCGGCGCCCGCTTCGCGCGGGTCGTGCTCGTCGCCGGCCTGGCGTCCTCGATCCTCCCGAGCCTCCTTCCGGCGAGCTGGCAGAACTGGTCGTCGCCGCTGCCGCTCCGGAATCCGGAGAAGTTCGCCGTGGCGATCGTCTTCGCGCTCGCGCTGTTCGTCGCGCTCGCATGGGATCAATGGCAGCAGAGGCCCGGGCGCCTGCGTGCGGCCATCGCCGCCGGCGCCGTCCTCGCCGCCGCGGCGGTCGCGTGCGCCTGGGATCCGGCCGCGGCGGGACGCGCCGCGTTGCGCGCCGTGGGCGGCGCGCCGGAGCTCGTCGAGCGCGCGAGCGCGCACCTCGCGTCCGCGTTCGCCGAGGCCGGCCTCCTCTGGATGGCGACCGTGATCGCCCTGGGAATCCTGGCGAAGCCGGAGCGGCGCGGCGGAATCGTCGGCGCCCTTCTCCTGTTGACCCTGGTGCCCGTCCTGGCCAATCGCAAGATCGCACGTTCGTTCCGGGAGGAAGAGGTGTTCGCGCCCACGGCATTCGCCCGCTACATGAGCCGACACGATCCGCAGGGCGAGTACCGGGCGCTCGACGAGACGCTCTACCGGACGGGCTCCAAGGTCGCGGCCGATCAGTTCGAGGCGGCGCTGTCGCAGGCCGAGTTCGCGAGGCGGACGTGGTTCGACCAGTGCCAGGTGCTGTTCGGCCGCGGCACGGTCTTCAACGAGGACTTCGACGTGGGCGACCTCTCGCGCGTCGAGAGCCTGCGGCGGGTGTCGGGAATGGCCAGCGGCTTCACCGACTCGGATGCGTTCTTCGGGTCCTTCTCGCTGAAGTGGGGGATCCGGTATCGCGACCAGGAGCCGCTCGCGGGCTTCGCCCCGATCGGAGGCGACGCGCTCCAGGCCTGGGACGAGCACCCGGGCGCGGAGCCCGACATCCGCCTCGCCGCGAGCTGGCAGGAGGTTCCCTCCGCCCTCGAGGGGCTCAAGGCCCTTCCGTCGCTCGCGCGCGGAGAGATCGTCCTCGAGACCGGCTCTGCGAAACGGGGGAGCGCGCGGCCCGGCACCGTGCGCGTGGTCGAGCGGCGGCCCGAGCGGCTCGAGATCGACGTCGACTCGCCCGACGGCGGCTGGCTGTTCGTGCTGCGCGCGATCTGGCCGTACCGGACGATCCTCCTCGACGGCCGACCCGTGGAGGCCGTGCCCGCGCAGCTCGCGTTCTGCGCGTTGCCGGTTCCTCCGGGCCGGCACCACATCCGGTGGGTCGAGGAGGTCCCGGGCTGGTCGGCCTCGCGGTTCGGTCCGATCCTGTTTGTCGGAGTCGTCGTCGTGGCGGGCGTGGCCGCAGCCGCGAGCAATCGCTCCGCGCGTCGCCGAGGAGGCTCTCGATGAAGCGTGTCCGGCGGGTACGGGTACGGGTACGGAACGTCGCGGCGCCGGCGGCGCTCTCCATCCTTTCTCTTCTGTGGGCGGCGGGGTGCCGGAAGGAGTCCCTGACTCCTCCCGAGGGCCCCGACGTGCGGCGTCCCGCCGCGGAGTGGCTCAAGGAGGAGCCGGTCCGGCTGCTGCGCGACTACGTCCGGATCGACACGACGAACCCCTCGCCGGGCGAGGCCGAGGGAGCGCGGTTCCTCAAGGAGTTCTTCGATTGCGCGGGCATCGCGAACGAGATCGTCTGTCCGTCTCCGGGCCGCTGCAACCTCCTCGCGCGGCTGCCCGGGAAACGGCGCCGGGGCGCGATCCTGCTCCTCAACCACATCGACGTCGTGGAGGCGTACGCACCGCTCTGGACCGACTCGACGCCATTCGGGGGGGACATCAAGAACGGTTTCCTCTACGGCCGCGGGGTCTACGACATGAAGTCGCTCGCGATCGCGGAGGCGCTGGCCATGCGGCGGCTCAAGGAGCGCGGCATCGTGCCGGAGTCCGACGTGCTCTTCCTCGCGGAGGCCGACGAGGAGGTCGAGCAGCGCTGGGGCTCCCGCTGGCTGCTCGAGAATCGTCCGGAGTGGTTCGAAGGCGTGACCAACGTCCTGAACGAGGGCGGCAGCAACGAGATGATCCTGCGAAGCGTGCGCTACTGGGGGATCGAGACCATCCAGGCCGGCTACGCTCTCGCCGAGCTCGAGTCGGACGCGCCGCCGGCGCTCGAGGCCGTCGCGAAGCGTTTCCAGACCGTGGACGGTCCGGTCGTGGAACCCCACCCCCACGTGGTCATCGGGTTCGACATGCTGGCCGACCACCTGGCGAGCCCGCTGACGGACCCGATGCGGCACCTCGACCGGGTTCGCCAGAACAAGGCCGAGCTCAAGATCCTGCCGGACCGCTACGGCGCCTTCCTGGAGGCCCGGATCCACTGGATCGGTCCCTACCCGTACCCGCCGAGCAAGCCGACGGGTTCCCGGGCGTATGCGGTCATCTCGGTCCCCCCCGGCCTCGATCCCCGGCCCTATCTCGCTCCGATCCTCGACGGCCTTCCCCTCGGGGTTCGGGTCATCCGCACCTCGATCGGAGGCCCGACCGGCGCGAGCCCCTATCCGACTCCGCTCACCGACGCCCTGAAGCGCGTCACCGAGGCCTACTTCCCGGGGACGCCCTTCGGCCCGATGCCGACGTTTGGCGGTTTCACGACCTCGATTCTGTTTCGCCAGAGGGGATTCCCGACCTACGGGTACTCGCCCATCGGGATGAACATCACCGACTCCTCCCGACGGCACGGCCTCGACGAGCGCGTTTTCCTGCGGGACTACCTGATCGGTTGCGCGATTTACGCCGATAGCCTGGAAGAGTTCGTGACCGAGCGGCCGCCCGCAGAAGTGTCACAGGCACCCCGGGGAAACTGACAATTCCTGGCATTTCAAGAGCTGAACACTTTCGGCAAGTCTCTGAATCGATTGATCTTACAGGCCTCCATGCATGGCCCCAGGCTTGCTACATAGGGGGCCGGAGATCGAAGAAGAAACCTAACTTAGGAGGGAAGATGAAGAAGCGGGAATCCGGTTTTACCCTGATCGAGCTGCTGATCGTCATCGCGATCATCGGCATCCTGGCGGCCATTGCGATTCCGAACCTGTTGAATGCGGTGCAGCGCGGCAAGCAGAAGCGCTCGATGAGCGACATGCGCGCCCTGGCGACCGCGGTCGAGGCGTACGCCGTCGACAACAACCAGTACCCGGCTGCGACCTGCCCGAACGGCGTGTACACCGCCACGGGAACCGCGCTGACCTCGGCGAGCTTCTCGAACCTGTCGCCGACCTACATCGCGGATCCTCCGCGCAAGGACGGCTGGCAGCGGTTCTACCTGTACTCCCTGTCGAGCGACAGCCAGCAGTACAACATCCGCAGCCTCGGACGTGACGGCGTCGTGACGACGATCGCCTGCGGCACCACGACGAACTTCAACGACGACATCCTCTACAGCAACGGTACGTTCCTGCAGTGGCCCGAGGGTAGCCAGAACTAATACCTCGTCAAAAATTGGTAACACGAGCGGCCCCGAGAAATCGGGGCCGCTCTGTTAAGGAGCCTCGGATGAGGAAGCGGGAGTCCGGTTTTACGCTGATCGAGCTGCTGATCGTCATCGCGATCATCGGAATCCTGGCCGCGATCGCGATTCCGAACCTGCTGAATGCGGTTCAGCGAGGCAAGCAGAAGCGGTCGATGGCCGACATGCGCGCGCTGGCGACCGCGGTCGAAGAGTACGCGGTCGACAACAACCAGTATCCGACGGCGGCCTGTCCGGGCGGCGCCTACACGAACGGGAGCTTCAGCGATCTGACCTCGGCGAGCTTCTCGAACCTCTCGCCGACGTACATCGCGACGGCCATCCGCAAGGACGGCTGGGGGCGCTTCTTCGCGTATGCGTTGTCCTCGGACAGCCAGCAGTACGCCATCCGGTGCAACGGACGCAACGGCCAACCGCAGGGCGGTTTCACGTGCGGCACCACGACCAACTTCAACGACGACATCCTCTACTCCAACGGCACCTTCGTGCAGTGGCCGGAGGGCTCGCAGAACTGACGGCTTGACCGGGATCGGAAGGTTTCGTGTGCTGCGGCTCCGAGCGATCGGAGCCGCTTTCGTGTCCGGGCGCACACCGTGAAGCCGCGCGCCGCCGCAACCGTTTCGCGCCTCCCGTCGTCCAATCTCCATGCGACGCGGCGCGGGGGCGGGGTTCACCCTAATCGAGCTGTTGATCGTCATCGCCATCGTCGGACTCCTCGCGGCCGTGGCGATTCCGAATCTCATGAACGCGCTCCAGCGCGGGAGGCAGAAGCGCACGATGGCGAACATCCGCGCTCTCGCGACCGCGATCGAGGCGTACCAGGTGGACGAGGACGAGTACCCCGCCGCGGCATGTCCCTCCGGCGTCTTCGTGCTCCCGGGTCCGCGGCTCGACCAGGACTCGTTCACGGACCTCGTGCCGACCTACATCGCCCAGCCGCCCTTTCAGGACGGCTGGAGCCGCGCGATGCGATACGGGCTGCGCAACACGCGCGACGCGTACAACCTGCGCAGCATGGGCAAGGACGGAACCCTCGACGCGGCTCCGTGCGGCACGACGACCAACTTCAACGACGACATCATCTTTTCCGACGGCGTCTTCATTCAGTGGCCGGAGGGAACGCAGAATTGACGCGCGAAGAGTGAGCCATCGCGCGTCATCCCGAGGAGCGTAGCGACGAGGGATCCCGTGCTTCTCGGCATCGCGCGTCATCCCGAGGAGCATCGCGACGAGGGATCCCGTGCCTCTCCGCGATGTCGGCGATCGAGCTCGTTCGCTCGGGATGACGCGAAGGCCGCGCTAAAATAGCTCGTGCTGCTGCGCCGCCGACTCTCTTCCTGGGTCTCCGTGTGCGCGGCGCTCGCCCCCGCCGTCTACTGGCTCTGGCCCGCGCTCGCACAGCGGCGGGCGCCGTCGTTCCGGGACCAGGGGGACTTCTTCTACCCGCTCAAGCTCTACACCGCGGACCGCCTCCGCTCGGGACAGATCCCTCTCTGGAACCCGCTTTCGGGGGCGGGGGAGCCCTGGCTCGCCAACGGGCAGTCCGGCGTCTTCTATCCGCCGAGCCTGCTGTTCCTCCTGCCCTCGCCGGCGCTCGCCGCGGCGCTCTTCTTGCTGCTGCACTACGCGATCGCCGTCTGGGGGGCCCGCCGATTTCTCAAGGAGGAGACCGTCTCGGACGCGGGCGCCCTCTTCGGCGCCGCGGCCTTCGCGGCCGGCGGTTACGCCGCTTCGCTGTCGACGTATTGGAACCACTTCGGCGCCTTCGCCTACCTTCCGGGCATCGCGTCGGTGGCGCGCGGAGGACTGCGGACTCGCGGCGCGATGCTCGGGCTCGCGGCGCTCGTCGGTCTGCAGGCGATGGCCGGCAGCCCGGAGATGTCGTTCGCTTCGATCGCGCTCGCCGCCGTCCTCGCGCTCGCTCCGCGCCGCGAGTTTCCGGATCCCCTCGTGGCGCTGCCGCGCTCCGTGTCGGTCCGGCGACTGGCGGCGGGAATCGCGCTCGGCCTCGCGCTCGCCGCCTGGGTGCTCGCGCCGATGGGAGAGCTCGCGCTCCGGTCCGACCGCCGCCATCCGCTGCCCACGGCCGTCCGCGACTTCGGGGACCTCGGCGCGAAGGCCGCGCTCTCCGCGGCCGGCTTCGGAGGACCCGCCGGCGCCGGCGGTTACCTCGAGTCGCTCTACGCGGGACCCCTGATCCTCTTCGCGGCGCTCGCGGCGTTTCTCGAGGGACACCGGCGCCGCCTCGCCGGAATCCTCGCCGCGTTCGCGCTCGCCGGCATCGTCCTCTCGATGCACGGGCCTCCGGGGAGCTGGCTGCGCTCGCTGCCGCCGTTCGACCGCGTTCGCTATCCCGCCAAGTGGCTCGCGTGGACCGTCTTCGGGGCGGCGATGCTCGGCGGACTCGGCGTCGACGGCCTTCGCTTCGGCACGGCGGAGGCGGCGCGGCGGGTGCGGATCGCCGCGGCGGCGGCGATGCTGGCCGGGGTTGCGGTCTGCGCCGTCTCGCCGCAGCCGCTTCCGGTCCGGCTCGCGTCCGCGGCCGGATGCGCGGCGCTCGCGCTCACCGCTCTCTGGATTCCGCAATCCCGGAGCCCGGCGCTGGGAGCCGCGCTCGCCGGCGCCGCGGCGGCAGGGCTGGTCGTCGCGCTCGCGCTGGCTTCCGCGCGGCTCCCGCGCTTCGCTCCGGAGGAGGCGCTGCGGGCCTGCCCGACCGTGATCGAGCCGTTGTCGCACACCGCGGGCCGCGTGGTCACGCCGCCGATGGACACGCTGTGGGGGTGGGTGCTGCGCGACGACCGCTTCGACGGCAGCCTGCTGCGCCGGCAGCGCGAGGCGCTGCTCGGCTACACCAACCTGACGTGCCGGGTGCCCACGCTGCGGACGGCGGCCCCGCTCAAGACGGCCGGCGCCGCGGCGATCGAGGAGTCCGTCGGCCCCGCCGAGGACGCTCTCCCGGCCGGCGCCGCCGGCGCGCGCGTGCTCTGGACCCCGGTGCCGCCGGCGCGTCTCCCGTCGCGCCACATGGAAGACTTCTACCGCGCGCCGCTTGCGCCGTACCGCCCGCGCCTCTCGTTCTTGAGCGGATACCGCATCGAGCCGGACGCGGAGCGCGCGTGGCAGCGCGTCGCGGCGGGGGAGATCGACCCGACGAAGGACGTCCTCCTCGACCGCCGGCCGGAGCCGGACCCGCGGGGCGAGCTCGGCAAGCCGATGATCGTGGCTCGCCTGGCGGAGGACGCGCCGGAGCGCGTCGTCGCGGAGGTCACGACCGCGAATCCGGGAATCCTCGTCGTGATGGACCTCCATTACCCGGGCTGGATCGCCGAGGAGGAGGGGCGGCGGCTGCCGCTCCTGCGCGCGGACGGGTACTTCCGCGCCGTCGCGCTGGCCGCGGGAACGCACCGTGTCGTGTTCCGCTACCAACCGCTCGCGTTCTACGCGGGCGCGGCGGTATCGGTCCTGTCGCTGCTGACGATGCTGGCCCTCTGGAACGCGGGGGAGCCGGCGGCCTCGAGGGCCCGGCGGCGATGAGCGTCGCGAGCGTCCCGCTTCAGGATCTCGGAGCGTTCGGCGCCGTCATCGCGGCGCTCGTCGGGCTCCTCTTCGGCAGCTTCCTGAACGTCGTGGCGCACCGCCTGCCGCGCGACCTCTCGATCGTCTCGCCGCCGTCCCACTGTCCCTCCTGCGGCGCGGCGATCGGCGCGCGCGACAACGTCCCGGTCCTCTCGTGGATCCTGCTCCGCGGACGCTGCCGCTCCTGCAAGGCGCGGATCTCCGTCCGCTATCCCGCGATCGAGCTCGCGAACGGCGTTCTCTGGGTCCTGGCGTATTGGAGGGCGCCGAGCTGGGGCGACTTCTTCTCCGGCGCGCTCCTGTGCTCGTCCGGCCTCGCGCTGCTCGCGATCGACGCCGAGTTCCAGATCCTGCCGGATCTCATCACGCTTCCCGGCATCGCCGTGGGGATCGGCCTGTCGTTCGTTTCCGTCCTGCGCACGCCGCTGGCGGCGGTGCTCGGCGCCGCGCTCGGCGCGGGGGCGCTCTGGCTGCTGGCCTTCGCCTACGAGAAGATCGCGAAGCAGGAGGGCATGGGGCTCGGCGACGTCAAGATGCTCGGGATGATCGGCGCCTTCCTCGGTCCGGCCGGGGTCCTCGTCACGGTGCTGCTCGCCTCGCTGTCGGGCAGCGTCGTGGGGATCGCGCTCATCCTCGCGAAGGGCGGCAGCGGCAAGACGAGGCTCCCGTTCGGCGTCTTCCTCGCGCTCGGGGCGGTCGCCGCGTGGTTCTTCGGGGCGCCGCTCGTGGCGCGCTACAGGAGCCTCTGGCCGTGAGGACGGCGCGATGAAGGCCGTCGAGCGCGAGGGCGCGGGCTCGCCAGAGGGCGGGCACGCACGCGAGGGCGAGCGTACGAAGGTCCCGCGGTCCTTCCGCCGGGAGTCCCGGTGGTTCCTCTGGATCGCTCTCCTGCTGATCCTGTTCCTGAATTTCCTGACGCTCCTCTTCTTCCGCGACGCGGTCGCGTGGGGGAACCAGGAGGTCGAGCGGCGCGCGGACTCGATCCTCCGCCAGGTGGCGCTCTCGACCGCCCGCGTGGACGGCGGCGAGGAGGCGACGCAGATCGGCGTGCTCGAGCCGGACGTCCTCTGGCTCGCGATCTACAACGCGCGCGGACACCGGATCCAGGTGTTCGGACGGGGCTCGTCGGAGGCGCCTCTGCTGCTTCCGGGCACGCGGCCGGCGCAGGGCCAGGTCGCGCACGAGTGGACGCCGCAGGAGTCGGTCCGCGCGACGCTCGACGCGGGCGAGCGGTTCTTCGTCCTGACCCTGGACCCCGGCGCCGGCCACCCGCTGCGCGACTACGCCCGCAAGCTCTCGCTGTTCGTTCCGCTCGCGGCGGCGGCGCTCGTCGTGCTCGCCGGGTTCTACCTGCGCTCGCTGCTCGCGCCCTACGAGCGTCTGCTCGAGGCCGCGGGAGACGCGCCCGCGAACTTCGACGATCCGCAGCACGGCGACGAGCGCGATTTCCTGCTCGGGCGCTTCGAGAGCTCGATCGCCGCGTTGCGCGAGAAGGAGAAGGAGCTCGAGCGGCTCGCGCGGCGCGAGAAGGAACGGGCCGACGACCTCGAGACGGCGGCGCGGACCCTCTCCCGCAAC
>Ga0268264_10000830_pt1 | contig 33152 bp, 32 predicted proteins | sample KBSSwiS32_FD_190357 | JGI IMG/M metagenome (GOLD analysis project Ga0268264, IMG submission 190357) | Switchgrass rhizosphere microbial communities from Kellogg Biological Station, Michigan, USA - KBS Switchgrass S3-2 (SPAdes) (version 2) | ecosystem: Host-associated > Plants > Roots >...
CCGATCCGGATCGGCTTGCCGTCGACGTCATAGGGCGCGGTGATCACGCGCGCGAGGCGGCGTGCGAACATCTCGGCTTCGTCGGGGTGGCGAAGCGGTGTCTGGACGACGACGAACTCGTCGCCGCCGATCCGCGCGGCGATGTCGCTGTCCCGCAGCGTCGCGCGCACGCGATCCGCCAGCGTCATCAGCAGCATGTCGCCGGCCGGGTGACCATGGCGGTCGTTGACCGGCTTGAAGCCGTCGAGATCGAAACAGTGGACGGCGATCATCGGCGTCGCATCGTGCGTGCCCCTGATCGCGCGGAAGGCCTCGCGCAGGCCGAGCCGGTTCGCCAGCCCGGTCAGCGGATCGTTGCGCGCCAGCGTGGCCATGTCGATCCGCATGGCGATCTGGCGGACGGTGGCGGCGTGGACGTGCCGCACGCTTTCGAAGCTGGCGACGAGGAAGATCAGGAATATGGCGGCCAGGATCCAATAGGCCGTTCCACCGTGGATCGCGGCCGCCGCGATGACCGGTGCAGTGGCGACCGTCGTGGCCGCGACCGCCAGCTTCGGGCGGATCGAGGTCCGTGCGACGATGCCGGAACAATAGCCGAACAACAATCCGGTGGCGAGCATCTGGAGCGAGGGGTCCGATGCAAAGAAGGTCGCCGCCGCGACGATGCTCAGCTGCACGGCGAAACCCAGATTGGCCAGCGAGAGCGCCTGTTCCCACCGGGCGGTCCGAGACCGGTTCGAACGGGTCGACGGGCTTTGCCGGCGATAGGCAATGATCAGCCCGACCCTCACGATCGTGAGCAAAACGCCGGCGAACGTGGCGATCAGCAGGAACGGAGAAGCGAGCGATACTGCGATGAACAGGCCGATGGCGACGAAGGTGAGGCCCATGACCGTCGCCGGCACCAGGGTGGTAGCGAGTTCGCCGACGAGGGCAATATAGACGTCGTCGGCTTCGGGAGCGAAATGGAGTCTCCGATGCATCGCGGCAGCATAAGATGCGGCGGTCTTGAATTCGTTAACGTCCGGCCTGCGACCGAATCGAAATCCTGGTCTAGGCACGGGCGATCCGATCTGCTGTTCTGGCGCCGGGAGGACTCGTCATGCGCCAAATCGCCGCCATCGCCGCATTGCTGTGGGCTGCGCCCGCCGCCGCCGAGGTCAGGTCGCAGACCGACGCCGGCTTCGAGGTCGTCAACACCGTCCAGATCGCGGCGAGTCCCGACAGCGTCTACAAGGCGCTGATCGCGCCCAACCGCTGGTGGAGCAGCGAGCATAGCTGGTCGGCCGACGCCCGGAACATGTATATGAGCGCACAGGCCGGCGGCTGCTTCTGCGAATTGCTGCCCGACAGCAAGGGTAGCGTCGAACATGGCCGCGTGATCTTCGCGCAGCCGGGCAAGGCATTGCGGCTGGTCGGCAGCCTCGGACCGCTGCAGACGATGGCGGTGACGGGCGTGTTGTCGTTCGCGCTGGCAGCAAAGGACGGCGGCACCGAGGTGGTGATGAGCTATGCCGTCGGCGGCTATATCCCGGGCGGCGCGGCCCAGCTGGCGCCGGCGGTGGATGGCGTGCTGGCACAACAGCTTGGCGGTCTCAAGACGTTTGCGGAAGTCCCCGCCGGATAGGCCCGCCGGAGAGGGTTGTGCCGCACGATATTGTGCTAAGGACAGAGCGGTAAACGGCCTCGACTCGACAGAAGGCCGGCAGACGCGGGTCGCCTCTTGAAACACTCCGGAGAGGGGCAAATACATGGCCGTTACCGAGCACGTCGATCTTCCGACGTTCATCGAAGGCGTGAAGAAACGGAATCCCGGCCAGCCGGAATTCGTGCAGGCGGTCCAGGAGGTCGCCGAAGACATCTTCGAGTTCATCGAGGACAAGGAAGCCTATCACTCGCAGCAAATCCTGCGCCGCATCGCCGAGCCCGATCGCGTGATCTCGTTCCGCGTCTGCTGGCAGGACGATGCCGGCAACATCCGCGTCCAGCGCGGCTGGCGCGTCCAGAACAACAATGCGATCGGCCCGTACAAGGGCGGCATCCGCTTCCACCCGTCGGTCACCGAAAGCGTGCTGAAGTTCCTCGCCTTCGAGCAGACCTTCAAGAACGCGCTGACCGGCCTGCCGATGGGCGGCGGCAAGGGCGGCGCCAATTTCAATCCGAAGGGCAAGAGCGATCATGAGGTCATGCGCTTCTGCCAGAGCTTCATGACCGAACTCTATCGCCACATCGGCGCCGACGTCGACGTGCCGGCGGGCGATATCGGCGTGGGCGGCCGCGAGATCGGCTATATGTTCGGCCAGTACAAGCGCATCACCAACCAGTTCACCGGCGTGCTGACCGGCAAGGGCCTCGAATATGGCGGCTCGCTGATCCGTCCCGAGGCGACCGGCTATGGTGCGACCTATTTCCTTCACAACATGCTCAAGACCCGGGGCCGCGACCTGACCGGGCTGGTCACGGTCATCTCCGGTTCGGGCAATGTCGCCACGCATGCCGCCGAGAAGGTCACCCAGCTGGGCGGCAAGGTGGTCACGCTCAGCGACAGCGCCGGCTTCATCCACGATCCCGACGGGCTCGATCAGGAGAAGATCAACTGGGTCAAGCATCACAAGACCCACACCCGCGGCCGCATCTCGGACTATGTGAAGAAGTTCCCGGGTGCCAGCTTCCATGAAGGCAAGACGCCGTGGGGCGTGCCCTGCGACGCGGCGATGCCCTGCGCGACGCAGAACGAGCTGCTCGGCGAGGATGCGAAGATGCTGGTCGGCAACGGCTGCTTCGCGGTCAGCGAAGGCGCCAACATGCCGACCGATCTGGCCGGCGTCCACGTCTTCAAGGATGCCCGGATCCTCTACGCCCCCGGCAAGGCCGCCAATGCCGGCGGCGTCGCCGTCTCCGGCCTCGAGATGAGCCAGAATTCGGAACGACGCTCGTGGAAGGAAGCCGAGTTGCAGCAACTGCTGCTCGACATCATGGAGGGCATCCACACCAGCTGCCTGACCTATGGCCGCGTGTCCGACGACTATGTCGACTATGTGAAGGGCGCCAACATCGCCGGCTTCAAGAAAGTCGCCGATGCGATGCTGGCTTACGGCGTGGTCTGACGCGACTCGTCGCGGCTCCGCGGCGGGACGGTGGTGCGAAAGTGCCCCGAATGCCCGCCGCGGGCCGATGGCCGGACGCTCTGATGCTGCTTCATCCCCGCTGCGGCGGCGGGGATGAAACAGCACGTCGCCGAACGCTGACGAAGCCGACAGGCCATGCTATGAGCGCCGGCAGGGTCGTGGAGACTAAGTGATGCGGACACTGATTTTGCTCGTCGCGGTACTGGCGCTGCCGGGATGCCTGGCGCGGACGGCGGTTGATATCGTCACTTTGCCGGTCAAGGCCGGATCGCAGGCGGCGGACTGGGCGACCACCAGTCAGGACGAAGCCGACCGCAATCGTGGCCGCAAGATCCGCAAGGAGGAACGGCGCGAGGCCAAGGAGCGCCGCCGCGAGGAGAAGGAAGCGCGCGAACGCTACGAACGCGACGATTGATGGAGCGCCCGCTTTTGTACCGCGCGCATCCTCATGCTAGTCTCGAACGATGACCGCGCTCCTCGAATTGACCCAGCCGCAGCCCGTGAAGCTGACGATCGAGGACTATACGCTCCTCGATCGGTCCGGTGCGCTCGACCGCTACGTCCGGACGGAACTGATCGAGGGGACGATCGTCTCGATGAATGCACAATATCGTCCGCACGCGCATGCAAAGTCGCAACTCGCATTCCGTCTGCTCGCCGCGCTGAAGGACCATCCAGACGGCTGGAGTGTGATCATCGAAGCGTCAGTGGCGATGCCGCCCACGAGCATGCCGATGCCGGATATCATACTTACCACCGAGCCGATGGGCGACGGCGCGATCCCGCTGACCAGCGTAGGGCTGCTCGTCGAGGTCGCGGACACGACACTGGATTTCGATCTGCGGCGCAAGGCATCGCTCTACGCGCGGATGGGCGTGCCGGAATATTGGGTCGTCGATGTCAAAGGCAGGACAATCGAACTCTTTACGCAGCCGCGTGACGACGGCTATGCCGAGCGCCGACAAATCGCCTTCGGCGAGCCGATCGTTTCGGCTACGATCGCGGGCCTCGAAATCGGGACCGAACAGCTCGCTTGACAGCAGCCGTCGCGCGGTTTATCGCGCATGAATTCCGAAACACCGGCCACCCGGCGGCGACTCTGTGCGCCCGCCGGTTTCAGTTGTTTGAAGCCAATCGGGCCGGAATCACAGCGTCGAGATGGAGCGGTTGCCACCGCTCCGTGGAGCAGGAGAAATACACAGTGGCACGTATTGCGGGTGTGAACATCCCGACCAACAAGCGCGTGGAAATCGCACTTACCTACATTCACGGCATCGGCCCCACGAAGGCCAAGGAAATCACCGCCAAGCTGGGCATCGCGCAGGCGCGCCGCGTTCAGGACCTGTCGGACCAGGAGGTCCTCCAGATTCGCGAAGCGATCGACGCCGGCTACACGGTCGAGGGCGATCTGCGTCGCCAGACCGCGATGAACATCAAGCGGCTGATGGATCTCGCCTGCTATCGCGGGCTTCGCCATCGCAAGGGCCTTCCGGTCCGCGGCCAGCGCACGCACACCAATGCGCGCACCCGCAAGGGCAAGGCCAAGCCGATCGCCGGCAAGAAGAAGTAAATCGTCCGGGGGACGATTTACTCCGCCGGAGGCAGGCTTCCGGTAGCACCAGATATTAGGTAGGACCGAAAAATGGCACGCGAACCTCAGCGCATCAAGCGCCGCGAGCGGAAGAACATCACCTCGGGCGTGGCCCATGTGAATGCCAGCTTCAACAATACGATGATCACGATCACCGATGCCCAGGGCAACGCCATCAGCTGGTCGTCGGCCGGCACGATGGGCTTCAAGGGCAGCCGCAAGTCGACGCCCTATGCCGCCCAGGTCGCCGCCGAAGATGCCGGCAAGAAGGCCGCCGAACATGGCGTCCGCACGCTCGAGGTCGAGGTCAAGGGCCCGGGTTCGGGTCGTGAGTCGGCGCTGCGCGCGCTGCAGGCCGTCGGCTTCCAGATCACCTCGATCCGCGATGTGACTCCGATTCCGCACAACGGAGTCCGGCCGTCCAAGCGCCGTCGCGTCTGATCTGACCTTGCGGAGGCCTGGCCCGGTCTCCATTTCCCGCATCCGGCCTGAGGACTGCCCATCCCCGGCCCAACCCCAAGGGGAAGCCCATGTCTGTGAACGCCAAGAATTGGCAGGAACTGAAGAAGCCCAACAGTCTCGAGAAGAAGGCTGGCGGCGGTGATTTCCGTCGCAAGGCCACCTTCGTCGCCGAGCCGCTGGAGCGCGGCTTCGGCCTCACCCTCGGCAACGCGCTGCGCCGCGTACTGCTCTCGTCGCTGCAGGGCGCTGCCGTCACCTCGATCAAGATCGAGAACGTCCTTCACGAATTCTCGTCGCTCGCCGGCGTGCGCGAGGACGTGACCGACATCGTTCTCAACGTGAAGCAGATCGCGCTCAAGATGCAGGGCGAAGGCCCCAAGCGGCTCCAGCTCTCGGCGACCGGGCCGGCCGAAGTCACCGCGGGCATGATCGCCGTCTCGGGCGACATCGAGGTGATGAACCCGTCGCTGGTGCTGTGCCACCTCGACGAGGGCGCCACCCTGAACATGGAGCTGACCGCGGACATCGGCAAGGGCTATGTCCCCTCCGCGTCGAACCGCCCGGCCGATGCCCCGATCGGCCTCGTACCGGTCGACGCGCTCTACTCGCCGGTCCGTCAGGTCGCCTACAAGGTGGAGAACACCCGTGTCGGCCAGGAGCTCGATTACGACAAGCTCACCTTGACGATCGAGACCGACGGCACGGTGCTGCCCGAGGACGCGCTGGCCTATGCCGCCCGCATCCTGCAGGACCAGCTCCAGCTGTTCGTCCATTTCGACGATTCGATCGCACCGGTCTCGCAGCCGATCGGCATGGCCGCGCAGCCGACCGGCGACATCGAGGGCGATACCAACCAGCTCAACCGTTACCTGCTCAAGAAGGTCGACGAGCTCGAGCTGTCGGTGCGCAGCGCCAACTGCCTCAAGAACGACAACATCATCTATATCGGCGATCTGGTCCAGAAGACCGAGGCCGAGATGCTGCGGACGCCGAATTTCGGCCGCAAGTCGCTCAACGAGATCAAGGAAGTCCTCTCCAGCATGGGGCTTCGCCTCGGCATGGAAATCCCCGGCTGGCCGCCCGAGAATATCGAGGAAATGGCCAAGAAGCTGGAACAGGACATCATGGCCTGATTGCTCATCCTCCCTGCGCGCAGCGTGGGGAGGGGGACCACCCGCAGGGTGGCGGAGGGGCGGCGCGAAGCGCCGTTGCTCAAATGTAGAAGACAGGGTTTACGGCGGTGGCCCTTTGTCAGCACCGCCTGGCCGGAAGTGCCTCACACGGCTTCCGGACGAACGTGAAGGAAGATCATCATGCGTCATCGCGTCGGCGGCCGTAAGCTGCAGCGTACCTCGTCCCATCGCGCGGCCCTGTTCCGCAACATGGCGGCGGCCCTGATCAAGCACGAGCAGATCACCACCACCGTCGCCAAGGCGAAGGAACTCCGCCCCTATGTGGAGAAGCTGGTGACGCTCGCGAAGAAGGGCGGCCTCTCCAATCGCCGTCTCGCCCACGCCCGCCTGCTCGACGATGCGCAGCTGGTGAAGCTGTTCGACGTGCTCGCCGATCGCTATGCTGGCCGCGCCGGCGGCTACACCCGCGTGATCAAGGCCGGCATCCGCGCCTCGGACGCGGCGCCGATCGCGATCATCGAATTCGTCGATCGCGACGTGTCCGCCAAGGGCCAGGATTCGGGCCCGTTGATGGGCGACGACGATCTGGACGAAGCGGCCTGAACGAGGCGCGGAGGCTCGCGCCTCCGGTCGGTCCGTTATGAAAAAGGGGGCGTCGCTCATGCGGCGCCCCCTTTTTCGTTCGGCCTGCCTCCCGAGCGATCACGAAAGCAGCCGCACCGTATCATGGTCAATCGCGGCAGACGCGAAGCGCGCGCATTCGGCGGTGTTCACCGCCTCGGTCTGGAATTCGCTCTCGTTGATCGCGAAGATGAAGAAGCCATAGGCGGTCTCGCGGCGATAGGCTTCCCAGGCTTCCTCGAAATCGGGCGCGTCGACACCGCAGGCGCGCAGGGCTTCGAGATAACGCACGAGCAGCGGCTTTTCCCATTGCTTGCGGTCCAGCATGTCGAGACCGACGATCAGGTGATAGTTGACCTCGAACTGCCAGGGGCCGAGATTGGCCTGCGCATCGAGGAAGCCGGGGGGTGCTGTCCGGCTCGATATAGAGGTTGCCGAGATGCGTATCGCCATGCGCGAGGCAGACCGGGAACTGCATGTGATACGCCTCGAGATAGGCGAGCGCGCCCGCCATCCAGTCGCGGTCGCTGCCCGCCGGCGGCGCGACGACCGGCGCCGAATATTGGGTATAGGGCGCCTGCGGCGTATAGGTTTCCCAGTCGCGGCTGCCGACGTCGGGACGCTCGAGCATCATCGGCGGCGGCAGGATGTAATGCGCCATCCGCGCGGTCGCGGTCATGAACGGCTCGATCGCGACGAGCAGGTCTTGGCATGTGCCTCGGCGAGCGTCAGCCCCTGGATACAGGCATAGCCGCGCGTGACCGGATTGGCCTTGTCGCCGCGCGTGCCGACGATCGCGCCGCCTGCGTCCAGTTCGAAGCGAAGCGAGCATTGCCCGGCGCAGATCCGGCAGGAGGCAATTGCCTCGGTCATGAGACGCTCGATTTCGCGGCCGCAGCGGCCATTCCCACCCCCGGCCTCACCGGCGTGCAGTTGATCGAGGAGCAGCTCGACTTGCAGCCGGGCCAGCGCGTACTGATCACTGGCGCAACCGGCGCGGTCGGCCGCTTCGCGATGTTCGCGGCGAAGGCGCGCGGGGCGACCGTCATCGCCGCGGTGCGAGCCTCGCAACGCGAGGAAGCGCGTGCGCTGGGCGCCGACACCGTTCTCACGCTCGGCGAGGAGGCTTGGGACGGTCTTCCGTTCGACCGGGTCGCCGACACGGTGGGAGGCGCGCAGGTCGCCGCACTGTGCCGGCACGTCGCTCCCGACGGCGTCATCCGCACCGCTGCGACCACGCCGATTCCGCCGGAGGGGCTGCCGGTCGCGCCGGCCGGCTTCGCGGTGCACGCCGATGCCGGCCGTCTCGCCGCGCTGGCTGCGGCAGTCGCGGCCGGCGAGATCACCGTGCCGATCGCCCGTATATTTCCGTTCGAGGAGGTGCAGCAGGCGCATCGCCTCCTCGAAGCGGGCGGGCGGGGCGGCAAGGTCATCCTGCGGCCCTGAGCACCGTCGCACTTATCGTCAGAAGTCGACCTGCGCGCGCAATGCCACCGAGTCGGCGTCGAAATGCGAAGGGCCGATCGCTGCCTCGTCATAGATCAGATGGAAATAATTGGCGGTGAAACGGATGTAGGAGAGCGGAATCCAGATCACCGACACGCCATAGGCATCCTGCGTGCCGCCGGCGAGGAACGAGTCGGTGAGGTCGAGATGGTCGTAGCGGGCGTTGAGCTGGACCGCGCCGATGCCGCCCTGGTCGATCGGATGCGCCGGACTGGTGCGATCCCAGACGCCGCCCTTGTAGCCGCGGGTATCGCCGTGCGTCAGGAAATAGCCGATTTCGACATAGCCGCCGAAGAAGGTCGCATCGGCGTTTTGCGGCAGCCGCGCGTTCAGCCACGCCGCCTCGCTCGCGAAGTGGAAGCGTCCGCGGATCAGCGCCGCCTCCAGACCATAGCCGAGCTCGCTGTCGACCGAGACCAGTCCGGTGTCGATGTAACGGATGTCGGTCGAATGGATGTACGGCCGCTGGCGATATTGCGTGCCGGTCACCTCCTGTAGGCTGCCGATGCTGCGCCAATGGCCGGAGCCGGCGAGATGAAGCTGGGTCCTGCCCCAGCGGGGCATCCACACCAGCCGCCCGTCGACGCTGAAATTCTTGTTGCCGTCGGCGCCCAGCGCCGAGATGTCGTCGGTGAACACACCGGCATTGGCGATCACGTCGCCGGTCTTGAGTCCGGCCGAAATGCCCACGCGCCGCTCGTAGTTGAACGCGTCGTTGAACGCAGCGCGTTCGGTGAAACTGGTGAACAGGTCCGATGTCAGCCGGTCGAGCGACTGGAAGTTATGATGCTGGCCTATCGTGATGCTGACCGGCCCCTTCTCCCAGCTGAGGTAGAGATCGTTCCAGTCGACGCTGTTGCCTGCGAAGTCGATCTCGGCGCGGTAGGTGAAGCCGCCCGGGATCGTCCCCTGCGCGCCGATGAACGCGCGGCGCAATTCGGTGGTGAGGCCGCGCCCGTCACTGATCCCGCTTTGGCGCGAGGCCGGCCCCGCGAGATAGCCGGCATCGAATTGCATCCGGCCGCGCGGCTTGAAGCTCCAGCCGCCGGGCGCGGTGAACTCGGGCGCGCCCTTCCATTTGATCTGCGTTGCATCGGCATCGCGGGCCGGCGCCGGTCGGGCCGCCGCGACCAGCACCGGCGCGGCGGGAGTCGCGGATGGCGGTGGAGTCGTGGTCGCCGTGGTCGCGGGCTGGGGCCGCATCGCACGGATCTCGGCCTTCAGTTCCTCCACTTCGGCGCGCAGCCGAGCGACCTCGTCCGCAAGCTCGGTTTGCGACACGGCGGGCGCTTGGGCTTGCGCGGTAGCGGTCGTCAGCGACAGCCCGATCAGGCTGGCCCCGAGCAGGATTGGCGTCTTGATCATCCCGAAGAGTCCCCTGCGTGCCCGATTGCGCCCGCCGCCCTGTACGCAAGGCACTGGCACGGGTCGATGACGAACTGATGGCAGCGCGACCTTGCCGGCTTCGAAACGACTGCAACCGTTCTGTCATCTACCGGGTCTAGGGCGCGGATGGTCCAGGCGTTTTGGGGGTCCCGATCGATGAATGCGAGCATAGCAGCCGATGCGTCTGCGGCGCAGCGGGGGCGTCCGGATCTCGACAAGGGACTCGGCACCGCCGGCAAGCTCGGCTTCGGTGCGGCGATCCTCGCGGCCCTGCTCTATGTCGGCTACAGCGTCTATGCCGACGCCACCGCGTCCGGCATGCATCCCGCCGCGTGGCTGCCTTTCCTGCTGCTGTTCGTCGCGCTGCTGATCGCGCTCGGCTTCGAATTCGTCAACGGCTTCCATGACACTGCCAATGCGGTCGCGACGGTGATCTACACCAACGCGATGCCGGCCAATGTCGCGGTGGTCTGGTCGGGCTTCTTCAACTTCCTCGGCGTGCTGCTGTCGACCGGCGCGGTCGCGTTCGGCATCGTCTCGCTGTTGCCGGTCGAACTGATCCTCCAGGTTGGCTCGAACGCCGGCTTCGCGATGGTGTTCGCGCTGCTGATCGCGGCGATCATCTGGAACCTCGCGACCTGGGCGCTCGGTATCCCCTCGTCGAGTTCTCACACTTTGATCGGCTCGATCATCGGCGTCGGTGTCGCCAACGCGCTGCTGCACGGGAAGAGCGGCACGTCGGGCGTCGACTGGACCAAGGCCACCGAGATCGGCCAGGCGCTGTTGATCTCGCCGTTGATCGGTTTCGGCGTCGCGGCGCTGCTGCTGCTCGCGATGAAGGCGCTGATCCGCAACAAGGACCTCTATCAGGAACCCAAAGACGGCGTGCCGCCGCCGTTGTGGATCCGCGCGCTGCTGATCTTCACCTGCACCGGCGTCAGCTTCGCGCACGGATCGAACGACGGCCAGAAGGGCATGGGGCTGATCATGCTGATCCTGATCGGCACGGTGCCCACCGCTTATGCGCTGAACCGGGCGGTGCCGGCGAGCTATACCGCGGAGTTCCACGCCAACAGCACCGCCGCGCGCGTCGTGCTCGATGGCGGCCCCGCTCCCGCCGCCGTTGCGGTGGCGACGTCCGGGGTCGCGTCGCAACCGCTCGCCGGCGTGGCCGATGCGCGCAAGGCCGTCACCACCTACATCGCCGACAAGCAATTCGCGCCGGCGACGGTGCCGGCGCTCTCGCTGCTGATCGGCGACATCGACCGCTAGGTGACCGAATATGGCTCGCTCGCGAAGGTGCCGGCGTTGGCGGCAGGCAATATCCGCAACGACATGTATCTTGCTTCGGAAGCGATCAAGCGGCTGGGCAAGGACGGTGCCACCACCGGCATATCGGAAGCTGGCGGCACGACGCTCGCCGCCTACAAGAAGTCGCTCGACGCGGGCACGCGCTTCATCCCGATCTGGGTCAAGATCGCGGTCGCCTTCGCGCTCGGCCTCGGCACGATGGTCGGATGGAAGCGGATCGTCGTCACCGTCGGCGAGAAGATCGGCAAGTCGCACCTCACTTACGCGCAGGGCGCCTCGGCCGAACTGGTCGCGATGGGCACGATCTTCAGCGCCGACGCGCTCGGCCTGCCGGTCTCGACCACCCACATCCTGTCGTCGGGCGTCGCCGGCACGATGGCGGCGAACAGGTCCGGCCTGCAGATGAGCACGATCCGCAACCTGCTGATGGCCTGGGTGCTGACCCTGCCGGTCTCGATCCTGCTCGCGGGCGTGCTATACTGGCTGTTCTCGAACATCTTCTAGGGGGAGCGGTGACACGGTTGCGACGTCAGACAATCCGTCGTTCGTCCCGTTCACCTTCGGGGCCGCGCTCGCGCCCGGTCTGATCTGGGGCCTCGATCTCGACGCCGATGGCGAGCATGTCGTCGAACAGTGCGACAGCCCGGCTACCGGCGCGTTTCGCTGGCTGCACATGAACCTCGCCGATCATGGCACGCGCACCTGGATCGAGCAGGCGGCAATATTCCCGCTCGCCGTGCGCGAACTGTTGCTCGCGCCCGATACGCACCAGCGTGCGCTGGTCGACGGCGAAGCGGTCGGCTGCGTGCTCCATGATTTCGAGCGCGATTTCGACGTCACGGATACCACGCGGATCGGCGCGCTCAGGATCGCGCTGACGCCGGCGCTGATCGTCACCACCCGCCTCCATCCGCTGCGCTCGGCCGACATAACCCGCCAGCGGCTGCGCGCCGGCGCCCCGGTCACCGGGCCCGCTGGCGCGCTCGACCTCATCGTCGGCGCGATCAGCCAGAACATCGCCGGCATCAGCCGCGATCTCGGCGCGCAGGTCCAGACCGCCGAAGACGCCTTGCTCGACGGCCGCCATCCGCCCTCGACGCGCGACCTGATCAACATCCGCCGCCGCCTCGCGCAGATCCACCGCATGCTCGATGGCATGCGCGGCGTGTTCAAGCGCCTCGAGGAGGACGAGGATCTGCCCGAAGCGCTGCTGGCGACGGTCGAGAAGATGTCGCAGCGGCTGCAGGCGCTCGACGGCGACATCGTCGGCATGCAGAGCCAGCTTCGCCTGCTGCGCGACGAACTCGACATCCAGGCGGCGCAGCGTACCAACCAGAATCTCTACATATTGTCGATCATGACCGCGCTGATGCTGCCCGCGACCCTGGTCACGGGGATCTTCGGCATGAACACTGGCGGCCTGCCCTTCACCGGTCCCGCCGGCACCTTCGTCGCGACGCTGCTGGCGATGGCCGCCGCCGCCGCCACCTATGTGCTGCTGCGCTGGATGGGGTTCATTCAGCGTTGACGGGCGGCCACCGGCGCGGCCGCGCCGGTGCGGCGATCACGCGCGCCGCGCTGCGCAACATGTATAATCCGCTATTCATCATAAGCTGTTACCCGGCGGGGTAATATCCGGTGCGGCCGCCGCTTGATAGGCAATCGACGGGGCGCCGCGCTGTCGTGTCGCGTGCCGGATGCCGGCTCCGCAGGCCGCAGTGCCCCGCTTTGCTGTCCTCCCAACCGGAGTCATGGTCATGGCCGATATGGATACCGTCATCGTCAAGCCGTCTGTCCTCCACGTCCGCGAATGCCTCGATCGCGTCGGCAAGAGGTTCGATGTCGATCTGCTCGCGATCGTCGACGACCCGACGATCGCGCCCGAAGGACTGGCCGCGGCGCTGCGGCAAAGCCTCTATCCGGCGGTGGTGCGCGCGCTCGACGCCGAGCCGGCGGGGGAGGACGCGCAGGCCCATGCCGATATCCGCGCGCGGTTTGCGGCGGCGCAGGCGACGACCGCGCAGCCGCTGTGCAACGTCGCCTTCGAACAGGGCTTCGTCACCGGCACGCTGGCCAGCAAGACCGGCAGCGACGTGCAGGAGTTTGTCTCGGGGGTCATGAACACGCTCAGCCTCACCCAGGCCAAGGGGATGACGGCGGCGGAAATCGCGACGACGATCACCGTTACGGGCGTCTTCGGGCTCGGGCCGGTCGTCTATTATGCGGCCAAGGCCACCGGCACACTCGCCGTGCGGATCGTCGCCGGCATCTCCAAGATCGGCGTCACCGCCTGGGCGGGGCTCGCGGGGGTCATCGTCGTCGAGATCGGCATCTTCCTGATGCAGAAGACCGCGGTGTTCATGGGCATGATCGCGAACAACACCGCCAACGACCTCGCGGTGGAGAAGTGGCGCAAGGGCCTCGACGGCGCCGACAAGGGCGATCTCTATCTCAACCACGGCAAGATGCTCGGCTTCATGGTCGCCGATCAGCGCAGCCTGAAGACCGAGAACGAGGTCCAGATCGGTGCGCTTCAGACGATCGCGGCCGACGATGGCGCGCAGACCATGGTCAGCCTCGGCCTGTTCTACGCCTCGAAGCGTGACGGCGCGCTGGTCGGCGTCGAAGGCGCGATGATCTTCAGGCCGAAGCATGACGACAGCGATCCGCGGCTGGTGCTCGCCTTCTCCTGTCCTTATTCGGGCAGCAACGGCGCCGCGGTGAAGCTGACCAACGATCATCACTCGGCCGAGCATTGGTGGGACAAGCTGGAAGACAAGCTCGGCCTCAGCACCACCTCATCGAGCGGCAGCTATACGGTGGCGGCGACGGTCAACGCTGCCAGCGGCGGCGAGGCGAGCGCGATCGTCATCCTCGACACGAACTGAGGCGCGAACCGCACCGCGTGATTCAGGAATCACGCGGTGCGGTCTCGATGTGTCATCGCTTCGTTTTCGCCGAAGACCGGTCTCCAGGTTTCGGCACGAAGCGCCGGCTGCTACCCGCGATGATCGACCCGTGCCCGGCCCGCGCGCCCGCCGGTCGGGTATCGGGGCAGCCGGGACGGTGGACGTCGTCATGCCCCCAGGCATCGGGCTCCAGCGTCCACAGCGGCGGACTCTCGCCGAACGGCGCCACCGTATGGGCGATCACTGCGGCCTCAAGCCGGCTTTCCGAACCGGTCTTGCGATATAGCGCCTTGACGTGCGCCTTGATCGTGTCGATGCCGACTGACAGGATCGTCGCGATCTCGGGATTGGTCCGCCCCTGGGCGAGCCACCAGGCCACTTCCAGTTGCCGCCGGGTGAGGTCGGGAAAGGCCATGTGCAACCGGTCGAGCGGCGTCAGCCGCGCCAGCAGCCGCTCCTGCGCCTGGCGGTAGCAGCGCGAGACATGCGGGCGGAGGCTTTGCAGCCGGTCGCGCTCGGCGTCGCTGAACGGCGGCCGGCCCAGCACGCGATGCAGCACAAGGCTGAGCGCATGACCGCCCTGCGCGATCACGATCGCCATGATGTGGCGAACGCCTGACGGCAGGAAGACGTCGCGCGCGATCGGCAGCGCGAGATAGTCGCTCTCGGAGAAATAGTCGGATTCGCGCAGCGCCCGCTCGCCGTAAAATGTGGGGTTATGGCTCCGGAAGGGGTGGCTGCGCATGTGGCGCGCGAAGGCGAAGATGCCGTCGCCGCGCCGCCGAGGGTCGTCGCCGATCGACAGCAGCGATCGGAAGGCGCTGGTCGGCGGGTGGACTTCGGTATAGCTGATCGCGTCGCTGTCGATCACCCGCGCGACCGCCGCGAACAGAATCGCCGGAAGCTGCCTGAGGTCAGGCTCAAGCGCGTACAGGCCGATGATCTCGTCGCTGAGCGCGGAATCGGCGTTGACCTCTCCAGTCATCCGGACGGGCTCCGACCATAGGGCGTGAGGGACTGCTGTCTTGGTGGGGATCGTCGCACGCGCGCGCGCCGGTGCGCAGGTTGTTCGGGTGTCATACCGGAACATGCCGGGCCGTTGCCTGTTCCGAAGGCGGCAGAGGTGCGATGAGATCGACTTATCGAACCTTGGGTAAGCCCGCGCGGCGCTTGAGCGAAACCCGCTTGTGATCGGTCGAAGACCGAGCATGATGATATTGGACCGTTCGGGGCGGCGGCGAAGATTATCCGCCCCGGCCGTCTCCGCCGTCAGAACAAGTCCGGCACATGCATCTCCGCCGGCACCGGATGCCGGATATAATCCTCGTTCCGCACCCGCGCCGGCAGCACCACCGGCGTCTTCGGCACGTCCTGATATGGAATCTGCGTCAATAGATGGGCGATGCAGTTGAGCCGCGCGCGCTTCTTGTCGACCGCCTCGACCACCCACCACGGCGCTTCGGCGATGTGCGTGCGATCGAGCATCACCTCCTTGGCGCGGGTATAATCCTCCCAGCGCCGGCGCGATTCGACGTCCATCGGCGACAGCTTCCACTGCTTGAGCGGATCGTGGATGCGCATGTTGAAGCGGAACTGCTGCTCCTCGTCGGTGATCGAGAACCAATATTTGAGCAGGATGATGCCCGACCGCACGAGCATCCGCTCGAACTCGGGCACGGTGCGGAAAAACTCCTCCACCTCGTCCTCGCTGCAGAAGCCCATCACCCGCTCGACGCCGGCGCGATTATACCAGCTGCGATCGAACAGCACCATTTCGCCCGCCGCCGGCAGATGCGCGACATAGCGCTGGAAATACCATTGGCTGCGCTCGCGCTCGTTGGGGGCGGGCAAAGCGGTCACGCGGCAGACCCTCGGGTTCAGCCGCTGCGTGATCCGCTTGATCGCGCCGCCCTTGCCGGCCGAATCGCGGCCCTCGAACAGGATCACGACCCGCAGCCCCTTGTGCTGCACCCAGTCCTGCAGCCGCACCAGTTCGTGCTGCAGCCGGAACAATTCGCGGAAATAGACCCGCCGGTCGAGCTGCTCACGCCCCGGCCGGTCGTCGAGATCGGCGAGCACCGCCTCGAGCCGGCTCTCGTCGAGCTCCATCTCCAGTTCCTCGTCGAGGCTGTCGGTGATTTCGCGCTTGATGCGCTCCATCTCGGCGTCGATCTGCGATTGGGTCAGCAGCGACATGGGCCAGATCCTTTGCGGTCGTGAACCCCTTTGGTGACGCCCGACTATGACCCTGATGTTACGGTCCGCTCAATCGTCATGATCGGCGATCACCGAGAAGGGCGACCAGAACGCCGGATGCGCCCATTCGGGTTTCCAGCCGGCGATCGCGCTGCCGTCGGGGCGCGTGCCGGTGCGCACGCCGCGCATCGCCGCCTGCAGCGCGGTCGCGCGCGTCATCCGGGCGGAATCGCCCAGCGTCTCGACGGTCAGGATCGCGGTCGCCTCGTCGCTGACCCGCCAGTGGCTGGCGAGCAAGGCGCCGGCGCCGGCGAACAGGAAGGCGCGCGACAGGCCCGACAGGCTCTCGGCGCCCGCCTCGGCCGCGGCGGTGTTGCACGCCGACAGGATCACCCAGTCGGCGGACAGCGTCAGGCCCGCCGCTTCGGACGCGGTCAGCACGCCGTCGTCGTCGGCGCTGGCGATGCCGGGCGGCGTGAACACCAGTCCCGGCTCCTCGAGTCCGCTTATGTCGTCGGGCAGCAGGCCGTGCGTCGCGAAGGCGATCACACGCGCACCGGCGAGGTCCGGATCGCGCCGCAGCGCGCCTTCGGTCGCCGCGGTGTCGAGCCGCAACGCACTCGCCGGTGCCTTCAGTGCCGACGCCATCGCCATCAGCTCGACGCGCGTGCCCGGCAGCGGCAGCAGATCCCGCAATGCCGCCGGATCGGCCAGCGCCGAGCCATTGGCGCCGCCGAACACCGCGCGCGCCGGCGCCCGCAAGCCGCGCGCGGCGCCGGCGGCGTCGCTGCCGTTGAAATGCGGCGCGCCATAGCCACGGAACGCGGTCTGGCCGCCCGTCGGCCGCGTGCGTTTCAGCGCGTGCAAGGTCGAGACCGCGGGCAGCACCGTCAGCGCATAACGATCGGCCAGCCACGGCGTGGCCGCCAGCACCGCCGGATCGGCATCGTCGCCGGCCGGCGGCGGCGCCGTCACCAGCAGCCCCAGCGGCAGCCGCGCGAGCGAACCGGTGGTGGTGACATAGAGCCGCTTCGTCGCTGCCAGCGCGCCCTCCACCGGCGCCACCAGGTCGCGATACAGCCCATAGGCCGTCGCGCGGTCGAACCGCGCATAGCCGTCGTCCTGGAATGGCGTCTCGGGTCCGGGCGGCGGGATTTTGGTGTAATCGCAGCCATCGGGATCGACCTGGCAGATCAGGATCTCGACCTCCTGGCCCATCGGCGTCTGCCGCTTCGGCGCGCGATGCCACGCCACTGTGTCGCGCGTGACCGCGAAGCTGAACATGTCGCCGTTCGAAGGCTGGATGAACAACAGCCCCTCGTCGGGTGCGAGCCGCTTCTGCACTTCGGCGATCGACACCGTCCGCGGCGCGATCAGCGTGGCATAGTCGGGAAATTGCCGCGCGATCGCGGTATCGGCCGCGGCCAGCTCGGCGGCCGCCTTCGCGCTGTCGGCGGTCGCCCGGTCGGCGGCGGTCCGGTCGCCGCGCGCATTGGCGTCGACATAGGCGGCTTCCAGCGCGGAGACCTGGTCGGCCAGCGCCTGCTGCCGGCTCACCAGCCTGCCCAGCGCGCCGGTGCCCGCCGCCGCCCGCGCGGCGGTGCGCGCCATCGCCTGGCCCGCCTTCGACACGTTGATCTCCTGCGCCGCGACGAACGCCTCCGCCCGCAAGCCATCGGTCGCAGCCGTGTCGCGGCCGGCAACCACCCAGTCGATCTGCGTCAGTGCGATGAACGCGGTCACCGCCGGGTCGTCGGCCAGCGCACTGGCACCGCGCGCGCGCAACGCCGCCTGCGCGGCGCCATCGCCACCGGCCGCGCTGCCCGCCAGGATCGCCGCGCGCCGTGTGCCGGCGATGCCCGTCGCCTCGCGCGCCAGCGTCAGCGCCTCGGCGCCGCGGGCGGGATCCTCGACCAACACCATCGCCAGATTGCCCAGCGGCGTCACCAGCCCCGGATTGCGATCGCCCAGCGTCTTGCGGAACGATGCGGTCGCGCGCTGGTAGAGCGGGATCGCCTCCGCCTTCCGGCCGCGTACATAGAGGCTGTAGGCGACATTGTTCAGGCTGAGCGCGGTCAGCGGATGATCATCGCCCAGCGCCTTGCGCCGGATCTCATAGGCCTGGCTGTAGAGCGGCGCCGCCTCCGCCATCTTCTCGCGCGTATCGAGGTTGGAGGCGAGATTGTTCATCGCCGCCGCGGTGCGCAGGCTGCCGTCGCCATAAAGCTTGCGGTTGATCGCCAGCGCGGTCTCGTAATACGGCCGCGCTTCTTCGAATTTGCGCTGGCCGTCGAGCGCGAAGCCGACGTTCGAGTAAGAGTCCGCGGTGTCGGGATGATCCTCGCCCAGCGCCTTGCGGCGAATGTCGAGCGCCTTGCGATGCAGCGTCTCGGCTTCGGCGAACCGTCCCTGCAGCCCCAGATTGTGCGCCAGATTGTTGAAGCTCGTGCCGGTCGCGTCATGCGCCTCGCCCAGCGCGGCGCGGTTGATCGCCAGCGCGGTGCGATACAGCGCCTCCGCCTCGACCTCGCGGCCGACCGTCTCGAGCAGCCCGGCCAGATTGTTGGCGCCGACCGCGGTTTCGGGATGCTTGTCGCCCAGCACGCGCCGCCGCACGTCATAGACCCGGCGCAGGATCGGCTCGGCCTCGGCATAGCGCGCCTCGTCGACCAGGCAGGTCGCGAGATTATTCTCGATCACCAGGGTGTTGGGGTGATCGGGCCCGGCCACCGCCTGCCAGATCGCCAGCGCCTGGCGGATCAGCGGCTCGGCCTCGCTCGCCTTGCCGCGCGACTGCAGCAGCGAGCCGAGATTGCCGATGCTCTCCGCGGTCAGGATGCTCCGCTCGCCCAGCGTCTTGCGGCGGATGTCGAGTCCCTTGCGCAGCATCGGCTCGGCCTCGGCATAGCGACCCTGCTGCGTCAGCGCGAAGCCGATCGCGTTATAGCTCGACGCCACGTCGGGATGGTCCGGCCCGAACACTTTGATCCGCATCGCCAGCGCCTTGCGATGCTCGGCCTCAGCATCCTTGTAACGCCCCGCGCTGCTCAGGATCGTGCCCAGATTGGCCAGCGATCCCGCCACCGCTTCGCTCTCGGCGCCCTCGGTCGCGGTACTGATCGCCAGCGACTTGCGGAACAGTGCCTCGGCTTCGACGATCTTGCCGTTGCGGCCGAGATTGGCGGCGAGATTGTTGTAGGCGAGCCCCGCCTCCTTCGAATCGGCGCCGAACAAGGCAATGCGCAGCTCCATCGCCTTGCGGTACCAGGGCTCGGCCTCGGCGAATCGCCCCTGCGTGTCGAGCGCCTGGCCGATGCCGTTGTCGATCGTCGCCACCTGCGGATGCCGCTCGCCGACGGTCTTCAGCCGCACCGCCAGCGCGCGCCGGAACAGCGCCTCGGCCCGGACGCCGTCGCCCGACAATTGCACCGCGAACGCCCAGGTCTCGAGCGCGAGGATCGTGTTCGGATGTTCTGGACCCCAGCTCGCCTCGTCGATCGCCACCGTCCGTTCGAGCGCCGCCGCCGCCGCCGCCCAGTCGCGCTTCGCCATCGCCGCCGCCAGCGCCGCCTGCCCGGCGGCAAGCGCCTGGTTTTCGGCCGCCGTCGTCGCCCGGATCGCCGGCGGCGGCACTGGCTGGCCGGATGCGCCGGCCGAAACGCCGGTGAGCAGGATGCTGAGCAACGCGGCACCGAGCCGCCGTGAGATACGCAAGAAACACCTCCGCCGGGCTGCCCCGCACGGCGGAACAGACAGCAGCGGCGCATGGGATGCAATGCCGCGCGTCACAGGGGTGGCGCTATCCACCCCCTACCGTCATTCCTGCGGCTGGACCGCAGGCCGATCCGGCGAAACAGCAGGCGACGGCGCCACCGGCGCAGTCGGTTCAACCGCCGGCGCGACCGCCCCGGCTGCCGGCTCGGCACTCGGCGTCTTGCCGTGAAGCTCGTCGATCGCCGCCTGCCGGCTGCGCAGATAATCCTCGCGCGACGCCTTGTAGGCATTGTCGGCGCTGTGCAATTTCTCCAGCTTGTGGTCGAACTCGGCGCGCTGGTCGAGCGAGCTCAATGTGCCGGTCGTGATCGAATAGACCGGCTGGTTGAACGGCGATCCGAACGTCAGCGGCACCACCGCCCGATCGAGCGTATCGCCGATCAGATCGCGCACCGTGGTCGGCCCGACCAGCGGCAGGAACAGGAACGCTCCGGGCTTCACGCCATAATAGCCCATCGTATAGGCAAAGCCGTTGACGCGGCGCGGCAGCTTGAACGGCTTGCGTTTCGCCATGTCGAACAGCCCGCCGACCCCGATCGTCGTGTTGATCGCGAAGCGGCCGGCGGTTTCGGCCGCCTTGCCCGGTTTGAGCTGCAGCATGTAGTTGATGAAGACCGCCGGCTCGCGCAGATTGTTGAGGAAATTGCTGAAGCCTGTGCGGAGCGGCAGGGGCAAGGTGCGCTGATAGGTCATCGCCACCGGGCGGACGATCGCGGTGTCGACCGCTTGCGTCACCTCGAACGACTTGACGTTGACGGCCTGCAGCGGATCTTCCGGCGGCGCGCGCGTCTGCCCCTCGACCACGATATCGGTTCGATCGGAACCGGGGCTGGCCGGTGGTGGCGTCGGCTCGGCCGTTGACGGCGAGTCCGTCGGTGCTGGTGGCACGGGCGGCAACGACTCGGGCGGCGGCGGGGATTGGGCCGGCGCGGCCGGTTGCGGCGGCGCCGGCGAATCGGTCGCCACCACCGGCGCCGGCGGCAGCTGAACCGCCTGGTCGCTCGCCGCTGCGGCCGCCAGGACCACGGGTACCGCGGGCGCGATGCCGATCGGGTCCATCGCAGCGCCGGTCAGAAGGACCGCGGTCGTCATTGCCGAAACGCTCAATCGTCTGTCCTCACCGTCGACCGTCCTGGTCTGCTTTCCCTCATGGTGCGCCGCCCGATGTCGGGCGCCCGCAGCCGCGTGCGGCGCTAGCGCAAGCGGCGATCGAATACACGGCCATTCCTTCGCATGCGCAGCCTGTCACCGTCACGCTCCATATCCGCTCTCCGCACCATCGCGCCACCGATTGCCGATTCGTCATCCGCGCGCGCTGCGCCACCCGCGGAATTCTGGCGAAGACTCATTGATATCCAGCAAATTTTCGAATCGGGACCGCTCCGTCGCCGCATCCGTTTCAACAGGAGCGATCGCGAGGCGGCCACCCGGCGCGCCGCGCCCGGCTCATGCCGTCGCGCCCGCCGCCTTGTCCCGGAATGCCGCCTCGCCGGCGTCCGAAATCTCGACCCACTCCGGATCGGGCGCGGCGCCGGGGACATAGTCGTCGTGCCAGTTCCACCATTTATATGGCCGGTTCTGCGGATAGCCCTCCGGCGAATCCTCCCAGATCTCCTGCCGCCCGAGCGCGGTCATATCGAGATAGCTCCAGACCGTGCCCATCGCCTCGTCGCCACGGGTGTTGATGAAATAGGTGCGAAAGATGCGGTCGCCGTCGCGGATGAACGCGTTGTGGCCGTGCCATTCGTCGACGCCGAAGTCGGCGTCCCAGCCGTCGGTGATCGTATACCACGGCATGGCCCAGCCATTGTCCGCCTTCAGCCGCGCGATGTCGGCTTGGCGGGCGCGCGAGGCATAAGCAAGCGTGGTGTCGCGCGCGTTCAGATGGGCGAGGTGGGAAACCTGGTCAGCCCCCAGCGAACAGCCGATGCAGCCATGCTCCGGCCAGCCATGCACGCCGGGCTCGAAGAAGGCGCGATAGACGATCAACTGGCGGCGGCCCTCGAACAGGTCGCGCAGGCTCACCCGTCCCGCCGGTCCCTCGAACGCATAGTCCTTCTCCACCGCCATCCACGGCATCCGCCGGCGCTCGGCGGCCAGCGCATCGCGCGCGCGGGTCAGCGCCTTTTCCTTGACGAGCATCTCGGTATGCGCAGCCGCCCACGCCTCGGGCGACACGACCGGCGGGGTCTGCATCTTCGGTTGTCCGTTATCGGCTGATATCGTCACGGTTCTACCTCCTTCTATCGTTGAATTCGCGCGACCCGCGGCGCAATCGCGGGTCGCGCCTCCACGTCAATATTGGTCGTGCAACCGCACCCAGCTCATCGTGCCCTCGGCCTCGTTGCGCCCCTTGGGGGCAAGATCGAGCCAGTTGAACGCCCCCATCAGCAGCTCGGTGCCGCGATGATAGCTGGAATAGCTGTGGAAGATCGCGCCTTCCTCGTCCTTCGCGAAGATGCTGACGCCGAACATGTCCGGGCTGGTCTGGATCACCGTGCCATAATTATAGATCGCCCGGCCGGCCGCGCGGTCCTCCGGCGTGAACGACACGCCGAAATCGAAGTTGAAGGCGTTGCCGGCCGACGACAGCCAGGGAAATGTCCAGCCCATCCGGGCCCGCACCGCCTCGATCCGCGCGATCGACGCGCGCGAGACCGCCGCGAAGGCCAGGTCCGCCTGCTCGAAATGCTGCCGCGCCGCGTCGACATGGTCGACCGTGAACGCGCAGCCGGGGCAGATATGGTCCGATCCAGGCGTCAGCATGAAGTGATAGATGGCGAGTTGGCTGCGGCCGCCGAACAGATCGCCCAGCGTGCGGTCGCCATCGGGGCCTTCGAAGACATAAGGCTCGTCGATCCTGACCCAGGGCAATGCCCGGCGCTCGGCGCGCAACGCGTCGAGCTGGTGGGTCATGGCGCGCTCCCTGGCGAGCAGCGCCTTGCGCGCGACGAGCCAGTCTTCGCGCGATACGACGGGGTGGTTCATGGTCGGTCTCCTTCAATGCGTGTCGTGCGTCGGTCGGCCCGCGAGCCTGAGCCAGGGCGCAAGATGGAACAGGCTCATCAGCAGATACATCCAGGCCATCGCGTCGATCGGCAGCATGGCCGTGGCCGCGGAGCAGAGCGGGATTCGCGGCGCATCGGCCGCCGCGACCGCTGCCATCAGCGCGAAACTCGGCGCGGCGGCGAGGCTGAGCCAGCGCGCCGCGTCGTGCGCCGGCCGGGCACGTGCGGTGCCGTCCCGTGCGGCTGAGGTCGACATCATGGATCTCCCGTTCGGTTACGCCGTGTCCGGCCGTTGCATGACCAGGCTGTAAGGCGGGAAGCGCGGCGAATGGGAGTGACAAATGTGTCGCGATTTCAAAGGGCTTTTGGTGAGCCGGTCATGGGGGCACAAGTGCGGACAGACATCGCGGCTGTTCCACCGTTGATACGGCGCGCTCTGCGGATAGCCCGCCGACGAATCCTCGTCGGTCTCCTGCCGCCCGAGCGAGGATGTCTTCCGGCGGGTCTCGCCGCAGACGCCGATCCCACCCACACAGGCGGCCATTGCGAACCCCCGGCATCTGCGCCAATCATGCTGTCTCGCAAACTGATCCAGGAGCCAGGAGTCCTGAAGAAGCCGCCAGATGAGTCCGAGTCTACGCCCATCAAACTCAGCGAGTTGATCGAGGCTTCCGAGTTCGTGAGCGTCTCGGACCTTGACGAGCACCAGGCCTACATCTGCAAGAGGACGGGCAGGATCATCTCGGTGTCGGAAGGCATGGATCTGGAGGAGGAGGTGGAATTCCCCGATGATCCCGATCTGGACGCCTATCACATGGTGCCTCATCGACGGGACCTCGATCTTGGCAGGCGGGTCGCTTTGTCCTTTGTAGCGGAAGAACTTCCAGCCGCGCTCGACAAGGCCAGGAACATCTTCAGCCGAAGGGGCGCCTATCGCCGATTCAGGCAGTTGCTGCAGGCGACCGGCACGCTCGACCAGTGGTATGCGTTCGAAGAGCGGGCGACCGTAGCGGCTCTTGAACAATGGTGTGACGAGGTCGGGGTGACGTTGATCGACAACGACAGGCCGTCGTGATGGCTGGCCATGCGGCCAGAGCAACGATCCCATGACCGAAGTCCAATGCCACACCTGTCACACCCGCGTCGCCGGCTATGACACGATCCATTTCGGCTCGATCGAGACAGGCTACCGGGATCTTTGCAGTCGCTGCTTCAACGAGGAGGTGGCCCGGAGCGGACAGCTCGCGTTCGAGCATATCGGCTTCGAACCCGTCGATATGTCGGATGCGGCCGGGGTCAAGCGGCAATTCCATTTCCTCCTGCGGCACCTCGGCGATCGGGTGGCGCTCGAGGCCTTCGAAGTTCAGGGCGGCGAACGCGGCGGCTACGCGTTTCAGGTCCTCGACGACGTGGAGGTCGACCTCTTTGAGCTCGTCGCGCCGCTGATCGAGCGCATGCGACGCGCGCTCGCGCTGCGGCACTTGGACGATGGTCCGCACCGCTCGATCGCGGACATGACTGTACGAGGGATGGTCAGTTGTGACCCGGACGCGGATGATCGCGTCCCCGTGCTGTCATCGATGGTCGCGAGGTGAGCTGGGCGCAGTTCGGTCAGATGCTGATGGCGTTCGAAGGTTGGCAGTTCAAGCTCGAGATCAAGGATCTGAGCGAGGAGGTCTAGAAACGGGCAAGCGCGTCGGCGTGAGGCGATCACTCGGTGAGGCGGTGGTGGAGCGACCATCCGGAGACCGCGCGGGCGGTGACGGCTTCTTCATCGTCCGGACCCGCTGGCTTCGATGCGGTGCTGGCGTAGTCGGTCGTGGAGCCGGACGCATCGGCTTACGACGTCTCCGCGTCCACCGCGGTGCAGGTGCGTGTGCGCGGCAACTCGTGCCGTGTCGCCGTGTCGATCCGCCGGAACAGATTGCGCGTCTCGATCGAGCGGTTGCACGGGTCGCAGACGTCGAGCGTCGAGTCGCCTCCTCCCTTCGCAACTACATCGCGATCGGCCAAGTTTGGGGTAATTGCACGTGGTACCGTAAACCTATCCGGACCTGAACCGCTTTGATCCAAGATAAACAAAATTTATGGAAAATTTCGAAAGTCGGATTTTTATATTTCGTCCGTCCCATTATTCCGAATTTCGATCAGTTGTGCAATAAATGAGCTTAGGCTGCTATTACCTGTATTCAATGCGATCAACGTTTTTCTTTTTATTTCTCGCGCGATCACCGCATACCCACGAGCTTCCTTAATTAGAACGCCCCTGTTATTCTTTCGGAGTAGGCGGTTTAGCCGCATCATGCTGTTCTTAGGTTCATCGCAATTAAATAGGCAGAGTAGGAGCCAACTTTCCATCGAATGGACCGATATAGCGAACAGGAAGCGCTCGGAATGTGCGCGGTAAAGCGTTCTATTGAGTCGCGCTGTGATGATCTCGATCGCGCCTGCAACCAATGCGCTGTAAGGTTGGTCGGTCCCGTTATGGGTCAGCGGCAGTCCGAAATTGGGATGATCCCCTTGGTCCGTATCGAGGTGGATGACAATGTAGTCGTTGGCGGCCAGCGCATCCGTTGCACTCTCCTCGCAAAATTCAAGAACTAGTTCCCAGCCGCCATAAGGAGCCGAGTGAGCATCGGTCGCATCGCGCAACGGCTGTAACGGATTGACATCGATCCCATCGTCGAACATTTTTCCGCAGATCTGTTCAATAATTCGTTCAAGTATGATCTGATCAGTTACGCCTTCAGAGATTAGTGCAAAAGTTGCCATTAGAAACCCTTCGGAAGTCCACCCAGCGCTCCGGTGAGGAATAACTCGGAAAGTCGCCTTGGCCGATCGCTCGAAGGCTTCTTCTCAAAGCGTCGAGCGCGAGTCTGGCCGCCTGGCCCCCGGGAAATGATAAACAGTCGATGATCAGGGTCGCCGAGATCGAGGCCGTCGAGCACGGCGGGGTTGTGAGTCGTCAAGATGACCTGCTTGTTATGTTTAGCGGCTAGTATAGCCAAGCGCTGTATAAGCGTTTCGCATAGCTTAGGATTGAGCGAAGAATCTACATTGTCGATCGCGAAAAAGCACGGGGTCAAATTACTTGTAAAAAGAGCCAAATAAAAAGCTATATATAAAAACCCCTCACTAGCGCTTCTCTGGTCGAAGCCAGTACTAGCCTCTCTAATAAATTGGTCAAAAATTTCAATGCGATCGCGAGATTTCCCCTTATGAATTCTAAAATCATCAAACCAGCTAAAAAGTCTAAGTGATTCCTTTATATCTTTCATCGCCATTCTATTTTTTGGTCCTGACAAGACACGTAATAACTTGAGAAGGCCCTCACCATTAATGCCGAGCGGCTCAATTTGACCTTCGCGGTCAAAGAGGCGTAGTGCCGAGTTCTCTGGGGCATATATAATGAAATCTTCTATGCCTTCAGCATTAAATTTTAGAATTTCATCTGATTCTGGGACTTGAAGATTGATAGTAATTTTTTGATCTGGATCATTGGCAACATCCTTCGACGCCTGCTCTAGGCGATCACGCAGTTGTCGCAAAATATTTTTAGTGGATTCTATATTTTCCAACGTATCATTTGAAGAATTAAGATTTTCTTGTATCCATGTTAAAAATTCGGCGAGCTTCGGATGGGCTGTGAGTGAGTTTTGCCATGTTGAATATGGCTGATTATCGTTTGTCAACTCATAGCTAAACGATGATCCACTTGTCAGTTCCGCGGAAAGTCTGATCGGCTGATGAGCGGTGTCTGCCTTAAATGCCGCTCGCATAAGCTCCGGCCCGCTCACACGGATGCCGCGCGAAGCCAAGAACTCGTTGTCGAGTTTGCGTGCTTGTGCGGCTCCAGCGAGGGCAATCGCTTCCAAGATATTGCTCTTTCCGGCGCCATTTTCGCCGATGAAGACGTTGAGTCGGCCGAGCGGCAGAACCAGCTTTTCAATCGACTTATAATTCTCGATACGAATAGTTTTGATCACACAGGTCGCCTGTCTAAAGCGAGGATGAAGGAATGCGCCATACCATCGCTCGCGATCCTAAAACAAAAAACCTACCGGCGGGCATCGCCCCACAATCCATTCGCAGTGGCATCGCGATCAAACTTCCTGAGATCGTCGCCCTCCCGGTGTGGCCGTCTGGGTAGTAGATCCGCGCCACCCGCGCAGCGATCCAATTCACAGATGATGGAGCGGAATCGGTTATGATATCATACGCAATTGAGTCAAAGGGAGGGACCATTATGGCGCAAAACTCGCAGCGTGCCATTAGGCGTTCTGCCTCACCCCACCCGCTCGAACCCAACCTTCCGCGCCCCCAACTCCACCGAAACCAGCCTCACCCTCACCAGATCCCCCGGCCGCACCCCCTCCGCCGCCACCCGCGCCACAACCGGCAAATCCCGCAACTGGATCCGCGCCCCGCGCTCGTCGACATCCGTCACCACCGCCGCAAATTCGCGACCCACCTCGCCCTGCAGCATCACCGCCTCGGCAAGGTCGATCACCGCGCGCTCGATCTGTCCGCCCTTCGTGTCGGCGCGCGCCATCACCGCCGGCAGCCGCGTGAATGCCTCGGTCACCGCGTCGGGCACCGCCTGTCCATTGGCGATCGCCAGCGCGGCGCGCACCACATAGCGGTCGGCGAGCCGGCGCAGCGGCGCCGTCGCATGCGCATAGGTCGCCGCCATCGCCTCGTGCCACGGCGTCACGCCGTCGCGCCACCCTATGTAGGATGCGCCCTTGCCCGCGCGCCGGATCGCCAGCATCACCGCCGCTTGCCCCGCGTCGGCACCGTCCAGCCCGCGCTCGAAGTCGGCGAGCGTCACGCTGTCGGGCCATGTCAGCCCGAATGCGCGCGCGGTGTGGCGCAGCCGCGTGATCGCGCGCTCGTCGGGGCCGGCCATCACGCGGAACAGCCCGGTGTGATGCGCCTGCAGCGCGTCGGCGACGGCCATGTTGGTCGCCAGCGACAGCGCCGCGTTGCGATCCTCCGAGTCCAGCCGCGCGCGAAAGTGCAGCGCGAACCCGCCGTCCTTGGTCGCCGCCACCTCCTGCTCGGGCGGATCGACGCGCGCGGCGCCACGCCGCGCCTCGGCTGCCTTGATGCGGCCGGCGAGCTCGGCGAACCCGTCCGGCAGCTCCGCCTCGGTGACCCTGTCATAGGCCAGCTTGGCGACGCTGCGGATGATCGCGCGCTCGGCGCCGTCGAGGCGGACCGCGCCGTCGGCCGCCACGCGCACGCTGAAGATCACCGCGGGCCGCCGCCCGGTTGGCAACAGGCTTGCCGTGTCCTCGCTCAGCACCGGCGGATAGAGCCCCGCCTTGCCGTCGGGCAGATAGAAGGTCGTGCCCCGCCGCCACGCCTCGGCATCGATCGCGTCGCCATCGTCGACGAACCAGGCAGTGTCGGCGATCGCATATCGCAGCAGCAGGTCGACGCCGCTGCGCTCGATCGTGAACGCCTGGTCGAGATCGGTCGAGGTCGCGGGATCGAGCGTGACGAAGGGCAGGGCGGTGCGATCGACATGCCGATCCGGCATCCGCCGCGCCGCGGCCTCGGCGGCGGCCAGCACCGCGTCGGGGAAGGCCGCCGGCACCTGGAACTGGGCGCGGATCGCCGCCAGCCCGGCGGCCAGCGCGTTGGTGGGATCGGCGAGTGTCTTCATCGCCGTCCTCGATACACTGCGGAGCGCCGGTGCGGGAAGGGCGGTGCCTTCCGTCGCGATTCGGGCGCATGCCGCTTCACATCAGGCTTACCAGGAAGTCGTCGAGCACGTCGGCTATACCCGGTGCCCGTTTGAGCACGTGACTGCGGAGCGTTTCCAACCTCGCCACCGAACGGCCGTAGATCGCTATGTTGGTCTCGTTGTTGAGCCGTGACGGATAGATCAGGCCATCGATCATCGCGGGATGATCATGGAACGCGACCGACCATTGCCGGGCGAGCGCTTGCGTTCGTCCGCGCACCACATCGGTCGGAATGCCCATGCGCACGGGGCCGTCGCTGCGCAGGTCGAGAAGACGAAGTTCGGCGGCGACGCGAATCTCGGCATAGTGCCGTGCGTCAAGTTCCGACTCGGCGATCGCCACGTCGCCGACAACGCCGTCACGTTCGTCGCGCAAGATGGTTTCCAGAAAGCAGACTTTCAGCGAGGATCCGAGATAGAGCACGCCGAATCGCTTCGCTTCCACCCGCCGGCGCGGATCGCTGAAGCGCGTCGGCGTCTTCCCGAAACCCAGCGGATCAGGAAAGGTCGCACGATGGATGCGGCCGAATTCAGTGCCGGCGCCGATGACAGCTATATCCAGATCGACACTGGCGAAGGCGGGTGTCGGCGCAACGCCGGCCACTACGCGAAGTCACCTCGTGCCACGCTCTCGGCCGCTTCGATCACCAGGTCCGTCCGTCCGCGGCGCAATGCCTCCCTGGCGACGAGGCCGTCGAGCACTGCATGGCGCTGCGTCAGGAAACGATAGACGGCCCACGGGCTGGGTCCCAGAATCGCGAAGAGCCTCGGCATGATTTCGAACGCCTTGCCATCGTCATCGACCTGCCAGCTCGGGAAACGAAAGCCGCGCTTGGCCCCGTCGATCGCAAGCAGTTCGTGCTTCTGGCGTCGCGCATTCACCGTGACCCGCGAGACCCCGAGACGCGTGGCGAAATCTTCCGCGCTCAGCATGTCGGCGCCCTCCAGGATTCTTGCCGAAAGCAGTCTCCCGCGTTCGCGCGCGGCGACGAGCGCCTGGTCGATCCGGTCATCGTCGGACGACGATGCGACGGCCGGAGCTGCTTCGATCTCCAGCGCGGAGACGCTGGGAACACCCTGCGGGTCGACTTCGACAGTGAACCGGCTCGAACGGCCGCTTTTTCGGCTTCGCAGCATGCCGCTGCCCATCGTCTTCATGATCGACTTGATGGCCGCCGGACTCAGCGACACCATTTCGAGCGTCTTCGCCGGGAGGTTGATCGAGATCATCGAGCCGGACGTGCCCGGCCCCGAACGAAGAACCATGGTTGCAGCCGCGTCCGCCGTCCGCCCCGCCTTGACGATCGGTTCGCGGCGCTCATGCACCGAACTGGTTTTGGACATATGAGTCACCTCTCCATCAAACATTGGCGCGATATGGAATCGTGTCAAGTTCGTTAAGTTGGTAAATAGGCGTTGGCACCCTGACCTTCCCGAGCCCTTCGCGGGGAAGACGGTCGAGGGCGCAGCGGCCAAGCGAACAGGCCTTCACCCGATTCCCCACACTTTTGCCCCCGTAACCCTTGCGCCGCACCAAGACCTTGATTTAGCTGGTCGGGACGGGGCGGCGTGCGATGGCGGCGCCCCTCCACGCCATGCCACGCCATCGACACGATTCGGCAGGACGAGCAGGATGCCCCAGGCCCAGCTTCGCGCACAGAACGTCACGCTGACCGGAACGCTGCCGCTCGATCGGCCCCATCCCGATCGCCCGCACCGCCTCTATTTCGCACTGACCAATCACTGCAATCGCGCCTGCCCCTGGTGCAGCACCTGCTCGACGCCCAGCCGCGGCACCTGGCTGACGCTCGACGCCTATCGCGCCTGTTTTCCCGAATCCGGCGCGTTCGAGGTGCAGCTCGAGGGCGGCGAACCGACGACGCATCCCGATTTCCTCGCCTTCGTCGGCAGCGCGCGCAGCCATCCGCGCTGTTCGCGCGTCGTCGTCGTGACCAACGGCGTGCTGGTGCCGCGCGATGCGGTGGCGCTGCGGTCGTGGCTGGAGCAACTCGGCGCGCCGCTGACGCTCAAGCTCTCGATCAACCATCATCTGCTGGCGCGGGATGCCGGCCTGCTCGATCTCGCGGGCGCGTTGCGCGATGCCATCGCGGCGCTGGGCGGCGACCGCGCGCTGGTGCTCAATGTCCGGCTGCGCAAGGGCCGCGCGGATGACGACCGGTCGGTCGTCGATGCCGTCGCGGCGGCCGGCCTGACCGGCTTCGCCAACATCTTCTTCCTCCAGCGCTATGGCTTCGGCGATCGCTACCCCGACTGGGACGAACCGTTCATCGTCGGCGAGAATTTCTCGCTGATCAATCCGGACGGAACGCTGTTCGCGGGCGACCTGGTCGGGCGCTCCGACGCCATGCGGCGGCTGGACTGACCGCGCGATGGCGACCCCGGCACATCGGGCCGACCGGCCGTTCGTCGAGAGCTGGCGGCGGCGCAAGAGCGCGGCGTTCGATCTGCAGGACAACAGCACGGCGCGCGGCACCACGCGGTTCGATCTGTGGGGCACGCCGGTCGAGGTCTATGGCAATGCCAATTTCTCGATCTACAGCGCGCAGACGTGCAACGCGAAATGCCGGTTCTGCGTGGAGGAGCTGCGCCCGGCATCGCGCGGACGGCAGCTCGCGGCGCAGAAGATCGTGGAGGCGGACGATGGCCGCTATTTCGCCGCGCTCGCAGCGACGCTCGATGCGCTCGGGCCGCTCCGGCCGACGATCAGCATCACCGGCGGCGAACCGAGCATCGATCCGCGGCTGCCGGCGATCCTGGCGCTGTGCGCGCGCTACGCCTCGCCGCGGCGCTCGCTGACCACCAACGGCTCGGGCCTGATGCAGGTCCGCGACCGGCGTCGCGTGATCGACCATATCGTCGACGCCGGCATCGATCATCTCAACATCAGCCGCGCGCATGTCGACCATGACGTCAATGCCCGCCTGATGGTGTTCCGCGAGGGGCTGGACCTCGCCCGGTTGCGCGAGGTCGTCGCGATCGCACGCGCCGGCGGCGTGCGTGTGCGCCTCTCCTGCGTGCTGATCGCCGGCGCGGTTGAGTCGCTCGACGACATCCGCGCCTATCTCGCATTCGCCCGCTCGATCGGCGTCGACAACGTCATCTTCCGGCAATTGATGAAGCCCGATGACGAGAACATGCTCCACAATTTCGTCATTGCCTTCTCGCGCCGGCGCGGCGTTCGCCTCGAAGCTTTGCTCGATGCGCTCGGCGCCAGCACCGACTTCGTGTTCCAGCGGCAGATCGTCGGCTATTATTATTATGTCGAGGTGTGGAAGCATGGCGACATCGACGTCGTGTTCGAGGAAGCCGATCTCGCCCAGCTCGAACGCACCAAGCGGACGATGCCCGGCGTGATCCACGAACTGATCTTCCACCCGAACGCCCGGCTGGCATCGACGTGGCAGCCATGGGACGGGGTGTTGGGCCCGCCCCCGGCGGACGCCGGCGCGCGATGACGGCGCAATTACCCCCGGTGCCGCATGTCGGCTGCAACCTGCTGTTCCTCGCGGAGGTCCTGTCCGCCTTGGCCGATGCCGGCATTGCCGCGCCGGTCCTGTTCCGTGCGAGCGAGATGGACAAGCTCGACCGGATTCTCGCGCACGGTACCGATCGTGCCGGCTATCCGGGCGCGCGGCTGTGGACCAGCGAGAGCGTGCCGGGAATCGCGCTGCCGCACGAAGACGTCATCCTGGCCACGACCGAAGACGATATCCGCCGCGGCGAGCGCGAACCCGATTTCTCGACCTCGTTCAAGAAGTTCGGGCTGTTCGGCGAACCGCTGTTGCTCGTCTACGATGCGCGCGCGCTCGAGCATCTGCACGACAAGCATTACCGGTTCCGCGCGCCGGCTCGCAAAGGCGAGGCGCTTCTGGCGACGATGAAGGTCGACCTGCAGGGTGAGATCCCCGGCTGGTTCCCGGCGGAGGATGGTGCATGCTATCGGCACCTCGTCGGCGCGGCGCTGGATCACCGGCCGGCACCGGCGCGAATCGTCGAAATCGGCTGCTGGGCGGGACGCTCGACGGCGTGGATCGCGCGCCTGTGCGCCGCACGCGGCGCCGAGCTGGTCGCGGTCGACCATCATAGCGGATCGAGCGACGACTATGACGCGCGCTATCGCGCGCTGCTGTCGCGCCAGGACGTCCCCGCGCTGTTCCGGCAGCGGATGGCGGCACTCGGCGCCGATGTCCGGCTGCTGGAGGCGGACTCGACCGCGGCGGCGCAGTCGTTCGCGCCGGCGAGCCTCGATCTCGTCTTCCTCGACGCCTCGCACGACCGGCGCGCCGTGGCGTCCGACCTCGACGCGTGGTGGCCGCGGATCGCCGCAGGCGGCGTGCTGGCGGGTCACGATCAT
>Ga0268264_10000833_pt1 | contig 33073 bp, 34 predicted proteins | sample KBSSwiS32_FD_190357 | JGI IMG/M metagenome (GOLD analysis project Ga0268264, IMG submission 190357) | Switchgrass rhizosphere microbial communities from Kellogg Biological Station, Michigan, USA - KBS Switchgrass S3-2 (SPAdes) (version 2) | ecosystem: Host-associated > Plants > Roots >...
ACGCAGGCACGCAGCCAGAAACCCCAGCAATCAGAATGACTTGACCCGCCAAAACGCGCCCCACCTGTTATCGTGCAGAACAGGGGATGAGATTTTGCATAACAGGTGCGATTCGATGTCGTAACAGGTCGCACGATGTGCAGAACAGGTTGCGGCACCGGCCTCCAAAAAAAACGCCTCCAAAATTTGATGTTCCTGCTATGTTCTGATACAGACTCGGGCCATGACCAGCCCCGCCATCGATGCCGCTTTGGGCGGCCAGCCGCTCACGATCCGCTATCGTGCGCCCGAAACATTGATCCCCGACCCGCGCAATGCCCGCACGCATCCGCCGCAGCAGATCGCGCAGATCGCCGCTTCGATCCGCGCGTTCGGTTTCGCCAATCCGATCCTGGTCGACGAGGCCGGGACGCTGATCGCCGGTCATGGCCGGCTGCTGGCGGCGAAGGCGCTGGCGCTGGCGGAGGTGCCGACGATCGCGCTGGCCGGCCTGGCGCCGGCGCAGAAGCGCGCGCTGCGGCTGGCCGATAACCGGATCGCGCAGAATGCGGGCTGGGACGCGGCGATCCTGCGCCAGGAACTCGCCGCGCTCGCGACGATCGACGTCGATGTGGATGTCGCGCTGACCGGTTTCGCGTCCGGGGAGATCGAGATCATGCTCGACGGCAGCCGCAGCGCGGGCAGGACGCGGCGCGCGGCGGAGGACCGGATCCCCGCCCCCGTTAAAGCAGCACGCACGCGACGGGGTGACGTCTGGACGCTGGGCGAGCACCGGATCGGCTGCGGCGACATCGGCGACCGCGCCTTCGTGCAGGGCCTGATCGGGGAGGACAGGATCGATGCCGCCTTCCTCGATCCGTTCGATCCCGCCGTCATCGGCGATGCGGATGCCGACGGCGGCGCGTTCCGGGCGTGGCTAAGCGAGGCTCTCGCCTTGTGCGCCGCGCTGTCGCGCCCTGGCGCGGTGCATTTCATCTGCTGCGACTGGCGGCGCATCGACGCGATCGCCGCGCTGGCGGTGCCGGTCTATGGTCCGCCGATCGACCTGTGCGTGTGGACCGGTGGGCAAGCCGGCACGGGATCGCTGTATCGGCCGCAGCACGAGCTGGTGTTCGTGCATCGCGTGGGCACTTCGCCCGATGGCGACGCGGACGCGCCCCGCCGCCGCGGCAATGTGTGGGACCACCGCCCGGTCGACGCCGGCCGGCGCGGCAGGCGCGTCGAGACGGAGGCGCAGCGGGCGACCAAGCCGGTGGCGTTGTTGGCCGACGCGATCGGCGATGTGACGCAGCGCGGCGACGTGGTGCTCGACCTGTTCGCGGGCACGGGCACCAGCCTGATTGCCGCCGACCAAGCCGGGTGCCGCTTCCGCGGGATCGACAGCGATGCGGGCCGGATCGACCGGATCATCGCGCGCTGGTGTGCGCTGACGGGCGGATCGGCCGAGCTCCTGGGCGAAGCGGCATGATGGCGGGCGGCGGACAGCCACCGGCGGATCACCGGTTCCGGAAGGGCCAGAGCGGCAATCCCAAGGGCCGGCCCCGCAAGGAGCCCCCGCCCCCGCCGTCGGCGTTCGACATCGTCATCGACCGGACGCTGGACATCACGCTCGACGGACAATCGCGGGCGGTGCCGATCGAGGCGGCGCTGCAGCACAAGACCTATGCCGATGCGGTGGCGGGCAGTCACGCGGCGCGGCGCGCGGTGCTGAAGATGATCGTGAAGCGCGAGCAGGCGATCACGCGGGAGATCGAGCGGACCCGCCGCCATCGGCCGATCGAGCAACTGATCGAAGCGATCGATCCGGACAATGCCAACCGCGCGCTGCTGATCCTGGGCATCGTCAAGCGCGATCCCGCGTGGGACAATCGTCCGCACGATGGCGACCGACTGCTGCTCGAGCCGTGGGCGGTGGCGGCGGCGCTGGCCAGACGCAACGCGCCGCGGCTGACGCGGCGGCACATCGAATCGATGCGGTGCCGGGTGCGCGACCCCGACAGCATCGACTGGCCCCAGCCGGTCGAACGGCAACCGGGCGACCCGCGGGAGATGGGCGGATGAGCGACGATGCGGTGGCGCCCCGGCACAGAGGGCGGTTCAGCAAGGGCGAGAGCGGCAATCCGAGAGGCCGTCCGCGCGGACAACGGCGGACCGGCCTGCCGTTCGACGACGTGCTGGGCCAGCAGGTGACGATCCGCGCGGACGGCGGCGAGCGGCGGGTGACGGCGGCCGAGGCGTTCCTGCTCCACCTCACGAGCAAGGGTCTCGACGGCGATGGCGGCGCCACGCAACTGGCGCTGGTCGCGATCGAGGAAGCGCGGGCGGCCCGCAGGGCGCGGACTGGTGACGGCAGGCGCATCACCAGGATCGTCAAGCAGATCGTCATGCCGGGCTTCGTCAACGACGAGCTGCGCCGGCTGAAGATGGCGGTGAAGCTGGACCCCTATGGCGCGGGGGCGCGGATGGAACTGGAGCCATGGCTGGTCCAGGCCGCGCTGGCCCGGCTGGGCGATCATGTGCTGAGCGCGGAGGAGCAGCGCGCGGTGGTGGCGGTGACGCGGACGCCGGGGAAGGTGCGGTGGCCGGGGTGGTGGACGGTGTTGCCGTGAGTGGGATGGAGTGGGATCGCGGCCGTTGAGAATCTGTGCGTGGACAACGGGTAACGTATATGTTACCATCTAGGTCTTGAAATGATCGTTCAGGAATATATCCGTGAGAATGGTTCCAACCCGTTCGGGTCGTGGTTCGGCGAACTCGACCCACAGGCGGCGGCGAAGGTTTCGACCGCCACGTTGCAGTTGGAGTTGGGCAACACGTCAAACGTCAAATGGATCGGCGGCGGGCTGGGAGAATATCGCATTGATTGGGGGGCCGGGTTATCGGCTCTATTTCGGACAGGATGGCGACACGCTCATCATCCTGTTGGTCGGTGGAACGAAGAAGCGGCAACAGGCGGATATCGACAGGGCCAGGATGTTGCTGGCGGAATATAGGACTCGAAAGGCTGCGACGCAGCGCTCGGGCCGGAGGTGACGAGATGGACCTGACACGCGATTTCAAGGAGACGGTGAAGGAACGCACGACCCGCGATCCCGCCTTCGCCAAGGCGCTGCTCGACGAAGCGGCCACGCTGTTCCTCAACGGCGAACCGCATACTGCACGCCTGATCCTGCGCGATCTCGTGAACGCGTCGGTCGGGTTCGAGACGCTGGCGGCCGAAACCAACAAGCCCAGCAAGAGCCTCCATCGGATGTTGTCCGAAAAGGGCAATCCGAGCATGGACAATCTCGCCGCGATCTTCGGTGCGGTTCGCAGGCGGCTCGGCGTCGATATGCAGGCGCATACGGTCGAGGCGCGATGATGCGATCAAATGGCAGCCGGAACGGCGGGAGAGAGCGGAATGTATGGGCGACGAACGGTTCTCATGGCAGGGTTCGCAACGGCGGGTGCCGCGCTGGACGCGAATGCGAACGCCTGTACGATTTTGCCCCGTCTGAAGAATTACAAGTTCAGCGACGAGGCATGCCGTCGCAAAATCGATCAGTTCGTTGATCTACTGAATCGAGCTCCCGCTATGACCGCTAACGCGATCGAGTCGATGTGTTCCGAACAGGGGATCAAAGTATCCAACGACCTGTTCTGGTCGGAAGACATGAAGCGGACTGATTTGACGACGTTTCTACAGACCTACAGTTTTTCTGGCGGACAAAGGGATCGCAAGCCGGTTCGCCTTCTCGACCCGACCCTGATCCGTCAGCGCGGTGACTACTCATCCTACGCTTTTACCCTTCGCCGGCACCGCTATCGCGAGGCCGATCCGGAAGACTGCAACGGTTTGTTCGCCCATGATGCGTTCTGGGGTGACGAGGACGTGGGTTATATCGCACTGCTTCATTATGATCGCGAAATCGCTGTGCGCGCGTTTCCGGAATGGCTCGCTGAGCATGGATGAAGCCACGATGTCAGGACGCTGTCAGCCGCTTGAGCGGCTCCCTCATTTTGGGCACACTTGATTTCGAGGATACTTAGAGGACCCAACGTACCCACGAATTTAGTACTCTGTCCCTGAAACTCGCTGAAACTCCTGAAACTCCTGAAACTTGCAGTACGACTTGCTAACTCAAATTATCAGGGCCTGGTTTGACGTTGAAACAGCAGCGTACCGCTATTGACTTCCGAGGAGAGGCGAGTTGCGAACTTTTGTCATTTTTCTTAGCCTACTGTGTGCAGGTTGCGAAGGTAAAGCTGAAAAGCTTGTACGGCAGTCACTCCTTGACCCGGAATCCGCCCAATTTTCTCATGTGACGACAGAAAATGGAGTGAGCTGCGGCCTTGTCAACTCAAAGAATAGAATGGGTGGATACACCGGAATTAAAATGTTTGTGGTTCGAGATAGTGCGGTCTTGTTTGAATATGAGCCTGGTTTTTTGAATGCTCGTGAGGGGGCACCTTGTTCCAGTGAAGCCGTATTGATGTGGCTAGAGCAGACCAACCGAGAATTGCGTGCGCGGAATGACCATATGATCGATCAATAGAAGCATCACGCCTCGCCAGCTGTGACTTTCAACCTCTGGGACGCAACATTGATTTGGAATTTAGAGGACACAATACAAACCTAGTGCACCGGACGACCGGATCGGCGCCATGGTCCCCAGATAAGTAAACCTATTCCAACACAACCAAACGTATTATCGGCATCGCAGGTCGCATTGGCGAACGGCCAGCGGAGCAGCCAGACCGTGTCGCCTTCGCTTTGAGCTTCCCAGCGCGTAGAATTTATGGTGGTATCGGCCGACGCGGATGCTCTGGCAGGCGATTGGCCCGCCATCGAGGTTGAGCGCTCGTTCGAGATCGAGCGGGGCGGTCGCTAGGAAATCGGCGAGCCGGTCGAGCGAGAAGAAGGCGTCGCGGGTGGTGCCGATCACGATCCGGCCGTCGCGGGTCTGTGCGACGAAGCTGCGGTTCGCCAGCGGCTGCGACCCTTGACGCGCGACGTCCCATCCTCGCCGACGAGCAGCGGGTAGGAGACCATCGCATTTTCGGCATGGGCAAAGGCGGCATGCCAATCGCGGTTCGACAGATTGACGATGCCAGCGCGTCCCGCGCGGGCGACGAACGCCCCTGCTTTGGCGACATAGGCGGCGGGTCCGAGCGGAGTCCGCTCGCTGACGACGGGCGTGTCCGGGCGTCCCTTGGGATCGTAATAGCTCGCATTGACGATGAGCAGTGCCCGGGGCAGCGCGGCCTCCCATTCGTCGATGCCTTTCGCACCGCCGGGATCGTTCCGGACCACGAAGCGATAGCGTGAGGGATCGATGCGGCTCAGGAGGATGCGGTCGACCTCGCGCCCATCGGCGAGGACCGGCAACTCTCCGGTCTCGAAGCCGGGCGCGAGCAGCATCCAGCGGGGCGAACCGGCCACGGCGCGAGGCACGGGCAAACGCAGCGCAGCGCGCATCGCGGGCGACAGGCGGGGATCGCGCGTCGTCATCGTCGTCCAATAGGTGCCGCCTCGCCGCAGCAGAACGTTGACGCCGTAGACGCCGTGCCGATTGCAGAACCAGAGCATCGCGGCGCTCGCGAGTATCGCCACGCCCATCCACCGCAAGCCGGGTTCCGCAAAATCGTCCGCATGCGAGCGGCGATAGCGGAACGCCGTGCAGCGCTCATGCAGGAGCGGTGCGGAAATGATCGCGAATTTAGTACTGTGACCCCGAAACTGGTGTCCCCGAAACTGTCGGGGCGGACTGGCCCTGTGCATCGAGGTCGGCCGGATCGGCGCCGCGATCGAGGAGCAACCTGATAATCGCTTGCGCGTCGGCGGGCGGGTTCCATAGACACGTCCTGCCACGACTCACCACGTAGAGCGCGCTCCCACGCCTGAAATCGTCGACATGCACATCCGCGCCAGCATCGAGGAGGATGCGAACCGCGACAGGATCACAATTGCCCGACGTCTCGATCAAAATGGCGGTCAGGATCGCGTCGGGCACCTGATCGAGCCAGCCGCTGCTGGCGGCAAGCTGCAGGAGCGACACATTCGCGGATCGCGCGATGGCGGCCGCGACCGCGGGAATCATGGCGCTGCCTGCCGGCCCATCGAGCACACCCCGATCGAGGAGTGCCCTCGTCAACGCAGCCTGGCCATCGCTGACCCTTGGGCCGCTCACGATGCGGAGCAGCAGTTGGCGCGCGGCATCGGATCGGAAATCAAATCCTTCGGCTTCGAGTGCCGAAACCGTATCGGCAGTGCCGCTTGTCCAGCGCGCGGAGCCGGCCGCGTCCTGGATCGCCTGTTCGAGCGCGTAAACCGCGACCGGCATACCGACTGATGGTCCTTGCACATAGCCAATCGCCTTGCGCGTCGCGCCTCGCCGGAAAGCCATCATGTGCGCGGGGCGCTCCGTGAAGCCGATGGAGTAGCCATCCCGCGCGGCGAAGAAGCGTGCGGCGCGGAAGCGGGCGACGAGCGCATCGACCTCCGCCGTGGAAATGTGGGTGACATGCTCGCCATCGATCAGATTGCCGGACGTCACATCTGAACCGTCAGCGCGGAGCGGGGCGCCGGCATAGCGCACGGTTCCGTCGCCCATGATCGAAACGCTGTAACCGGCACTGACCAGGTTTCGCCCCCTCGCGAAACTGATCTCGAAATCGCGGTCGGGCAGAGCGGGGAATCGTGCAGGCGTTTCGGACCAGAGTTCCTCGACCGGCCTGGTCGCGAGCTTGATGGTACCGCGCATGCGCACGGCGATGCCATCGACCACATAGGGCCGAAAGCGCCATGCCCGCAGCGCGAAAATCGCCGGGTTGTTCGCCCCATGATTCGGCCCGCCGCTATCGCCCTGCGGATCGCGCTTCATGGCGGAAATCTTGCCGGTCTCGTCAACCTCGATGCGGAATCCCATCGTGCCCGTTGGCTGATCGGTCGGTGTTCTGATCACGGTCTCGCCGGCGATCCTGTGCGACAGCAATGTCGCCGTATCGACCGTGGCCGGCGGGGCGATCGCCGCGAGCGCGGGCGAGGCCGCGATGAGAAAGGTCGCGATCAGGATTCTGATCGAGTTCTGCATCATTGACTCCTTCGAGGACGGCAGGCGTCCTCGATCTTGCCCGCCGTCGTCCGGCGTGGCTGTGTCGCAGATCACGCGATGGGCACACGAGCATCCGGGTCTAACGAATTTAGTACATTGTCCCCGAAACTACGCCGCCTTGCGCCGCGACGGCCGGATCAGCACTTCGGCGGGGATTCCGAGCCGGTCGTGCAGGCGGCGGATCATGTCGATCGAGAGGCCGCGCTTGCGGTTCAGCACTTCGGCGATGCGCGTGCGGGTGCCGATGATGTCCTCGAGGTCCTTGCGGGTCATGCCCTGCTGCTCCATCCGGAACTTGATCGCCTCGATGGGGTCGGGTGGGTCGATCGGGTATTGACCAGCCTCGTAGACATCGATCAGGGTGGCCAGCACGTCCAGCCTGTCACCCTTCGGCGTCTCGCTCGGCGAACCCCACAGCGCGGCGACTTCCGCGAGCGCGGCTTCATGATCCGCTTCAGTGCGGATCGGCTTCACGTCAGTCGCCATATTCAATCTCCTTTACGTCGATACGGTCATGAATCACCCATCGCCCGCTTGCGGCCGGCGGCGTCATCGCGCAAGTTTCGTCCATGATGCGGCATCGTCGTCGATGTCCGATGAAAACAGGATGCGACGATCGTGGCCAGAACCAGCGCGCCGAAGACCTCCCGGCCGACAACCGGCGCTGCGATGAACGTCGTCACGCTGAAGGTGACGCTGAACGGCGTGAAGCCACCGGTCTGGCGTCGACTGACGATGCCCGGAACGATGACGCTCGGCGACCTGCACGAGGCGATCCAGGCGGCGATGGGCTGGCACGATAGCCACCTGCATGTGTTCGTCATCGGTGACGAGCAATATGGTGATCGCCACAGCGTCGATGACGTCGCCGACGAACATCGCGTGACCTTGAACGGCCTGTGGCAATCAAAGGTCTTTCATTTCGACTATATCTATGACTTCGGCGACGAGTGGGAGCATGCGATCCTGTTCGAAAAGAGCGAGGTCGCGAGCGAGGGCTTATCTCATCCCGTTTGCGTGACGGGCAAGCGCAACTGCCCGCCCGAAGATTGCGGCGGCGTCTGGGGATATCGGGAATTGCTCGCCGCCCTCGGCGACCCCGATCATCCCGACCATGAAGAGCGAAGCGACTGGATGGAAGACGACTTCGATCCCAACGCCTTCGACCTCAAGCGCGCCAACACCGTGCTGGCCGCAAAGTTCAACACAAAATAGCTTCCATCCGGCGGACTCGCGCCGGACCGATCGATGCCAGTTGCGCAAATATGAAACCCGGATTCTCGGCAATTTCCGGGACACGGATCAATTGCCCACTCCAAAGTCAAAGCTCCTACGAATTTAATAATGTGCCCCCGAAATTGCAGGGGGTTTGGGGCCGCACAGGAAACGCCTTCACCTACCGAACATCATGCGCATCGAGCCAGTCGAGCGTATCGAACCAGCCCAGGCGCCCGGCATGATCGCGAAACGAATAAACTTCGGACCGTGAAGCCGAATGGGACGCGGTGGGATCGGCGCCGGCCTCCAACAGGGCGCGGGCAGCGGCATCGCTCGCCGCAGCGAAGAGTGCGCTCTCCCCATGAAGCGAACGGATATCGGCGCGGGCGCCTGCGGCGACGAGTGCGGCGACCACCTCGGCACTGTGAGCGCCGAACAGGGCTGTCGCACCGAACCCGCTGGTGGCACTCGCCGGCGCGCCGCGTTCGAGCAGCAGCCGCGTGACCGCGATCGCATCCGCCGGCGACCCGCAGCGCTTGATCGTGTGCAGCGCGGATCCGTGAGTCGGATCGACGACGCGGGGATTCGCGCCGGCGCCCAGCAGGATGCGAATCGCGGCCGGACTGCAACGACCGCCGGTCTCGATCAGGATCGTGGTCAGGGTGGCATCGGGCAGCCTGTCGAGCCAGCGATTGCGGACCGCCCGCTGCAGGAGCGACACATTCCCCGATCGCGCGATGGTGGTGATGACCTCGGGCAACATGGCATTGCCCGCCGGTCCGGCGAGCACGCCGCGATCGAGCAGCGCCAGAACCGCGTCAGTCTGGCCCGTGGCGGTATTGCCCGCGGTGTACTGCATCAGTCGTCGCAGGATCATGCGGGCTTCATCCGAATGAAAATCGAAGCCCTCGGCCGCCAGCGCCGGAATAGTATCGGCATTGCCGCTGATCCAGCGCGCACTGCCGGCGGTGTCCAATATCGCCTGCTCGAGCGCGAAGACCGCCGCCGGCATCCCGGCCGACGGGCCGAGCGTTTCGCCGACTGCCTTCTCTTGCGCGCCGTGACGGAAAGTGATGGTATCCGACGGTCGCTCAGTGTTCCGAACGTGATAGCCATTGCGCGCGGCAAAGAAGCGCGCGGCGCGGAAGCGGACGACGAGTGCATCGACCTCGGACTCGGGAATGCGAGTGACGTGTTCGCCTTCGATCACCGACCCTGAGCAGCACATAGGGCCGCGGCGGATGTGGCGCGGCGCGCCGGCGTAGCGCACCGTTCCGTCGCCCCTGATCGAAACACTGTAACCGGTGCTGGTGAGAGTGCGTCCCCTGACAAAACGCACCTCAAAATCGCGGTCGGACAGTTCCGGGAATGGCTCGGGCGTGTCGGACCAGAGTTCATCGGCCGGCCTGCTCATGAGCGTGACTTCGCTGCGGACCCGCACGGCGCGGCCGTCGATCACGAACGGGCGAAACGACCATTTCTGCAGCACGGAGCGTCCATAACCGCGCGTGACATCAGGCGCGCCGCTGCGAACGACCGGCCGGCTGAGCCCGGCGGCAACGACCTTGCCGGCTTCATCGACTTCGATGCGGTAAACGGCGTTGTCGGCCAGTTGATCGGTCGGTGTCTCGATGACGGTTTCGCCGGAGACCCTGTGCGACAGCAAGGTTGCCGAATCGATGATGACCGGAGGTTGCGCCCGCAAGGCCGGTGCGGCGGCGAGGAGACAGGCCGTGACCAAAACTCGTGTCGGCCGATACATGATGGACTTCTCCGGGCGCCGGTGAACGGTCGACACGATGCCCGCCGCCGTGCGTCGCGGCCATGCCGGAGATCACGCTCAGCGCGATCTCGACATTTCGTGCAGATGCTCGATCATCGCGCACATGCGGCAGCGTGATTGCGTGGTGCGATCGTGTTTCTCCAAGTCTGTGCGGCAGTTTCTTTGTCCGTGGCCATCCCGCAACAATTACAAGATGACGAAACGCAGGCAATAATCGATGGGAATGCCGGTATTTCATCGTCCGGTCGGTAATTGTTTCACGACCGTCAGAAGCGCTTCCGTCGTGAACGGCTTGCGAATGACGTCCACGTCCCCCAGGAACTGATCGAGCGCGGCGCTGTCGGCATAGCCGGTCATGATGACGACGGGCACTTTGGGATCGATCTGCCTGGTGCGCCTGGCCACCTCCGCGCCGGTCATGCCGGGCATCGCGAAATCCACGAAGACGATATCGACGAGCGCGGTCTCGAACCGGGCCAGGAAAGCCTCGCCGCCGTCGAAGGGTTCGCAGGCCGCGCCATGGCTCGCCAGGCAATCGACGACGAACTGCCGGACGTCCGGATCGTCGTCGACCACCGCGATGCGAAGCCCGGACAGGGCATCGGGCGCGATGTCCGCAGGCGTGTGAAGCGCGAGCGGGCCCGCGGATCGTGCCTGCGTGCAAGGCAGCAGCAGCTGGACCGAGGTGCCTTCGCCGACGGTCGATCTGATGCGCAGCGTGCCATTCGATTGCGTCGCCACGCCGAACGCCATGCTGAGACCCAGGCCGGTACCGGCGCCGACGCCCTTGGTCGTGAAGAAGGGCTCCACCGCGCGCGCCAGGATCTCCGTCGGCATGCCGATCCCCGAGTCGACGACCGCGAGCTCGACATAGTCGCCCGACGCGAGGTCGACGTCGCTCGCGTCGATCGCGACCTGCCGAGTCGAGATGATCAGCGATCCGCCCTGCGGCATTGCGTCGCGCGCATTCATCGCCAGGTTCAGGACCGCCAGTTCGAGCTGGGTCGGATCGACCTGCACGTGGCAGAGACCCGGCGCCAGATCGAATTCGCAGCCGACCAGCGAACCGACGCTGCACCTGATCAGTGTTGTCCCCGAAACTTCCCCCGAAACTTCCCGAGGTCAGAACAGCGATTTCCGCAGCAGGCGCGCGCGGAGATCGTCCATGCCGATAGCATTGACGGCCGCGCTCCGGTCCTGTGCGCCCAGCACCGATCCGATATGACCGAGCAGCTGGCAGGCCATGTCGAAACCCTGCAACGCCCGGGGATGGCGTCGGACGATCAGCGGTTCCTCGCTCAGCTCGTCGCCGATGGCCTCGATCAGCCGTCGCACATGCGCCAGTTCCTCCGCCAGTCGCGCGTCCAATATTCCGACCGAGGGCGCCGCGACCGTCTCGGGCGCGGCTGCCGCGGTGATGGCGACGCCCGCGCGAACCGCGGCCTGGATTCCGTCGACGCGTTGCTGATCGCGGTTGTCGCCAGGCGACGACCATGTGCCGGCGCGCCAGCCGGCGACCGAAATCTTCCGGTCGAACCTGACGCCGCAGCGCGATCGCGCGCTCCAGACGACGGTCGCGCCGACCTCCAGATCCAGCCGTCGCAGCGTCAGCCGGTCGCCGACGCCGGGCAGGACCGCGCCTTCCAGCATCGCGCCGGTTTCCGACAGGTTGCGAATACGGACGGCGGTCTTGAGGTCTTGCGCCTCGATCGTGGCGGCCAGCAGCAGATTGGAGCGCTGCGCGCGTTCGCGCGGCTCGTCATCCTCGCCGCGGCCGGGCGGCGGGTCCGCAGATGGGGTGGGATTCACCGGAGCATCTCCTGAACTGGCCCACCCCCCGTTGCCACGTGATACAAACAACGCGCCGATATCATATCCGGCACCACGACGCCCGGATTATTCGCCTGCGCCACGGTCCGCGGTCATGACATCGGGACCCGTCTTCGCGGCTGGCGTTCGAGGCTGGCGTTCGAGGCTGGCGTTCGAGGCGAGACGATGAAGGAACGTCACGGCGATCCACATGTTGAGCCTGGATGAACGATCACCCACCGCCCCGCCGGACGATCCTCGTGGTCGAAGACGAATGTTTCATCAGGATGAATGCGGCCGAAATCGTGCAGGACGATGGCCTCGAGGTCCTCGAGGCTTCGAACGCCGCCGAAGCGCTCGAAATCCTGCGATCGCATCCCGAAGTGGCGGTGCTGTTCACCGACATCGACATGCCCGGCGATATGACCGGACTCGAACTGGCCGACCGCGTCCATCGCCAGCGCCCCGAAATCCAGTTGCTGGTGACCTCCGGACGGACGCGGCCCAAGGCCGCGGAGATCGCGGACAATGGCGTGTTCCTCGCAAAACCCTATTCCGCCGACGACCTGACCAGCGCCATCCGCGCGCTGATGGCGCGCGAGGGTGGCGCCGGCGCGATCTGAGGGCGCTTCAGAAATGCCGCGCCACCAGCGCGCTGTGCTCGACGACTGGCGGTGCAGCAAAGAATGGACCGGCGAGTCCGCGCCAGATCTGGAACGCCGGCGATTCACGGAACGTCACCATATGGTGTTCGATCGTTTCCCATTGCACGATCAGGCGATAGCGCGCCGGATCCTCGACGACGCGTTCGAGCATCATGCCGTGGCAGCCCTCGGCGGCGCGAAACACCGGCGTCGCTTCGGCCACGGCCGCCTCGAACGCTGCGGCGTTATCCGGATCGATCGTCAGCATCGCAATTTCGGTGATCAAGTTCGGCACTCCCGGCGTAAAGGCATTGCGATAGCCAATCCGACCGGGGAGACCAAGCCTTGCCGATCATCATCACCGGTGCCGCCGGATTCGTCGGCCGCGTGCTGGTCCGTCGCCTGCTCGATCGCGGTGCCGAGATCGTCGCGCTCGACAGCAGCACCGCCGCGCTCGCGGACCATCCCGCCCTCCGCAAGGTCGCGGGTGACATCGCCTCGCCCGCCGTCCGCGCCGAGGCGCTGCGCGACGGCTGCAATGCGCTGATCCATCTCGCCACCGTGCCGGGCGGTGCCGCCGAGGCCGATCCGGCCGCATCGCGCCGCATCAACGTCGATGCTATGTACGACCTGCTGCTGGATGCCTGCGCGGCCGCGTTTCGTCCACGAATCGTCTTCGCCAGCTCGATCGCCGCGCTCGGCGATCCGCTCCCCGGCGACGGCGTCGACGATACGACTCCGCTCGCACCCAGGATGGTCTATGGCGGGCACAAGGCGATGATGGAGGTCGCGGTGGCGATGATGCACCATCGCCGCGGGATCGACGGCGTGTCGGTGCGGCTTCCGGCCATCCTTGCGCGACCGAAGGGGCCATCGGGGATGAAATCGGCGTTCCTGAGCGATCTGTTCCACGCTTTGCGATCCGGCACCCCGTTCGTCTGCCCGGTATCGCCGGAGGCGACGATCTGGGCGCTGTCGGTGACCGTTGCAGCCGCCAATCTGGAGCATGCGCTGACGGTCGACACGGCGGCGATGCCGGCCACGCGCGTCGTCACCCTGCCGGCCCAACGGATCGCGACAGGCACGCTGGCAGCCGAAATCGCCCGTCAATGCGGCGTGTCGTCGGCGCTCGTCGGCTACAGGCTCGATGCCGCGCTGGAAGCCGCGTTCGGGCGGCTGCCGCCGCTGGCGACGCCGGCCGCCGACCGTGCGGGATTTACGCATGACGGCGATGTCGCCACACTCGTCGCGAGGGCGCTGGACGCCATCGCGCATGATTGAAACCCACAATGTGGAGACATGGTGAAAATGAAGGGCAGAATGGCCGATGGGCGCGCACCGTTCGGGTCGAGCGCGCAACGCGTGCCGACGGCATGACCGGCGCCAGCGACTCCGGCCTGCCGCCGGTCCGCCGCATCGTCACCGGCCACGACGCGGCCGCGTGCGCGATCTTCAAGTCGGACGATCTGTTCCCTACCTTGGCCATTCCCAGCGGCGACGCGGCGTTCGCGCTGGTCTGGACCACGGCGACGGTGCCGGCCGACAATAATGACGAGACCGACGGGCGGCTGCGCGATGCCGGCCTGACGATCGACCAGGGTTCGGTGATCCGCATCGTCGACATGCTGCCGGGCAGCACCTCGCCGTTTCACCGCACCAACAGCATCGATTATGGCATCGTGCTGTCGGGCGAGGTCGAACTGGAACTCGATGACGGCGCGAAGACGACGATCGGCGCCGGCGGCATCGTCGTTCAGCGCGGTACGAACCATTTATGGCGTAATAGCAGCACCGATACGCCGTGCCGGATCGTCTTCGTGCTGATCGAGGCGCCGGCCTACCTGCACGACGGCGTCGCGCTGGAGGAGCATAAGCCGTAGGATTGGCGTTTCTTCTCCGCAAAACCCTCGCCCGCTTGCGAGACCCTTGCAGAAGTCGCCGTCGTCACTTTTTCTCCCCTCCCTGAAAGGGAGGGGCCGGGGGGTGGGTCAAGCGCCCGGGCCGGCTCGATGCCGGCTCGGGCGCTGTTTTGCCGCTGACGCGGCAAGCTCGGCTGTGCCTCGCACCCACCCCCAACCCCTCCCTTTCAGGGAGGGGAGTCGATTGGTCGCCTTCTGCAAAGGTCTCGCTTGCAGGAGAGGGCTATTAGATCGTCCGCCCGACGATCAGCCGCATGATCTCCGACGTGCCCGCGAAGATGCGGTGCAGGCGCGCGGCGGTGTAGAGCCGCGAGACCGGATATTCGTCCATATAGCCGGCACCGCCGTGGAGCTGGACGCACTGATCGATCACGCGACCCTCCATCTCGCACACCCACATCTTCGCCATCGCGCATTTCAGCGTGTCGAGCCTGCCATTGGCGGTGTAGTCGCGGACGATCTCGTCGAGGAAGGCGCGGCCGACAGCGAGTTCGGTCTTGATCTCGGCCAGCTTGAAGCGGGTGTTCTGGAAATCGATGATCGCCTGGCCGAAACCCTTGCGGTTGCGGGTGAACTCCACGGTCTCTTCGAACGCGCGGGTGGCGGCGGCGTGGCCGATCATGGGCCAGGTGATCCGGTCCATGTTGACGCCGCCGAGCATGATCTTCATGCCACCGCCCTCGCTGCCCATCAGGTTCGAGACCGGCACACGGACATCCTCGAACGCGATTTCGCCGGTATCGGCGGCGTTGCTGCCCATCTTCTTCAGCGAGCGGCCGCGACGGAAGCCGGGCCGATCGGCCTCGACGATGATCGTCGAGACGCCCTTGCTGCCGGCGCCCGGCTCGGTCGTGCAGCCGACCATGAAGGCATCGGCGCCGGCGGAGTTCGAGATATAGGTCTTGGCGCCGTTGATCACATAGTCGTCGCCATCGCGCACCGCGGTGGTCCGCAGGTTGGAGACGTCGCTGCCGCTGTCGGGCTCCGTGATCGCGAGACCGAAGCGGATCTCGCCCTTGACCATCCCCGGCAGCCAGCGCCGGCGCTGGTCCTCGGTGCCGTTGCGGTAGAGGATCTCGCTGGTGCCGTCGCCGATCAGCGCCGGCGCCGTGCTCGCGCCGCGGGGCTGTAGCCGATCTCCTCGGCGAGCACGATGCGGTGGAGGAAGTCACCGCCCGGCCCGCCATAGTCCTCGGGGATATCGACGCCGAGAATGCCGGCCGCACCGGCCTTGGGCCAGAATTCGTTCTCGATACCGTGATTGTCGAGCCAGCGATCGACATTCGGTTCGATCTCGTCGCGGATGAAGCGGCGCAGCGTCTCACGGAACAGCTCATGCTCTTCGCTGTAGAGCGACGGATTATATGGATAGCTCATCTCGGACACTCCCCTCCAGCGCGCGGCGGCGCGCCGCTGTCGTGGGTGGTTGGTAGAGCGCCGGAGCGAAATTATGAAGATGCGAATTATCATCACGCGCATCGATTTTGCGCGCGAACGATCTGCGCGCAACGATGCGGCCGCGCCGGGGCGCGTCCGCATCGCTCGAAACCGGGCGGCTGGAGGCCGCCGGATTCAGGCCGTCAGATTCAGGCCCTCAGACTCAGGCCGTCACCCGACGGGCTTGAGGTGCGCCGAGATGTGCTTGTTCATCTCGAACATCGAGGACTTGTCCTTGCCGAACACCTTCTTCAGCTTGTCGTCGGCGAGGATGTCGCGCTTGTTGGCGGGATCCTGAAGCTCATGCTTCTTGATGTAGACCCACATCTCCTTGACCACCTCGGCGCGGGTGAGCGGCTTGGTGCCCACGATCGCGCCCAGTTCGGGCGAGGGTTGCACGGGTGCGTTCAGACCATCGGTTTTCTTGCCGGTCTTGGTTTCGGCCATGGCGTATCCTTCCGTCGTCGATTGGGATCGGGCGTGAAAACCCTTGGGGAACGAATAGGCTCCCAAGAGGGGACTTAACCGCGGAATGGGAGAAACGGAAGCTCAACGCTCATCGCGGCGCGGGCGCTCGGCCGGCGGCAAGGCATCGTCGCGTTCGGGCGGCGCCGGCGCGGGGGTCCGATCGGCGGGCGTGGTCTCGATGCCGATGCCGTCCGGACCGATCCTGATGCCGATGCCGAGGTCGCCGATCTTGCCGTCGATCGTCAGGCCGGCATTGCCCAGGTCGACCTCGGTCTCGTTCTCGGCCGCGGCTTGCTCCTCGGCCTCCTCGGCGGCGCGGGCCGCGACCTTCGACTGGACTCCGAGCGCCGAGGCCATGAAATCGCGCCACACCCGCGCCGGCAGGCCGCCGCCGGAGACGCCCGACAGCGGCGTATTGTCGTCATTGCCGATCCACACGCCGGTCACCAGATCGCCGGCGAAGCCGATGAACAGCGCATCGCGATTGTCCTGGCTGGTGCCGGTCTTGCCATAGGTCGCGGTGGTCAGCGCGGCCGCGCGGCCGGTGCCCTTGTCGACGACGGCGGACAGCAAATCCTTGAGGTCGGGCAGCACGCGGCGTTCGTCGAAGCTGTGCTGGCGGCCCCAGACCGAATCGAACCAGCTTTCGCTGATTTCGGGCAGCCCGCGCGGCCGCACCGGATAGCGATTGCCGGCGACCGCGGCATAAGCGGCGGTCATCTCGATCAAAGTCGTGCCCGAACTGCCCAGCGCCAGGGTCGCATCGTCGGCAAACGGACTCCGGACCCCCAGGTCTCGCGCGGCGCGAATCACGTTCTTGCGGCCGACCTGCTCGGCGAGCCGCACCGCCGCGACGTTGGACGAGATCGCGAACGCCTCGCGCAGCGTGATCTTGCCGCGATATTTTCCGCCCGAATTCTTCGGCGTCCAGCCGGCGAGAGTCAGCGGACTGTCGTCGATCAGATCGTCGGGCGACATGCCGGCGCGCAGCGCGGCGAGATAGACGAACAGCTTGAAGGTCGAGCCCGGCTGGCGCCGCGCCTGGGTGGCGCGGTTGAACGCGCTGTCGGCATAGGTCCTGCCGCCGACCATCGCCACCACCTGGCCGTCGGGCCGCATCGCCACCAGCGCGATATCGGCGCTACGCAGGCCGGCATTGCGGACCGCGCGTTCGGCATAGCGCTGGAGCTTGCGGTCGAGCGTGGTCTTCACATCCTGTTCGGCATAGACCGCGCCCGAAAGATCGCGCGCCTGCGGCAGCGCCCAGTCGGCGAACCAGGTGCCGGTGGGGATCGTCCGGACGGTCTTGAGCTTCAGCCGCGCCGGCCCTGCCCGGCGCGCCGTCGCCTGGTCGATGAAGCCGGCATCGACCATCGACGCCACCACCAGCGCCTGCCGCGCCTGCGCGCCCTGCAGATTGCCGGTCGGCGCCAGCTTCGACGGCGCCTTGAGCAGCCCGGCCAGCATCGCCGCCTGGCCGACCGACAATTTCTCCGGCGCGACGCTGAAATAATGCTGCGACGCCGCGCGCAGGCCGTAGACGTTGTCGCCGAAATAGACGTTCGACAGATAGCGCGCGAGGATCTCGTCCTTCGACAGCCGCGCCTCGAGCCAGAAGGCGATCAGCACTTCGCGCATCTTGCGGCCGAACGTCCGGTCGGCATCGAGGAAGGCGACCTTGGCGAGCTGCTGGGTGATCGTGCTGCCGCCTTCGCGGACGCCGCCGGCCTTCATATTGTTCCAGGCGGCACGGGCGATGCCCCACGGATCGATGCCCCAGTGCTGGCGGAAGCGGCGATCCTCGATCGCCATGAACGCCTGCGGCACATGTGCCGGCAGATCGGCGATGATCACGGGCTTGTCGATGATCGCGCCGCGGCGCGCGATCGCGGTGCCGTCGGCCGCGAGCAGCGTGATTCGCGGCGCGGCGATCGGCTGGAGCGAACGCGAGAGCGGCGCGGTGATCGCGAGATAGCCGACCAGCAGGACGAACAGCGCAAGCAGGATCAGGAACGCCCATCGCACGCGGCGCAGGATGATCCGCAGCCGCGATTTCGGCAGGACGATCGGGGGCGGTGGCGTCGTCGCGGGATCGGCGGCGCGCGGCGGCGGAGCGTCCGGGCCGGCGGCGACGGGTTCGCGGTCTCGCGACCAGAGCATCAGCAGCGGAGCCGGAAACCGTTCATCGTTCGACTGTTATATCGCGCTAACACAGCCAAAGCGAGACGGAAAAATTGCGATGGCGGCGAGCATGGTCTAGGGCGGCGGCGCCAGAGGGTCGGGCGGCCGCCGCTCCCGCCTGCGCGGGAGGGGAGGAAAGTCCGGGCTCCACGGAAACCACGGTGCCGGGTAACACCCGGCGGAACGCAGGCGAAAGCCGGCGTTTCAGGGACAGTGCAACAGAAAGCAGGTCGCCGAAGCTTCGGCCAGGCGACAGTGAAAGGGTGCGGTAAGAGCGCACCGCGGCCCCGGCAACGGGGACGGCATGGCAAACCCCACCGGGAGCAAGACCGAATAGGGGCGGCAGCGGGCTTCGGCCCGAGGGCATGGTTCCGGCCCGTCGCCCGGGTTGGTTGCTTGAGGCGCGGAGCGATCCGCGTCCTAGAGGAATGGTCGCCCAGTTCCCGCGCGAGCGGGGATGGACAAAACCCGGCTTATAGACCCTCTGGCAAATTTCGCGTTTGTGCTGCGATTCCCGCACGCAAGCGGTTGCGCGGCCGGTGGCGGTCGTTAGGACTTCCCCTCAGGTCATGAAATCGAACGGCAAAATCTGGGCGAACGCACCGGTCCTGATCGGGCTTGCGCTGACCATCGCCGTCGTGATCGGCGGGCTGCTGCTGGCGCAGCGCCAGGAGCGCGAGAGCGAACGCAGCCGCATGGCGATGGACTATCAGTTTGCGCTGATCGAGGTGCTGAGCGCGCTCAAGGATGCCGAAACCGGCCAGCGCGGCTATTTGCTGACGGGCGAGGATCGCTATCTCGATCCCTACCGTTCGGGCGTGAGCCGGGTCGACGACGCGCTCGCACGGATCGACCGTACCGAGCTTCTGGCGAAGGACGTCATTGCCGGTCGACTGCGCGCATTGTCGCGCGAGAAGCTCGCCGAATTGTCCGAAACGCTGGACCTGGCGACCGCGGGCGAGCGCGATGCCGCGCTGGCCCTGATCCGATCGGATCGCGGTATCAAGGCGATGCGCGAGATCCGCGCGATCGTCGCATCCGAGCGCGCGGAGAATGCCGCCGATCTCGCTGCGCGCGGCGAGGCGCTCACACGCCAGCGCTGGCTGACGACGGTCGCGCTCACGACCGGGCTGATCGTCCTGCTGGTGACGACGATCTGGTGGATGCGCCTGACGCGCACGCAGCTCGCCGAGATGGACGATGCCCGGCGTTCCGCCGAGGCGTCGCTCGGCGCGCTGCAGGGCGAAGTGGAGGCGCGCGAGGCGGCCGAGGGGCAGTTGCGCCACATCCAGAAGATGGAGACGATCGGCCAGCTCACCGGCGGTATCGCCCATGATTTCAACAATATGCTGGCGATCGTGATCGGCAATCTCGACCTCGCCTCACGCCGGTTCGAGAGCGCGCCCGATCGCGCGCTGGCGGCGATCGGCCATGCCCGCGAGGGCGCGGAGCGGGCGGCGGCGCTGACCGCGCGGCTGCTCGCCTTCTCGCGCCGGCAGCCGCTGGCGCCCGAGGCGATCGACGCCAACCGGCTGGTGACCGGCATGTCGGAAATGCTCAGGCGCACGCTGGGCGACGACATCCGGGTGGAGACGGTGCTGGCCGGCGGGCTGTGGCGCACGCACGCCGATGCCGGCCAGCTCGAAAATGCGATCGTCAACCTCGCGGTCAACGGCCGCGACGCGATGCCCGAGGGCGGCTGCCTGACGATCGAGACCAGCAACACCCATCTCGACGAGAGCTATGCCGCGAGCCGGATGGACGTGACGCCGGGCCAATATGTGTCGATCTGCGTGACCGATACCGGCGATGGCATGGCAGCCGACGTGATCGAGCGCGCGTTCGATCCGTTCTTCACCACCAAGCCGGTCGGCAAGGGCACGGGGCTTGGCCTCAGCCAGGTGTTCGGCTTCATCAAGCAGTCCGGCGGCCATGTCGCGATCTATTCGGAACCGGGCGAAGGCACGACCGTGAAGCTCTATCTGCCGCGGTTCGCCGGCAGCGAGGCGGTCGCGATCGACCGCGCGGTCAGCAACGCGGTGCCGACCGGGCGACTCGAAGAGGTCATCCTCGTCGTCGAGGACGAGCAGCGCGTGCGCCATCTGTCGGTCGATGCGCTGCGCGAGCTGGGCTATACCGTGCTCTCCGCCCCCACCCCCTTCGAAGCGCTGAAGATCGCGCGCGAGCAGCCGGTGATCAGCTTGCTGTTCACCGATGTGGTGATGCCCGAGATGGACGGCCGCAAGCTGGCCGACGCCATCGCCGAAATCCGGCCCGGCATCCCGGTGATCTTCACCACCGGCTACACGCGCAATTCGGTGGTCCACAACGGCCGGCTCGATGCCGGCGTCAATTTCCTCGCCAAGCCCTATTCGATCGCCCAGCTCGCGCAGAAGCTGCGCGGCGTGCTCGACCAGAAGTGATGACGATATCATGCAGCAACTGAATCGCACCGGCATCGGCATGGCATTGGCGCTCGCCACGATCGCCGGCTTCGTCGACGGCGTCGGCTTCGTCACGCTCGGTGGCTGGTTCGTATCGTATATGAGCGGCAATTCGACACGGATGGCGGTCAATCTGGTCGGCCTGTCGTGGCGCGACGCGCTGTTCGGCATGGGGCTGATCGCCCTGTTCGTCGCCGGCGTCGCCGCCGGCCATCTGTTCGGCCAGGATGCGCGCGATCGCGTGCGCCGGCTGCTGTTCCTCGAAGCCGCGCTGCTGCTGGTGGCGGCGTGGCTGTTCCGCATCGATCTGGCCGCCGCCGCGATTCCGCTGATGGTGCTGGCGATGGGCGTGGCCAATGCGACGCTGACGCGCGACGGCGGCCATCCGCCGGGCGTCACCGCGATGACCGGCGCGCTCGTCCGCATCGGCGAGGGGCTGGCCGGCGCCGCGCGCGGCGGTCCGGCGGCGGCGATCTGGCCGTGGCTGGCGCTGTGGCTGGCCCTGATCTGCGGCGGCGCGATGGGTGGCGCGCTGAGCCTGCGCTGGGGCGGCATCGTGCTCGGCCTGCCGACGGCGGCGCTGATGCTGCTCGGTTTTGCGGCGAGGCGCGATCGGCAATGGCATAATCCGCCGCCCGCCTCTACATGATCGAAGCAATGACGCGTTCCTCCCGATCTTCCGACTGGGGCTTTCCCCGCTGGCGTGGCTATGGCTCGAGCCGCGAGACCGTGCAGGTGCGGATGTGCGACCGGCATGGCTGCGACCAGCCCGGCGACCGCCCTGCCCCCAAATCGCCCAACAGCCCCGAACGCTGGTATTTCTGCGAGACGCACGCCGGCGAATATAACCGCAACTGGAATTATTTCGAGGGACTGAGCGCCGAGGAAGCGGCGGCGCGCGAGGCCGACGAGCGCCGCGACGCGTCGGGCTATGCCGAAACCTCGCATTATAGCTGGGGCGGCCCCGGCGACGGCACGCGATCGCGCGACGAACTCCACGCGCTGGAGATGCTGGGCCTCGACAGCGACGCCGATTTCGACGCGGCCAAGACGGCGTGGCGGACGCTCGCCAAGGCCAATCACCCCGACGTCAAGCCGGGCGACGCCAAGGCCGCGGTGCGCTTCCAGGCGATCCAGGCCGCCTATGAAGTCCTGCGCCGCGCCGAAGAGCGCCGGCCGCCGGGGAACCGCCCGCGTTGACATCGACGGTCAGGTCGGAATGGCATGGCGCGGTGCTGATCTGCGCCAGATGTTCGAAGAAGGTCGGCGGCGGCTTCGGTCCGAAGGGCAGGACGCGGCTGGCCAAGGCGCTGAAAGCCGAACTCGGCGCGGGCAAGGGCCGCAAGGCGCGGGTCGGCATCGTCGAGGTCAAATGTCTGGGCGTGTGCCCGCGCAATGCCGTGACGATGATCGACGGCAATAATCCGCGCGAATGGCTGCTGGTGCGGCCCGGCACCGATATTGCCGAAGTTGCGGCGCTGCTGGTTTAGGCCGGGACGTCCGCCGCCAGGCGAAGCGCATCGGCATAGCTCGCTGCAAACAGGATGCGGCCATCCTGCGGTCCGAGATGAACGCGACGCAGCATCTCCAGCGGTTGCGGCATCACCCCGGACAGGATCACCTGCGTCCCGGCCCGCTCCGCCTGGTCGACGAACGCCTCGATCGCCGTCGCGCCGGTCGCATCGATCATCGGCACGAGGCGCATGCGCACGATGATGATTGCGGGTCGCCGCCCCATCGCCCGAAACGTATCGAGCAGACCGCCGACCGCGCCGAAAAAGAAGGGTCCCGAGATCCGGAAGACCTCGACGCCGGCGGGTATGGCATCGCGTTGATGCACATCTTCGCCCTCCTCCTCATCGTCGTCTGGGTCGCCATGCCCGTCGGCACTGACTTCGACGGTGGCGCTCATCCGGGCCATGAACAGCAGCGACGCAAGCGTGACACCGACGCCGATCGCCACCGTCAGATCGACCAGCACGGTGAGACCGAAGGTCAGCAGGAGGACCGCGCGGTCCGCGTTGGGCATCCGCATATGGCCGATGAAGTGCCTGGCTTCGCTCATGCCCCAGGCGACCATGAACAGGATCGCCGCGAGCGCCGCCATCGGCACGAACGCCATCAGCTTCGCACCGAACATGATGAACAGCAGCAGGAACGCCGCGTGCAGAATGCCGGCGACCGGTGTTCTGGCGCCGGCCTTGATGTTGGTGGCCGTGCGGGCGATCGCGCCCGTCGCCGGCAGGCCGCCGAACATGGCCGAGGCGATATTGGCCATGCCCTGACCGACCAATTCCTGGTTCGAGCGATGGCGAAAACCCGTCATCCCGTCAGCCACGACGGCCGACAGCAAGGCTTCGATCCCGGCGAGAAAGGCGATCGTGAACGCCGAGGGGAGAACCTCCCTGATCCTGTCGAGCGAAACCGGCGGCACATGCGGCATCGGCAGACCGGCCGGCATGGCGGGAAAGCGCGAACCGATCGTTTCGACCGGCAGCCGGAGCAGCACCACCGCGACCGATGCGGCGACGACCGCGATCAGGAATCCCGGCAGCCGGGGCGCCACCTTGCGCAGAATGATGATCAGCGCGAGGGCGCCGGCGCCGATCGCCAGCGTCAGCAGGCTGATCGTGTCGATCGCCCCGAAATAGGCCGCCCATTTCGGCAGGAATTCGGCGGGCACCGAGGCGAGCGACAGGCCGAGGAAGTCCTTGATCTGGCTCGTCGCGATGATGACCGCGATCCCGGCCGTGAATCCGGTGATGACCGGGTGCGGGATGAATTTGATGAGTTGGCCCAGCTTCGCATAGCCGGCAATCGCCAGGATGATCCCGGCGAGCAGGGTCGCGAGCAGCAGTCCGTCATAGCCATGCTGCGCGATCACGTTGAAGACGACGACGACGAAGGCGCCGGTCGGTCCACCGACCTGCACCCGCGATCCGCCGAGCAGCGAAATCAGAAATCCGGCGACGACGGCCGTGACGAGGCCCTTGTCCGGCGACGCGCCGCTGGCGATCCCGAGCGCCATCGCGAGCGGAAGCGCGACGATCGCAACGGTCAAGCCGGCCGTGGCATCGGCGCGAAACCGCAACAGATCATAGCCTTCGCGCAATACGCTGACGAGCTTTGGGGTGAAGGCCGGCGGCATCGGGCTAAGCGGCACCGTCCGCCGCCTTGCCTTCGGACTGCGGCACGGCTGCGCTCGTGGCGCGGCGCTGCCCGACCTCGCGCAGGCGCACGCCGCGCCCCACGCCGATGCTGGACCCGTTTTCGCCAATCAGCTCGACGCCCGCGCCCTCGAGCGCCGCCACGACCTTCATCAGCGTATCGATGATCCCGCGCACCTGGCCGTCCGAGGCTTCCATGCGCTGGATCGTCGGCAGCGAAAGCCCTGCCATTTCGGCAAGCTGCTTTTGATCGATCGCCAGCAGCGCGCGCGCGGCCCGCATCTGGGAAGAGGTGATCATGGCGACGGGGCTCCAGGAGTCGGGATGCGGCGAGATGATGTATGATACATCAAGTTACATGTATAAATGTAAACATTGATGTGTCATATATGATCCCTAACGTGGCTGCTAGCAAGAGCGGCTTTGCCCCCCGGCCATTCGGGCGAATTGGAGACGTCATGGGACGCGAAGCCAGGCCATTGCCGCCGGGTGCGCAGCGAAGTTATGGTCGCGACCGACCGCTGTCCGACACCGCGTCGGCTGGCAGGCCCGATGCCTGACATCCAGCGTCCGATCGACGCATGGCTGCAGTCGGGAAACCGCGAAGTCCGCATGCGCGACGAAATGGTCGTCGCGGCCGATGCTCCGGCGCCTTCGCGCCGGACCTGCGCGACAGCCGTGGTGCCGGACACCATGTTCGCGGCGCTGTGGCGCGGGCTGCGAAGCCGATGTCCATCCTGCGGTCAGGCCAGGCTGTTCGGCGCCTTTCTCAAACCGATCGGGTGCTGCCCCGGATGCGGGCAGGACATGCACCATCAGCGCGCCGATGATTTCCCGCCCTATATCGTGATCCTCCTGCTCGGCCATCTGATCGTGCCGGGAATGGCGGCGGTGGAGATGAATTTTCACCCGCCGATGTGGGTCCAGCTCGCAATCTGGCTACCGCTGATCCTCCTTCTCGGCATCGGACTTCTGCAGCCGGTCAAAGGTGCCGTCATCGCGTATCAGTGGTGGCACGGCATGGGCGGCTTCGCCCGAGCGATACCGCTGTCGAAAGACGAATGAAGGCGGCGGCGATCCTGTCCGAAGCGCCTTCGACCGGTCGAATTGCCTATGAAAAAATGGATTGAGAGATCGTCATGATCATTGCCATAGCCATGATTTCCGCAGTGCTCGTCGTCCTGTTCTTCGCCGCGGCGATCGCAGGTGGAAAGGCGCATGATCGCCAAAATCGAAGGACGGCGGCAAAATTGAAAAATCGGGAAAAACAAGGCGCAATTCAAGATGATGACGGTCGTCCATGACCGGATGGTCCCGGAGCGGAAATGCGAGGCAATGACGGATTCCGGCCAGCAAAAAGGGCCCCGCCGGCAGGCGGGACCCGATGGTCGTCGTGACGTCGTTGCCCGATCGGCGGGCAGGACTTACCGCGCAGCAACCCGCTGCGGGCCACGCGTCGCCAGCCGCAGCGGCGAGTCGCCCCTGGCGGGGCGAGCGAAGCATTTGCCGCCCGATGCCTTGATCTGCGCGCACATCGCGCTGGCTTCGCCCCAGGTCCTGAAACCGGCTGCGGCGAGGCGGTGGACCTTCCCCGCTCTGCCGACCGACACGATGGCCGACGTCGGCGCGTAACCGGCGAGCGACCCGAAGCGGCCGACCGCGCGCGTCCACGCCGCCTCGGCGGCGGCGGGCCTCGAATAAGCGCCGAGCTGGACGACGAAATTGCCCGAACGCGCCGGCGCGGAAATGCGCGCCGGGATCCGCGTGGTGCTGGTGGCAGCCAGCATGACGGACGGCGCGGTGGCGGCGGGGATCGGCTGCACGACCTCGCTGCGCGGCAGGAAGACGATGCCGGCGATCGCGGGTGCGACCTCGGCCGGAGCTTCGAGGGCGGCGGGAACGGGCGCGGGCGCCTCGGCCATCGCGACCGCGGTCTCGGCGGCTGCCGTCGGTTCATCTGTAACAGGCTGCGGCTCGGGCGCCACTTCGGCGAGCGCTTGTGCGGATTCGGCGGGCGCGGCCGGCGCCAGCGCGAGCATCTGCGGCTGGCCGGGATCGGACAGCGCCGGCGTCACGCCCAGCAGCGAGGCGACCTGATCGGACGCGGCGTTCGGACGGGCGAACTGCGCCCATTGCATCAGGCGCGCGGTGATCTGGCCCGGCGCGACGTCGCGGGCGGCCATGATCCTGGCCTCGTTCCAGCGGCCGGCGAGCGCATAGGTCAGCGCGAGGTTCTGACGGGTCTTGGCATCGGCGCCTTCGGTGCGCGCCGCGGCTTCGAGGATCTCGATCGCGGCAGCCGGATCGCCGGCCAGCGCGATCGCGAGACCGCGGTCGCTGGGCGTCAGCAGATCGCGATTGTCGTCGAGCACCGTTCGCGCGCCGCTGGCGTTGCCCTGTGCGATCCGCGCCAGCGCCAGGCTGAGCACGGCATTGGGGTTGGACGGATCGAGCGTCAGCGCGTCGCTGAAACCCGCCTCGGCCGATGCGAAGCGCCCGGCGGAAAGATAGGCCTGGCCCAGCAGCGCCCGGTAACCGGCGTCGCGCGGCATCGCGGCGACGGCCTGCTCCGCCTTGAGGACGGCCGCGTCATATTTATGCTCGGCCAGCGCCTTGCGCGCCAGCGCGGCCGCCCTGGCGGCGACCTTGTCGGCCACCTTGTCGGCCACCTTGTCGGGATGTGCGCCGGCCGCCATCGGGCGGGTGCCGGCACCGCTCATGGTGCAGCCCACCGCCGCCACGCCGAGGACGAGCGAGGACATCGCGATCTTGATCAAAGCTGTCCGGTTCATGTGCTTAATCCCCCAGTCAATCGTTCGAGCCGACGCTACGCGCGGGCAATTGGCCTGCCAGCACGTCGAGTTCGGGCTTGTTGGCGAGAAATTCATCGAGTGCGCGCGTCACGAGCTGCTGCGCGGAGCGGTTGTCGAGCGCGCAGGCGAGCCTGAGTCTCAGATGGCGCTCGGCGTCGAGCCGCAGCGTGAACGCCGCCTTGCCCCGGCGCACGGCAGCCGCTTCCTTCGCGCGGCGGATCGCGACCACCGGCACCGCCATCGGACGGATTGCGACCGGCGCCTGGTCTTCCTCGGTGACGGCACCGAGTTCGCGCGCCAGATCCTGCTGCTGGGTCACCACCGGCGGCACGTCGGGTGCGGGCAGCGGCACGTCGGGCGAGGTTACCGGGGCGTGCGATTCGGCCGGCGCCGGCGTGAGATGGATCGGCAGGCGCGTCGGCGCGGCGGCATCGGGTTCGGCGCGGGGATCATAGCCCATATCGTTCCAGCCGAGATCCTCCGGCGTGGCGGTCATCGTGCTGAATCCATAGCCCTGCGGGCGCATGGCCGGCTTGGCTGCGCCCTTGCGGGCCAGCAGACCGGAGGAGAGCGAGGCGAACGGCTTGGCTTCTGCCATGGCGAGACCCTTTCTCACTGGCCGACGACGCGGCGACCGAAGCCCCCCGCCGGGCGTGGAGCCGAAATCCCGGCGTGATTGGCGGGCGCGCTGAACACGGTACGGCGGAAATTCTTCTCCAGCCGGTCGTTGATGTAGATCCAGAGTTGGGCCACCTCGCCGGCCGACCGCGACTTGGGATCGACCTCCATGACCGTGCGTCCGTCGATCATCGAGGCGGCGAAATCGGTGCGATGGTGCAGCGTGACCGGCGCGACCGTGCCGTGCTGCGACAGCGCGACCGCCGCCTCGGAGGTGATCCGGGCCTTGGGCGTCGCACCGTTGACCACGAAGAGCAGGGGCTTGCCGGCGCGATCGCAGAGATCGACCGTCGCCCCCACCGCGCGCAGATCGTGCGGACTCGGGCGGGTGGGGATGATGATCAGTTCGGCGACGGCGATCACGCTCTGGATCGCCATCGTGATCGCCGGCGGCGTATCGATCACCGCCAGCCGGAAGCCCTGCTGGCGCAGCACCTCGATGTCGGCAGCGAGCCGCGCGACCGTGGTCTGGGCGAAGGCGGGATATTCCGCCTCGCGTTCGTTCCACCAGTCGGAGAGCGATCCCTGCGGATCGATGTCGATCAGCACGACCGGCCCATGTCCGGCGCGCTGCGCCTGCACGGCCAGATGGCCAGACAAGGTCGTCTTGCCGGATCCGCCCTTTTGCGATGCCAACGCCAGAACCCGCATATCGTCCCCTCGGATCAAATCGTTGCTCGCCAATCGCACGACGGCCGCTAATTTCTGGTTAATGGTCCGGCAGCGCTGTTGGGGGCCGATCGGCGCTGTCCCGATTTCGGACGTGGATAAATATGCTAAGGCGACGTTAAGCGTTCTTGTGTAAGCATTTCGGCCGATTAAGCTGGCCAATGAGCTGGGAGGCATTTGATGACCGTAACGAGCGCGCGGCCGGTGTTGGCTGCGGCCCTGATCCTTTCGAGCTTCGGCGCCGGCGTGGCCGCGCCCGAACTCGGCGCCCAGACCGTGCGTGTCCCCGATCCGGCGGTCAAGGAAGGCGTCGATGCCTGGGGCCGCGGCGACTATGCCGGCGCCGTCGCCAAATGGCGCAAGCCGGCGATCGACGGCGATCCCGACGCGCAGTTCAATCTCGGCCAGGCCTACAAGATGGGCCGTGGCGTCCCCGCCGACATGAAGGCGGCGGAAGACTGGTATCGCCGCGCGGCGCTGCAGGGCCATTATCAGGGCGGCGACAATTACGGGCTGATGCTGTTCCAGAACAACCGCCGGGCCGAAGCGATGCCGTGGCTGGAAAAGTCGGTCGCGCGCGGCGAACCGCGGGCGCAATATTATCTCGGCGCGGCTTTGTTCAACGGCGACGGCGTAACCAAGGACTGGGTCCGCGCCTATGCGCTGATGACCCGCGCGTCGGCGGCCGGACTTGCGCCGGCGTCGCGCTCGCTGGCGCAGATGGACAAATATATCCCGCTCGCACAGCGCCAGCAGGGCATGGCAATGGCGCGCGACATGGAAAGCACCGCCGCACGGCCGGTGCTGGCCGGCACGCCGGCGCCAATGCCCGCCGCCACCGGACCGCGCACCGGTCCACGCCCGGTCGACCTGCCGCCGTCGCAGCCGGTGCGGACCGTCGAAGCGCCCCCGCCGCGCGCGATACCGACGCCGAAGCCGGCCCCGCGTCCCGCCCCGCCCCGCCCGGTCCCGGCACCGGCCGCACCGGCTTCGGGCGCCTGGCGCGTCCAGCTCGGCGCGTTCGGCGATGCTGCCAAGGCACGCGGACTCTGGGGCCAGATCTCGCCGCGCGTCTCCGGCCTGTCGGGGCTTCAGCCTTTTCTGGTCAAGGCCGGCGCGGTCACGCGCCTGCAGGCGGGACCGGTCGCCAGCAAGGCGGCGGCCGACCGGCTCTGCGCGGCGGTGATCGCGGCCGGCAATCCCTGCATCACGGCGAAGCCCTGATTCGCCGCGCCCCGGTCCAAACGCCCTATTTGCCGCTGGTCTTCCTGAGATAGGCGATCACGTCCGCGCGCTTCGCGGGATCGTCGAGCCGGAAACCCATGCGCGCGCCCTTGATGAAGGCCTGCGGGTTGGTCAGCCAGCGGTCGAGCGTGGCTTCGGACCAGATGATCTTCGACCGCACGAGCCCGGCCGAATAGGCATAGCCCTTGGCCGATCCCGCCTTGCGCCCGTAAACGCCGCGATGCGCCGGGCCGACCCGGTTGGCGTCGAGCGAGTGGCAACCCGTGCATTTGTCTTCATAGACCGCGGCGCCGCGCGTGGCATCGCCGCCGGCACCGTTGGCGGCCTGTGCCGGCACGGCTGCCCACGCCAGCAGCCAGAAGGCAGCGGCGCCCGATAGTCTGGACATGATCTATCCTTTCGAAGCCGTCGCGGGCGCGGCGCTACCGAAGCATCGCCCCGCCCGCGATCGCTCAGCCGAAGATCGTCAACCGAAGATCAGGGGCGAGGCCGGCAACGGATCGCCCAGCGCGTTGGACAGGATCGCCCAGTGCGTCGCCTCGTCGGCGGCGAGCTTGGCCGAGACCTGCGAGAACGACTTGTCGGTGAACGAGGGGATCACGCCGATATAGGCGTTGGCCGCCCCCTTCTCGAGCTTCTGGGCGAGCCGCAGGATATCGGTCTGCGACTTGATTGCCGCGGCACCGAGCGATGCCACATAGTCGGCGCGCGACTTGGGTTCGACCGCCGTGCCGCCCAGCGTCTTGATCGCGCCGGCGAGCGCGTCGCGATGGCCCTTGTGATGGCCCTGGAAGACGACCGCGACGTCAAGCACCGGCTTTTGCAGCAGGCCGCTCTCGGCACCGATCTGATAGGCCTCGATCGCCTCGTGCTCCAGCCCGAGCGCGACGTTGAGAATGTCGATATCGCCCTGTTTTCCGCCCGATTTGCCCTTTGCCCCGGCCATCGCTGCGGAATTGCCGAGGATGCCGACCGCGGCAACCGAGAGTATGCCCTTGCCGACGAGCCCGAACACGCCGCGGCGGTTGGGAATCCCTGTTTCCAGCATCATCTGTCTCCTTGAAGTGGCTCGTGGGCGTCCGACCAGACGGGAAGAACCCACGGCCCATGATACGGCGCCAGCGTCATCATGGATGCGCAACAAAGAGACGATTCGCGCCGGCTCCTGCCTAGCAGACCCACGCCGCTTTCGGAACGCCCATCGCATAGAGCAGCACCGACAGGTCGCCGTTGCGCACGCGCGCATCGGCGGCGGCGGCGACCTTCGGCTTGGCGTGATAGGCGACGCCGAGACCCGCCGCGCCGATCATCAGCAGGTCGTTGGCGCCGTCGCCGATCGCGATGCTGTCGTGTGCCGGGATCGCCAGCGCAGCGAGCGCGTCGAGCAGCACCTCGCGCTTGGTCGCAGCACCGACGATCGGCCGCGCGACGGTGCCGTCGAGCCGGCCGTCGGCCAGCCCGAGCCGGTTGGAGAGCGCGCGGTCGAAGCCGATCTCCAGGGCGACGGGATCGGCGAAATGGGTGAAGCCGCCCGAGACCAGGATCGCCGTGCCGCCCAGCGCGCGCAAGGTCCGCACCAGCGCCTTCGCGCCGGCCATGATTTTCACCCGCTCCTCGAGACATTGCGCCAGCACCGCCGCATCCATCCCCGCAAGCAAGGCGACGCGGGCATCGAGCGCGGACTCGAAATCGAGTTCGCCGCGCATCGCGCGCTCGGTGACCGCGGCGACCTGCGGCTTGATACCGGCATAATCGGCCAGTTCGTCGATGCACTCGACGGTGATCATCGTCGAATCCATGTCGGCGACGAGCAATGTCTTGAGGCGGTGATCCGCCGGCTGGACGATCACATCGACCAAAGGCAGCGCCGCCTCGATCGCGTCGCGCACCGCGACGGCTTCAGACCCGATCGCGAGATCGGCTGCCACGCCCTCGTCGATCCACGACCAGTTTCCGGGCGCGCCGCCGGCCGAAGCCGCGGCATCGCGGGCGATGTCGATGGCGCTCTCTTCCAGCCCATCCAATGCTATCAGCGTCGCAATGAACAATGATCTTCCCCCGCCGGCTATCAGGGTCGCGCTCATCGCAGGACCGACCGCCAGCGGCAAGTCGGCGCTTGCGCTTGCCGTCGCACGGCGATTGCCGGCGACGATCGTCAACGCCGATTCCGCGCAGGTCTATCGCGACCTGCGCGTGCTGTCCGCGCGGCCATCGCTTGCCGAGGAGGCGCAGGCGCCGCATGCGCTGTTCGGCCATATCGATGGCGCCGAGGCCTGCTCGGCGGCGCGCTGGGCGGCCGATGCCCGGCGCGCGATCGCCGACAGCGCCGCGGCGGGGCGGCTACCGATCCTGGTCGGCGGCACCGGCCTCTATCTGCGCACCTTGCTCGACGGCATCGCGCCGGTGCCGGAGATCGATCCCGCAATACGCGCGATGGTGCGCGCGCTGCCGGTGTCGGCAGCGCATGCGGCGCTCGCGGTCGAGGATCCCGCCGCCGCCGCCCGCCTCGCCCCGGCCGACACGACGCGCGTCGCGCGCGCGCTGGAAGTCGTGCGCTCGACCGGGCGGCCGCTCGCCGACTGGCAGGCGGCGAAGGTGGGCGGCATCGGCGGACAGGTCCGGCTCGCGCCGCTCGTCCTGCTGCCGCCGCGCGACTGGCTGGTCGCGCGCTGCGACCGGCGCTTCGAAACCATGCTCGAAACCGGGGCGATCGCGGAGGTCGAAGCCTTGCGGCAGCGCGGTCTCGATCCGGCGCTGCCGGTGATGCGCGCGATCGGCGTGCGCGAGATCGCGGCGTGGCTGGACGGCGAAATCGACCGCGAAACGATGGTCGAGCACGCCCGGACCGCGACGCGCCAATATGCCAAGCGGCAATATACCTGGTTCGCGCGCCAGCCGCCGTCCGCATGGCCGCGGGCGACCGCGCAATTGAATGACGTTGAAATCGATGAATTAGTAATAATGTTGTTCAATATGGCATTGACACCATAGTTTATTGCGTTTAGCGGAGCGCGCCTTGCCAACGTCCCTCGGCATTGCGAGAGGGCGCGGCAGCGGAAAGACGAGGACATCATGGCCACCGAACTGAGCGGCGCCGATATTTTGTGTGAAGCCCTGAACGACCTCGGGGTCGAGGTCGTGTTCGGCTATCCCGGCGGCGCCGTGCTTCCGATCTATGATGCGCTGTTCAAGCAGAAGCGGATTCGCCACATCCTCGTCCGTCACGAGCAGGCGGCGACGCATGCGGCGGAGGGCTATGCGCGCTCGACCGGCAAGCCCGGCGTCGTCCTGGTCACCTCGGGACCCGGTGCGACCAATGCGATCACCGGCATCACCGATGCGCTGATGGACTCGATTCCGATGGTCGTCATCACCGGTCAGGTCGCGACGCACCTGATCGGCACCGATGCGTTCCAGGAAGCCGACACGGTCGGGCTGACGCGCCACTGCACCAAGCATAATTATCTGGTGAAATCGCCGGCGAAGCTGGGCGACACGATCCAT
>Ga0268264_10000835_pt1 | contig 32951 bp, 23 predicted proteins | sample KBSSwiS32_FD_190357 | JGI IMG/M metagenome (GOLD analysis project Ga0268264, IMG submission 190357) | Switchgrass rhizosphere microbial communities from Kellogg Biological Station, Michigan, USA - KBS Switchgrass S3-2 (SPAdes) (version 2) | ecosystem: Host-associated > Plants > Roots >...
GGCACGCCGGAACTCGGCAGACCTCATCCGATCGGCATCAAACTCAATCGACTTTGGAGTGGACGACCTTGAAACCTCTCGACAACCCGTTCGGCACGAGGTTGTCACCTATGTCTCAGGTACGTTCTGTTACCTATGTGTCCGGGCTGGACAAGGGTCAAGATGGTAGCGGGAGAGCGCTACCGCCTTTCCCCACCCGACCCAATTCTGCGATATTTCCTCCGATCTTCCGCCTGATTCCTCGATTTGAGACCAAATGTTAAGAAGCGGCTGAGATACAGCGGCTCGCGAGGGTGGGCGCACGGTCCCGCAGCGAACCATCGCCGTTGAGATCTTGCTGGGTGGTCACCGAACTGCCATCGGAATTGACGACGATCGACGAGACATGGTCAGATCGACCACGCCATCGCCACTGCTGTCGATCTGGATGGTCTTGGTTAGATGGTCAGCGCTCGTCGACGTTTTGACGCGGCTGCGTAGTGAACCGTCAGTATTCAGGTCCGAGACGGTCTTCTTTGCTGCCGTCGGCATTGACGACGGTGACCTCGGTTTGCTTCAGGTCAATCCCGCCATCGCCCTTCGAATCGATCGCGGTATCAATTATCTCATCCCGACGACGTTCTGCGGTTCGCCAATAAAGGCTCACCCGTTGAACGTCGGGCTTCTGGGACTATCCCGCTTTGAAGCAGCGTTGGTCGATGCTCGAAATCAGCCGAGCGGTAGGGTCCGTTAAGGGCGGCACGCTGATCCGCTTCGATCCAAGGACGGAGATGTTCCCCTCTATTCGACCGTTCAGCGCGGCGACCTGCCGCAAATCGAGATCACGCGTGAGGGGCCGTCTGGTGCAATCCGCGTTCGGCGCCCAAAGGCGCAGTCGGTGTGCTCTATCCCGACATATCGAAGATGACGACCTTCGAGGCAAAGGTACTGAGGCGCAACTGAGGGGTGTCACGTCGCCGATGCCCCTCAAGGCTCTGCCACTGTCGAAGGCATGGAGCTGCCTCCTGAGGAAGCTATTCCGTTTCCGACGGGAAGCACCCATCACCCTTCCGGCACGCCAGCGAGGCGCAAGCCTTCACACGCGCGCTCGAGCCCAGCAAGGAAATTCGGGTTGTCGCTTTGTTGAGCAGCGAGGAAACGACGGATGGTGAAGCCTGAGTTGAGCGCAAGTCCCGCTCTTGCAGCAGCTCGCGCCTCATCAAGCGCGCCGGTCAGGCCCAACGCAGCGGCGAGCAACAAATGAGCGAGAGGAAAGTTGCGGTTCGCCTCAGTGCTTCGTCGTAGCCAACTGACGGCTTCGACGTCCGAACCAAGCTGCAGCTTGGCCACGCCCACAAAACACATCCACTGGTAGGCTTCAACGTCGCGAGGGGAGAGACGTAAAGCCTCGAGTATATGGCCTTCGGTCTCGGCAGCGCACCCCATATAGAATTTGGCAAAACCAAGGGCAGCATGAGCGTTGGCCCTATTCGGATCCAGCGCCAACGCATGCTCGAATTCACGGACGCCTTGGGCGGCCCGGTTCGTAAAGATCTGGACCCAACCCCGAGCCGAGTGGGCTGAAGCGCGGTTCGGCCTGATCGACAATGCCTTATTCACCATCGCCTCGGCCGCTGCAAACCGCGCGGGCCCATCATCCGTCGTAAAGCTGGTTCCTACTGCCGTATCAACATTTGCCAGGCCAATCATTGCTTCGACGTTGCCGGGGTCGGACTCTAGAGAGCGTTCGAAGAAGCTCCGCGCTTGCGTCACGCATTCAGGGCTAAACCCCTTCATCAACCAGGCCTGGCCTTGGAAGCACAAGTCCATCGCATCGGGATGCAGCGTACGCCCGGCTCGTCGCGCCTCAGCCTCGATGAGCCGGGCGCCTAACGTATTGGCGAGCCTCGATACGATTTCGTCCTGCATATCGAACAGGTCGACGACAGGCTTCTCGAAGCGCTCGGCCCAAAGATGCTGGCCGCTCTCAGCATCGATCAACTGCACGTTCATCCGAAGCCGCTTGCCGCTGCGTTGCACTGAGCCTTCGAGCACGTAGCGAACGTTTAATTCGCGGCCGACTTGCCGTACATCGACTGCTCTGCCCTTGTATGAGACGGCGCTGTTCCGTGCGATTACAAATGAACCAGCGATGCGCGACAAGTCTGTGGTCAAACTCTCGGTTACACCATCCACGAAATAGTCCTGCTCGCGATCACCGCTCAGGTTCGCGAAGGGTAGCACGACGATGGATAGGCGCGGCGGCGTGTCGGCGGTTCGCTCAACTGAGCCAACCGTCTCATTTGCGGGCCTCCAGGCTTCGTGCACTGCACCAACGAAGCGGAAACCTTTGCGCGGCAATGTTTTGATCAACTGCTGTTTGTTGCCCGTGTCGCCGATTGCGCTCCGGGCGGCATTGAGGCGGGTCGTCAGTGCAGCATCCGAGACGATGCGACCATTCCAAACGGCGTTGATGAGGTCGTCTTTGCTGACGACGCGCTCTCTGTTTCGGATCAGGTATTCAAGCAGATCGAACACTTGGGGTGTGACAACAACCACGTCCGTTGCGCGTTGCAGTTCGCGCCTGTCGGTATCCAATGCGTAATCCTCAAAAAGAAAACGCAAGCTGCATTCCCTCTCAAGAGACACCTCTGAAACCCCAAGAATAAGCTGCCAGTTAGGAAAATGTAAGCGAGCTGTTAAGCGCGCCAAGGGATTTACTGGCAACCTCGCTTGGTAGAAATAGCTCAACCTGGACACGACAATGAGCACCATCCACGGCGCCAGCGAGTTTGGACCAGCGACGGTAAGGCGGCAGTATTATAGCCCTCCCGAAGCATATTGGAATGCATTTCGAGAGTGGAGTAAACACAAGAGGCTGCGCGCCGCGCTGGACGATCTGAGCGACAGAGAGCTAAAGGATATCGGGATTGGACGGGGCGAAATTGATCATGTCGCTCGATCGGCGCTCTCAACCGACCCGCGTTTCACACCATAGCTGCTCTAGTTTGGCCGGACGGGACGATCACGTCTAGTGACCAACGCCTTCGTCCTTAATTCGGCGGCCGGACTGGGTCCAATGGCAGCGCCTGGCTGCTACTGAGCATTAGCCCGCAAAGCATGGCTATCAGCCGGAGGACGTCATCGGTTGCGTCGGGCAGGTGCCGGACGCCGGCCAGTACCTCAGCGGTATGCAGAAGCAAGGGTATGAACTGGTTCACCTTCATTCACGCTCAGATCACACCAGTCAAGTCAATCTCCCCACGGCACAAGCCGGAGAAACAACCGTGCTCCAAGAGCGCAAAGACAAGCACTGCGGCCATCCAGTTCCGGCTCAGGACGGCGCGCGTCTGACCGAGGCGATAGAAACCATGGAATTTGGAACCATGCTCATGGCCGGGGCAAAGGCTTCACCATTTCGCGAGCACCATGGCCCGCGAACTCGTGCGTCCGGGAAGGGATGCAGGCGAACGGCGGTTGGGTCGCCGCGAATCTGCCAATATCACACGGCCGCTACGGCAAAGACTGGGGTCACGGAGATTCGGCATACAGCGCTGCAAGATCCTTTGCCGGCAATCGCATACTATTCAAGACGACTACCTGAAGGAGCTCAACTATGAAAAGGGCACTCATCGCACTCGGTATGCTCGCTTCAACTGCCGTTCTGTCGGATAGCGCATGGGCGGGGTGCACGTACGGCTGTGGGGGCTACGGTGGGGGCGGCGGTGGCTTCGGAGGTGCCGTCCTCGGCGGCATGCTCGGAGGGATCATCGGCGGCGCTATTGCCACCCAAGCCCAACCCAGACCTGATCCTTATCCAACCAGGATACGGACGACCAAGAAGACCGAACCCGAGAAGAAAAGGCGGGTGCGTCCAGCGGCCGACACTGAGTCCCCAAAGACCAAGGTCGGTCGGTCTGCGCCCCAAGCGACGCCACCGAAGCCGGCCGGCGCGCCGAGCGACGAAAACAGATTCGTCCCGGACGAAGTCATGTTCGAAGTCCGGAATTCAATCCCCACGTCAGCGGTGGATGACATTGCCCGTCAAAATCGGCTTACACGCATCTCCTCGCAACGCCTCGAATTAGCCGGGAGCACAATATATCGGTATCGTATCACCGATGGTCGGCTAGTCGCGGTTCTTGTCCAGGCACTGGAACAAGACGCGCGGATCGCCGCGACGCAGCCGAATTTTGTCTACAGGCTTGCGCAAAGCCCGGCACCCAATTCCTTGTCGGGCACGCAGTATGCTGTGTTGCAGATGCATCTATTGGAGGCGCACCGCGTCGCCACAGGGCTTGGCGTCTCCGTGGCTGTTATCGATTCCGGGATCGACAGCACCAATCCTGAATTGGCGGGTTCAATCGCAGATGCGTTTGACGCGATCGACGGGGCGGCGAGGCCACACAAGCACGGAACGGCAGTCGCCGGCATCATTGGATCGCATGCCAGGCTCTTGGGTGTCGCACCCAGGGCGAAACTACTCGCCATCCGAGCGTTCGCCAGTGAGGGCGGCAGGATTGGAGCCGACGGGACGACGGACCACATCGTGCGGAGTATCGAATGGGCCCATCAACGAGGCGCGCGCGTCGTCAACATGAGCTTTACTGGACCGCGCGATCCGCTCCTCTCACGCGAGCTTCGTGCGGGCAAGGAAAAGGGTATCGTCTTCGTCGCAGCCGCCGGCAATGAAGGTCCGAATCCCGCGGCGGCGGACGATAGCGTGATTGCCGTGACTGCCAGCGATGCAACAGATAACCTTTATCCAGCTGCCAACCGGGGCCCTCACGTGTGCCTCGCAGCTCCAGGAGTTGACGTGAGGGTGGCGGGTCCTTCTGGCACGCTCGAGTTCGGGTCTGGCACATCGATGGCCGCCGCGCATGTGAGCGGCGCGATCGCGCTCATGTTGCAGTCGCGCCCCGATCTGAGCCCAACGGCCGTGCGTACCATTTTGCTGAACCGCGCCCGGCGTCTCAGCACCGAAACCGGCGGCGACGGCAATTGCAGGATCGGTGTCGTGGACGCCCTGGCGTTGGTCACTGAGCCAAGCGAAAAGCTAGGTCCGGAGGAAGCGGGCTCAACAGCTCTAGCCGGTGGAGGAGAACATTCGACAGTCGGGATCCGTCGGACAGCATCGCCTTCGACATCTCGGCCAGATCAGACCAAAGATTAGTCAGGCGAGTATCGTCAGCTCGCCCGAATGCACAAAAGTCTGGGCGAGCGAAGGTGCAATCTTTCACCTGTCTGCAGCGACGGTAACGAGACGAATCCCTGCTTTTCGCGAGTTGATAACTCCGGATTCCCGGGAAACTGGTTTCAAATTTCGAGATCGTAAACAAGGGATCGGATCACCGTGGCCCAAGATGAGGCCTTCGATGTCTTTCTGAGCTATAGCCGCGCCGATGCATCCGATGCACGGCGACTCGTGCAACTGCTGCGTTCGCGTGGTCTCAAGGTTTTTTTCGATCGTGACTACCTCACGCCCGGCCAGGCGTGGCCAACGCTCCTTGAGAAGCATTTGCGCGCGTGCCGGGCTGTTGCCATCTGCCTGGGTCCGGAAGGGCTTGGACCGTGGCAACAACGCGAGCAGTACGTCGCGCTCGATCGCCAAGTGCAAGAGGATCACTTCCCGGTCATTCCGCTTCTGTTGCCTGGCGCGAAGGATCCGCCGCTAGGTTTCCTGAGACTGAGCACCTGGATCGATCTCAAGGCCGGCGTGGAGGACTCGACCGCCCTAAACGTCCTGGAGAAAGCCATCAGGGGCGCTCCGTCACCTGATGATGCTGGTCTACCAGACGCACGCGCCTCTGTGTGCCCTTACCGGGGGTTGGAGCCATTTCGCGAAGAGGACGAACACTTTTTTATTGGCCGCGAGGCACTCGTCCGCACATTGCTCGAAAAGATCGGCCAACGACCCCTGGTCGGCGTCGTGGGGGCATCGGGCTCGGGAAAAAGCTCAGTTGTATTAGCCGGACTCGTGCCTTCGCTGCGTCAGCGCGCCGATGGCCGGGTTTGGGAGATTGGGGTCATGCGCCCGGGGCCCCACCCATTGCGCCAACTCGCCGCCGTTTTCCTGCCGCCGGATACGAACCTCGAGGAATTCGACCGGATCGCAGTGCTGAAGAAGCGGGCCGAGCAGCTGGCCTCGGGAGAAATCACGCTGGCCGACGTGATCGATACCACGCTGCAGCGCCAACCGGGCACCGACCGGCTGCTATTGGTTGTTGACCAGTGGGAAGAGCTCTACACCCAGGCACGGGATCTGCCGATCAATGGCAGTCAAGACGCAAGAGAAAGGCGGGGTGACGCACAGACAAAAAATGGAGGGACCAGTTCCGAAAGCGACACCTTCGTGCGCATACTGCTTGAAAGCGTGCGTAGCGAACCACGACTCTCGTTGGTTCTCACCATCCGCGGCGACTTTTATGGACGGACGCTCCAGAACCGAGCGCTCGGTGACCAACTGCAAGACGCCATCGTCAACATTAGCCCGATGGCTCGCAGCGAGCTCAGGCGGGCAATCGTTGAGCCGGCTGAGAAAGTTTCGCTCTCCTTCGAGGCGGGACTCGTCGACGAAATTCTCAGTGATATTGGCAACGAGCCGGGAAACCTCCCGCTCTTGGAGTTTCTCCTCAAGGAGCTCTGGGACCGGCATAATCCGGATCGGCGTCTGACCTTCATCTCATATGCCAGTACCGGCGGTGTCAAACGAGCAATCGCGACGCGAGCAGAGGGGGAGCTGAAGAAGCTCAGCCCGGAGCAGCAGGCTGCTGCTCGACGCTTTCTCATTCGGCTGGTCACACCCGGTGAGGGGCAGGAAGATACGCGCGCCCGAACGGCGATCCCTCAGCACGACGAGAGAGTGCGCGAAGTCATCGATCGCTTTGCTGGTGCGCGATTGCTGACGACAGGGCGTGACCCGGCGAGCGGACGCGAAATGGTCGAGGTTGGGCATGAGGCGCTCATCAGGGAATGGGACACACTCAAGGAGTGGGTGAATGCAGATCGCGAGTTCCTGCGCACAATTGAGCGAGTGAAGGTATCGATGCGGGCGTGGTACGAGGAGTGTGGCAGCAAGGACGAACGCCTCCTTCCGCCCGGGCGGCCATTGGAGGAAGCCCGTGAGTTGCTTGAGCGTGGGGACAAGGAAATTGGCGACCTGAGAGACTTCGTCCAGGCGTCGATCGCAAAGGATGAGGCGCATCAGGAGGAGGAGCGACGGAGCCGCGATCAGCAGCAGCACAAGGAGCTTGTCCTCGCCAAGCGGCTCGCCGAAGAGGAGGCTGCACGAGCAGACACGGCGGAGACGCTCGCCCAGGAGCAAGCGGCGCGCAGCAAGGCTACGAAAAGGACCTACAAGATAAGCGGCCTGTTCGGGTTCATGCTCCTCATTGTCGTTGCGGCGCTTGCAGTTACGCAGGCGCGATCGCTGGATCAACGGGCCCGATCGCTCGAACAGTTGAGTCTGGCACAGGAAGAAACCGCGCATCGCCTCAGAGAGGCGCAGACCGCCCAATCGCACCTTCTGGCGGAGTTGTCTCGCCGGAAGACGGGATCGGGCGATGCGGCGGCGGGCATCCTATTGGCGTTGGAAGCTTTGCCGCGCGATCAGAGTGACAGCCGTCCAGTGCTTGCCGAAGCCGCTGCGGCTCTTATGCAGGCCAGCTTAAATATCCGCGAACGCGCGGTGCTCAAGCACCAAGAGCTGGTTGGCGGCGTTGCCGTCTCGCCCGACGGTCGCATCGTGGCGACATCGGATGACAAGTCGGTCCGAATCTGGGATGCAGCAAGCGGCCAAGAGTCCGTGGTGCTCGAGCGCCACGACCTGGCGACTGCCATCGCGTTCTCGCCCGACGGTCGATTTGTGGCAACCGCATTCGACGGGACAGCCCGGGTGTGGGATGCCATAAGCCGAAAGGAGCACGCGTTGAACCACGACGGCGTGGTAAGGGCCGTTGGCTTTTCGCCAGACGGCCTCACATTGGCGACAGGATCAGACGACAGGGCGGCCCGGATCTGGAATGTAATAACGGGCGAAGTGCGTGTGCTCAGGGGGCATCTCGACACGGTCCGAGCAGTTGCGTTTTCCCCCGATGGGAAGGTGCTGGCGACGGCATCGGACGACAGAACCGTCCGCACCTGGGATGTGGCGACGGGTCGCGAACGCACCCCCCCTCACCTGCACCAGGATTCGGTCAGGGCAGTTGCTTATTCACCGGACGGATACAAATTGGCGACGGCATCGGACGACAAGATGGCTCGCATTTGGGATGACACATCTGGCGAAGTAGTCCAGATATTCAACCACGAGGGCGCGAAGGGCGACATCAGGGCCCTTGCCTTCTCGTTTGATGGCGGCATGCTGGTAACGGTGACACTCGACAATACGACGCGAGTCTGGAATGTCGCAACGGGCCACGAATACGTCGCGTTCAGGCAACCAGACCGGATCAGAGGCGCTGCGCTGTCCTCTGACGGTCGCACGTTGATAACCGCGGGGTTCGACAAGACAGCCCGGATCTCGGACGTTATGACCGGCGAGCGCCTGCTCCCGCACCAGGGCTCAGTCAATACCGCGGCCTTCTCACCGGACGGCCGCACGTTGACAACTATATCGGGCGAGAGGACCGTCCAGGTCTGGGATGTCGCAACTGGCCGTGCACGGGTCCCGATCAAACACGAGACCTTGGTCAGTGCTAACGCCTTGTCAACCGACGGCCGCATGTTGACCGCCTTATTCGACAGATCGGTCCAGGTCTGGGACGTGGAGGCCGGGCGGCAAGGGCCGGTCCTGAGTCACGAGAACTTGATAAGGTCCGTCGTCATCTCGCCGGACAGCCACACGTTAGCGACCACATCGCTCGACAACAGGACACGAATTTGGGATGTGGTGACCGGTCAGGAACGCACCGCGCTCACGCATCGGCGCCCGGTCACAGCAGCCGTTTTCTCGCCGGACGGCCGCACACTGGTAACCGCATCGGATGATGCGGGAATTGGGATCTGGGATGTCACGACTACCAGAGCGCAGGATGTGGCGCATCCAGGCGTGGTTAAGGCGGCTGCCTTCTCGCCGGACGGGCGCACGTTGGCGACTACGTCGCTCGACGCTACGCTACGGCTCTGGGATGTGGCAACGGGCCGGGAAAGGCCCGCGCTCTCACACAACGATAAAATCGGAGCGGTTGCATTCTCGCCTGATGGTCTTACGTTGGCGGCCGCATTAGATGATAAGACTGCTCGCATATGGGAAATCGCGACCGGCCAAGAGTATACGGTGCTCAAACATCCGGCACTCATCAGTGCTGTTACCTTCTCCCCTGACGGACGCATGTTGGCGACCGCGTCCGACGACATGATTGCGCGGATCTGGGATGTCAGGACCGGCCAGCAATGCGCCATGATCGAGCATCAAGGATCCGTCAACACTGTTATCTTCTCGCCGGACGGTCACACCTTGGCCATCGCGGCAGACGAAGCCGTTGGGCTCGTCGCTCTTCCTCCAAGCGACGTCCGGGACCTGATCGGTTATGTGCGCGGAAAACTTCCCATAGGCCGGAAGGAGCTTTCGAGAAGCGAGCGCGAAGAGGCATTCCTGCAACCCTTGCCCATGAGCTACTAACCTGCCGCGATCATGGCCGTTTCGTGAATTGCCGTGGAGACCATATTACCAAACCCTTTAACTGACGCGCGAGGGTTGGTGGCGCTTGGTTGCGGAGGCATCGAGCCAACCCCCTTGCAGAAGCTGGATTCGATTGAGGCGCTCGACGATCTGCGCAAAGGATCGAAACGGCCATTGTGGCGCAAAGGCTCAAACTCAAACCCGCTCACTTCAATTCAGCGTGCTCGAGCCATAAGAATTCGTCTGTTGTTTGACGCTGCCGCTTCGACCGGCACGCTGTCGACCCGGCCGCCCGCGCAGGTCGCTACGCCGTCCTCATTCGGTCGATGACGGTGGCAAGCCGCGCGCGCTTTGCGGCATCGCTCGCGTGCAAAACGCTCGCCTCGAGGTCGCGGAGCACGCTGCTCACTTTCCACATCGCCTGGCCTTCGGCGGCCACATCGTCGGCCAGTTCATCGGCCTTGTCGGGATCGCCAAGGTCGAAAGCGGCCGCGAGCAGGGTCGGGCGCAGCCATTCGTCGGCGACGTTCAGTCGTTTGGCGCGTTCGCAGGCGGCGATCACGAGTCGCAGGGTCGTTTGTGCGCGCTCTTCGTCGCCGGTCCTCGCACGCGCTCGATAGAGGCGTGGCAGATTGCTGGAACAGTAATAGGCGTTGAGATCGAGCTCCATGCCTCGTTCATAACTGGTGATGGCCTTGGCGATGGCCTGCCGTTTTTCCGTGTCGGACGCGGCGGCCTTGGCCAGGCGCTTGTAGCGGCCGCCCATCAGGCCCAGGCGCTCGGGCGTCGGTCCCACCATCTGGATCAATGTCTCGAGCTCGGCGATGGCCTGAACGTCGTTGCCGGCCTGGGCCGCCGCGAATGCGCGGTTCTCCATCATTTCGGGCTGGTCGGCAAATTTCGCGGGAAGATTGCGCACGAAGTCGAGCACCATGGTCCAATCGGTAGCGGTATCCGCGATGTCGCGCAGCAGCACCAGGAAAGCAAAGGCCTTGGGATAGGTCGCGGGCGGATTGCCCTCCTTGGCGATCAGGTCCTGAGCTGCCTTCATGCGCTCCTTGCGCGGAGCCGCACGCACCGCGCGGACTCTCGTCTGGAATTCAGCAAGCTCTGCCAGCTGGTCCCGGGTCGTCGTCGCCTTGCCCGGATCGACATTGACCGGATAGCCCGGAATCGACTGGTGCATCGGCGAGAGTCCGTCGCGGAGCGCCGTGATCTTGTCGCTGATTGCGGCTCGGAAGGCCTTGGCGGTGTCGTCGGTGATGTCGCCTTCGGGAAGCGGATAGCGAACGGTCCGCATCTGCGCGACATCGAACAGTGGCTTCGACCAGTCCGCGGCGAGCAGCACGCAGCCGGTCTGCTGCGAGGCATGACGAACGCCGACCTCGTAATAGACATTGCCGTTCGGGATCGTCATGTCCGCCAGCACGAGATCCGCGAAATAAATCCGTTCCAGCATCTCGCCGGCGATCAAGGCACCGCTGTCCTGGTCGGCGCGGATCGGCTCATAGCCGAGCGCCTTGATGGTTGGAACATAGCCACGATCCCACAGCGCGTTGAAATCGATCTCGGCCGGCCCGCGTCCAGGCTCGGCCTGGGTCGGCTTCTTGCCATACGGCATGATCATGAAACACATCGGCATGTCGCAATCCCTTCAATGCCATAATTTTCGAGTGTCCAACCAATAAATCCGCGCGCTGTTGCGACGCGCTTCGTCCATGAAATGTTGCGTTCCGCCAGGACCGTCGCCGCCCTGGCCGTTCCACAGGGTGATGAAAGCCACCCGGTCCCCGCCAAATCGCCCCGCCTGGTCGAGCATCCATCGGTTGTTGCGCTCATAGGGATTCTCTTCAGCGCGCAGCGGGCCGAGTTGATCCGGCATCACATGCAGTGTCGCGCGTGATTTCACCGCCAGATAGCGGTCATGCCAATCGGCACCGGCGAAATCCACCGAGTTGGCCAGGAACGTCGGTTCGTCGAAGGGAATGTAAAGCTCGAGGGCCATGGCGCGCGCGAGGCAGGCTTCGGCAAACAGCAGATCGCCGCCGCACGCGCCGCCGCAAATGGCGAGGTCGCCTCGAATGACACCGATCTCCGCAAGCGTCTTGGCGATTGCAGCGGCGGCAACAGGCTCCTTGTCCGGAGGAAACCGTTGTGTCTTGCGATCGCGCGCATCGATCATGTGGCCGCTGAAGAGAACGACACTGTTCGGCGCTCTGTCGGCTCGACCCGAAGACATCGCGACACCTGGGCTCATCCAAGTCGGCAAGCATAGCCGACGACACGCCGTTTGTCGAAGAGCAGTCCGCCGACGCGGCGGCTACGGACAGTCAACCAGCTTGACGAAACTGCGCGAGACAAACCCGCGCAATGTGCTCCAATGCGTCTCTGCACGCATGTCGGCCATTCGCTGACAAACCGAATTCAGCTTGACCCACAAGAATGTGAAGCCAGCATACGAAGATTGGGAATTGTGATTTTCGTCGTCGCGGATACAATTTATGGCAGCATCGCGCCAGGCGACGAGGGTACGCATATCATGGCGCGCCTGTTCCTCAGCCATTCGAGCCGCAACAACGATAGGGCTGTCGAAGTCCGCGACTGGCTGGCAAGAAACGGCTGGGACGATGTCTTCCTTGATCTCGACCCCGAGCGTGGCATCGTCGCCGGCCAGCGCTGGAAAGACGCCTTGCAGAAGGCGGCTCAACGCTGCGAGATGGTGCTGGCGCTGATCTCGGCAGAATGGCTTGCGTCGCCCTGGTGCAAGGCGGAGATCGACGCCGCGCGGCTGATGGGTAAGAAAGTCATCGTCGCGCTGATCGGGATCGATAAGACCCAGGTGCCGCCGGACCTGACTGACGAGCAGTGGATCGACCTGACCGGTGACCCCATTGCCTACACCCGTCTCAGGGAAGGTCTGAAACGAGGCGGTCTCGATCCATCGAGCTTTCCTTTCGAGGCGGGACGCCGCCCCTATCCCGGCTTCGCGTTCCTCGATGAGAACGACGCGGCCATCTTTTTCGGGCGCGACGCCCAGATCGTCCGCGGGCTCGACAAGATCCGCAGTCTCGTCCGCGCCGGTGTTGACCGCACGCTGGTTATCCTGGGGGCGTCGGGTTCGGGCAAATCGTCCTTCTTCCGCGCCGGACTTTGGCCTCGCCTCAAACGCGACGACCGGACCTGGTTGCCGTTGCCGACCATACGGCCCGAGCGCGCGGTGATTTCGGGGAAGTATGGTCTGGTTGAGTCCCTGCAGCAGGTGATAAGCGCTGCGCCATTTGTCGATGGGTTTCGCCAACGCGACCTGCCGCGCAGCCGTGCCGAGATCCAGGACTTCATCGACAAGACCGAGGGCGGACTTGCCAAGATCTTCACCGCACTCCGCGACATCGCACAAGTGCCCGGGCTCTCCGCCGAGACAACGCCACTGCCGACCATCATTCTGTCCGTGGATCAGGGCGAGGAACTGTTCAATGAGGACGGCCGGGACGAGGCCGGGCGATTCATCGAGATCCTCACGGGCACGCTGAAGGCCGATCGGCACGCGCTCGCGATCCTGGTCATGCGTTCGGATTCGTTCCCGCAATTGCAGACCGAAGCGCGGCTTGCCGATCTGCCGAAGGATACCTTCACGCTCGACATGATGCTGAAGGGGTCCACCCGCGCCGTCATCGAGGGGCCGGCGGGCCTGGTCCAGCCGAATCCGCTCAAGATCGATCCGCAGCTCACCGATGCCCTGCTCCAGGACGTGTCCGGCCAGGACGCGTTGCCGCTGCTCGCCTTCACCCTGGCGCACCTCTACGAGAATTACGCGTCCGACAACAAGCTCAATCTCGCGGACTATGAGAAGCTCGGCCGGCTCAAGGGCGTGATCGCAACCACGGTCCGCGAGGCCTTTGCGGAGGGCGCCGCCAGGGGCGAACTGCCCAAGGATGCAAAGACTCAGCTCGCGCTGGCGCGCAAGGCCTTCATTCCGCATTTGGCCCGGGTCAATCCGGCCGGCCAGTTCGTGCGGCGCATTGCGACGCACACGGAGATCCCCGCCGAAGCAAGGCCTCTCATCGACCGCTTCGCCGAACGCCGCCTGCTCATCAAGGATCGCCGGAAAGTCATCGAGGTCGCCCACGAGGCGCTGTTGCGCGAATGGGACGAACTCCACCACGCGCTGCAGGAGGAGCGCGAGTTTCTGGTCGCCAAGGGGCAGCTCGAGCAGGGTGTCGCCGAGTGGCAGGCGGCATCGGAGAGCCACAGATCGGGCGCGCTGCTCTCAGGCAACAAGCTCCTGCGTGCGCGCGACTGGCTGGTCACGCGGCCACAGGAGCTTTCCGTCGAAGAGCGACAATTCATCAAGGCGAGCAGCGAGTACGAATTCCGACAGCGTCGCCGGAGGCGCGTATATGTCGCTGGTGCTTTCGCCGTCATTTCGGTTGCATTGGTCGTCGCGACGTATGAGGCCTGGGAAGCAAAGGAACAATCCAGGATAGCTGGATCGGCGAAGAAGAGCGCTGAGCAAAACACAAAGATTGCCAAATCTGAAAGAGAGCGTGCTGACGGCGAGCTCAAGAAAGCCCAGAAGACGCAATCGCTGTTCCTGGCAGATCTCGCGCATCAGCGGCGAAGCGCGGGCGACGCGGTGACTGCGGCCTTGCTCGCGCTTGAGGCGCTGCCCGATCGCACGACCGGAACTGCTCGACCCTATGTTCCTGAAGCCGAGTTGCAGCTCGACCAAGCTTGGTACGCTAGTCGTGAGCGCCTCGTTCTCAAGGGGCATGAGAATTACGTGTTGAGCGCGGCGTTCAGCCCGGACGGAAAGCGCATCGTCACGACATCTGGCGACTGGACGGCGCGGCTGTGGAACAGCGAAACCGGTAAGCCCATCGGTGAGCCACTCAAAGGCCACGTGAATAGCGTACAGAGCGCGGCGTACAGCCCGGACGGAAAGCGTATCGTCACCGCGTCAGCCGACAACACGGCGCGGCTGTGGAACGGCGAAACCGGCGAGCCCATCGGCGAGCCGCTCAAAGCCCACGAGGATGCCGTGAATACCGCGGCGTTCAGCCCCGACGGCAAGCGCATAGTCACCGCGTCTGTGGACAACACGGCGTGGCTGTGGGACGCCGAAACCGGCCAGCCCATCGGCGAGCCGCTCAAAGGCCACGGGGCGACGGTGCAGAGCGCAGCGTTCAGCCCCGACGGCAAGCGCATCGTCACCGCGTCTTGGGACAAGACGGCGCGGCTGTGGGACGGTGAAACCGGCAAGCCCATTCGCGGACTGCTCACCCGCGGGGATCGACTGGAGAGCGTGGCGTTCAGCCCCAAAGGCAAGCGCATCGTTACCGCGCCTGACGACAAAACGGCGCGGCTGTTGGAAGTCTTCGACATTCAGGGACTGGTGTCGCATGCCAAGGCAGGCATCCCGCGCTGCCTGACCACTGCGCAGCGCAACGCGTTCTCCCTGCCCGCCGAGCCGCCGGCGTGGTGTATCGAAATGGAGAAGTGGCCTTACAATACCCCGGCCTGGAAACAGTGGCTCGCCGAAGTCGGCGCCGGCAAGAGCCCGCCGCTCCCCGCTATGCCGTAGCAGCAACCGCGGTGCAGTCTCGCTTTGACGCAGTCTTGTTGTTGCCAAAGGCGAGCGCGCCGGTCTTAGGAGCAGTGCTGGTGCCGCGTGAGACGGAGTTGGGGTCGTCAACTGAGGCAGGCGGAGGAACCGTGATGAGTTACAAAGCGAGATGGGGAGCTTACGTCAGCAGCCCAGGCTCAACGGGCCGCGCCTGACTTCGCGACCTCCCGAACCCTTGCCTTAGAGCCACCTTCGACAGCACGATGGGCATCGGCAGGATGTACCATGCTCGTCACAAACGAGGAGCAACTCCATGATCGAGGACGCGTGGAACGAGTATCGTGGCTGGGCCAAACGGGCCCACACGCTTCAGGATTCGGCGCGGCGCTGGAGCCTCATTGCGTTCGTCTGTTCCGGGCTTGCGGCGCTTCTGGGCACGGCCGCGGGCCAGGTGACGGGGATCCCCGGGCTGGGCAGGGCGCTGGCATTCGCGGCCGCGGTCGCCGCCGCACTGACGCCGGTGATCGGACGGCAGATCCTGTCGACGGACAGCGAGGCGCGGTGGATCCGCGCGCGCGCCACCGCGGAAGCGATGAAGTCTGAGTGCTTTCGCTTCGCCGCGCAGTTGGGAGACTATGCCGGCGCCGCGGCCAAAAGCGCATTCGTCGCGCGCCGCGAGGCTATCGCAGAACCGGCCGAGCGCGCCGGCCTGACGCCGCTTGGCGACCCGGCCCCCAGGGACGGCGACGCCCGGTGTCCGCCGGTGCCGCTCACCGCGGCCTGGTACATCGAACATCGACTCGATGAGCAGATGCGATATTACGCCAAGGGCCAGGGCGACAACGAACAGGCGGCGGCACGACTTCGAACCATCAGCTTTGCCTCGGCCATCGTTGCAGCGATCCTCGGCATCGCGGGATCGAACTTCGGGCAGGACTGGTTTGCGCCGTGGATCGGGGTCATGTCGACCATTGCGGTCGCCGTCCTGGCCTATGGCCTGCTGGATCGACGGCAATATCTGGCGGCGACCTACGGCGCTATGGCGACGCGGTTGTCCCGTATCAAGGAGATGTTCTCGGACACGGCCGATCTGGCTTCACTCGTGACGACGACGGAAGACCTGCTGCAGAGCGAGCACGCCGCCTGGTCGGAGCAGATGATCAAGGTGGTCGCGGCGCCCGGCAAGACGGAGGCGGCTGATGGCAAATAGCAGGAGGTGCCTGGTACCGCACGCTGGCAGTTGCAAATACGGCCAACCGGGCACCGGATTGGGCGGCGAGGCGCGCCCATTCCGCACCATCCCATCGTGTCGACGTGCATCACCTGGAACGGCTCGACCGCCTTCGAACGCATGTCGCTCGACCGCCGTATTTGCCTTTTGCGCAGATGCTGGCGCCGCTCTTCGCGCCGCAATCCCACCAACGCGTGAATCTTGTCTCGTGAGTCGGTATTGTGCGCAATAGCCGCGCTGCGACCGGCGGCTGCGCTGCACGCCTCGAGGTGAATCGACCACCACTCACCTCTAGCCATGTTTCTGAAATTGTTTCGAACCCACCAGAAATACCCCAGTGTAGCAGAGAACCCGACATGGAGTGACAATCCGCTCCGGGAAAGTTGTGCAAGGTACGAGCGCTTACATGTAGGTGCGCGGGTGGTTTGGACGGCAAGAGAAAAGCGCGGCCTCCGGTCGTGCTGATTGTGGTTGTGGGAGTTGAGGTTAAGGAGGCGTCGCATGAACCGGCCTGAAGGCGCTTTTTGCGGAATCCGAACGAAATCAATCCCCCAAGCGCCAGCACGCTATGTTTTGTACTCGTTTTCGCCCTCCGCCAACGCCTTTAGGCGGCTTTGCCCGAGCGCCGCACTTACATCCATGACATTGGACGGGGCACACACCGGCGAAGAATTTGCCGGCCTGCTCATGACGAGTGGGTCGGACTGGCGTCGTCAGCTCTATCGTCGCCAGGGGAAGGGATACTGCATCTTGCGCGGCCGGGAGATTGGCACCGAATACGTTAAACCCGGTGCGTCAGCTATCCGTTGGCAGCAGAGAACGCGGTGCAACAGTTGCTCCCGAACTATCCCGGATGCGCGTCAAACATAGACGCCATGCATACCGTAGCCGGAGCGCCGCCTTAGCTCGACGCCGTGAACGGCGGCGCGCTCAGCATTTCTTCATTCTGCAAGATCACCGTGCACCAACGCCGAGCCCGCGTAACCGCATTGTAAAGCAGCCGGCGCTTGTGTTCGGCATCGCCGCCGACCTGATAGGGCCAAAGGACCACGACGCCCTCGAACTCCCGGTTCTTCGCTTGCTGAACCGTCATCGCCACGAACATCGCAGCATCGCCGCTGGAGTGGTGACGCCGCAACGCCACTTGGCGGCGCACCACCGCCACAACCTCCGCCGGTTCGAACCGCGTCACGCCGGCCGCGGAGGCTTGCCGCCGCGCCCAGCTAAGCACGTCGTGCACGATTCCGGGCGCGGGGAGCTGGCGAAGCGCCGCGATCGTTTCCGTGAGACTCGCGCCCGCCCCGAGACGGAAGCCCGCCAGAAGCGCATTCGTGGCCTCATCGTCGGACCGCTCCCAATGGATCGTATAGGGGCCGTTCTGCTTGGTCCCGAGCGGCTTCTCGCCCACCTTTCGCACGACTGCCTGGGCGAACCCGCCCTTGAGTGCGGGAGTGATCACGGCCACTGCACCCCCGTTCCGCCAGGCGATCGCGTTCGTGAGATACACGGCGGCCATGGCCGGCCCCTTGGCGGCGAGGATCTTGAACCCTTGGCCATTCGCCGGCGCGCTGCCGTCGCGTATTGCGGGGGCCGCAATTAGAAGCCCGCTGACCGAGGTGCGATGGACCTGCGTGAGCACCACCGGCGTGCAGGCCTGGCGGAGCCATGTCACGCAAGGGCTCGGACGCAGCGATGGGTCTAGGCATTGAAAATCGTCGGCCGCCATCAGCAAGCGGGTCGATCCGGCGAGCGGCGCGATCATCCGCAGCCGCTGCGGCTTCAAATCCTGGGCCTCGTCGACCAACACGATCGGAAAGCTCGCCGCCGCCCACGCTGTCACATCGGGTTGCTCCAGCAGTAGACCGGCGGCGTCGCACTGCTTGTCATATTGGTCGGCGCGCAGCGCCGGCACCTCCAGCGCGGAAGCCAGGCTCCGCCAGCGCCGAACCAAGCGCTGCGCGAAACTATCGACGGTGACACAGTGCAGCCGCCCACGCAGGCCGCGCACGCCGCGCAGCTTGTCGTGCAGACGTCGGCGCGCGCCGTGCATGAACGTCAGCGCCAGCACGCGTTGGCCGTCGCCTAGCGGCGCGCCAGCGAGCGCTTCCTCAAGGGCCTCGATCAACCGCACCGTCTTGCCGCAGCCCGCTGCGCCCTCGACCGCAAACAGCGTCATGGCCGGAAGACCTTAACCCGCGAATCCCCCACCGGAACGTCGGCAAACATCGGGCTCGCACCACCCAGCAGCACGTCGCTCAGGCCGTTCAGCAGCGCGCGAGCGCGGCGACAACACGGCTCCAGCGTGCCGATGACGTCCGCCACCGCTTCATAGGCGACCTGGTCCTGCTTGAAGCCGCCCGCCGACCGGTCCTCGGATTTCAGCCGGGCGATCAGATCTACGAGCGAGATCGGCGCCGGCGCCAGGACCGCGGCGATCGCTGGCAGCGCCGCCGCTGCATCCGCACCTAGAATCCAGGTGACCACATCCTCAATCGTCCAGCCGTCCGGCCAGCGCGCAATCACCGCCGGCCCTGGCGTGAGGCTCGTCAGCCCCGCCGCATAGCCTTGGCCGGCACTATCGCCATCGACGAGTGCGGCGATCCGCGGGTGCAGCCCTTGCAACGCCGTGACCGTCACTTCCACCGCGGCGTCGTGCGTCGGGATCAGCCCTATATAGGCGCCGAACCGGCTCTCCTCGGCCACTGTCCAGCCCTGGCTGAGATCGACCGCGCGCACGAGCAGCTTCAGCCACTCGAAGTCAATGCGTCCCTCCGGCACGAGGACAGCGTCGTGCATCAGCGCCGCAACCGTGTCGACCCGGTTGAGCTGGAACAACTTGCGCACGCCGTTCGGCGTTGCCGGCGGTAAGGCTGCGGAAAGCAGCGGCGTCGCGATGAGCATGCCGGCATCGTTGCGCAACACCAGGACCGAGCGCGGATCGGCCATGGCCGCAACCATCGGCGAATGGGTCGACACGAAAGTTTGGGTGGAGAGCGCCTGGATGCGATGCACGAGCCGCCGCTGCAGCGGCGGCGGCACGTGTAGCTCAGGCTCTTCGAGCGCCATCCAGAAGCCTTCGCCGGCTTGCGCGCGCTGGCGGCCGAATTGCAGCAAAAGCAACAGGTGCTGCAGCGAGATCAGCCCGCTCCCGTGGCGCCGCGCGGGCAAGCCAAGTGCCGCGCCATGCGCATAGTGCGGCACGACCGCTTCCAGCAGCCCGTCGCTGTCTGTCGCGGTTACGCGCAGCTGCAGCATCGGCCCCGCCCGAAAGAAGCCCGCCAGCTCGGCATTGAGGTCGTTCACGATCGGCGATAGGTGCGGATCGGCTTCGAGCGCTTGCAGCGGCGCGCGTAACCGATCGCGTTCACCCAGGACCGACTCGGACGGCTTTCCGCCAGCCGAAGCGACTACGCGGCGGAACAGCTCCGATCCGAACGAGACGACCCGATCCCATGTCCGACTAGCCGGCACCAGGAAGAAGCCAATGTCACGGATCAACCGGTTCGGAACTCCGGTGCCGGCCTCGTCGACGAACAGATCGCCCGCCGCGTCGTCATCGTGGAAATAGCGGACCGTCTCGACCTCAAGCTCGGCGCGGTTGAAGTGCGCACAGAACCCGATTTGGCACGCCAGGCGGCAGCTTGGATCGGCGCGCGTCGGCATGACAGCGCCCGTCACCGGATTCCACCATTTCGGCACGCCGCGGTCATCGCGGAACCACTCCGGAAAGTCCGCGGGATTGTCGCCGTCGAAGGCGACAATCGTCGCGATCAGGCGAATGCGGTCGGTCGGTTGCGGATCGCCACCGAAGAAATCGTGCTCGGTAAGCGTTCGCACCATTCGGTCGCGCCCGAAGAGGAGGGCAAGCGCCTCGATGATGGTGGTCTTGCCGCAATTGTTCGGGCCAACCAGCACGCTGTGCTGACCGAACCGCACGTGCCCCAAGCGCACTCCTCGGAAATTCTCGATGCGCAGATCAGCGATCTGCATGATGCTGCCCCCTCAAGATCGTCTAGCCAGTTTTTGCTGTAATCGCATTGCATGCACGCAAGTCTTTGTCAGAGATTGCATTCTGCCAAATTGGGTAGCGGACTGTCAGCGATAAAACCTCGGGTGTAAACAGCGTTTTCCAGGAAAAAGCGTTTCAATCCAATGAGATGGCCGCGCGAGATCTTCGAGGCGTCAGCACCGGAGGTGCATAGGGTGTGAGAAAACCTTGCTTTCTTTTCTTGGGCTTCAGTTGGCTTCTCGCTGAGAGTCGTATCCTGTGTCGGGGCTGCTCTCGGACGTTTCAAACCACAAGCGGTTCGCAGTCGAGCCCCCACACCCACGCATGATTTCCGGCTCGCGGCGGGACAACGGCATCGATCTGCGTCAGCAGACGACCCGCAGCCTTTGAGATATTATTGGCGCCCCCAGGCAGTGCTTCCGCTGGACTTGGCGGCCTCATCGTGCCCAATCCAGGAAAGGCCAAGCGGCAATTCCAGCGCAGGACCGAGTTCTAGATCCGACCCGCATCCCGAGATGGGTGTGCGCGGTACCGTCGAAAATCTCCGCGAAACCGATGTCTAGACGGCTTCGACCGTTCAACAGGCCATGATCTCCTCAGCGTCTCGGCGGACCGGTGAGCCTCGTCTTGCTCCGAGGCCATCCCCGAAAATGGTCAGCGTGAGCCTAGACGCCTCGTATGTGTGCCGGCGGCCAGCAGCAGCGCCACCGCCAACGGATCGAGTACGACGACAAGCGCCAGAGTGAGCAGGCGGACCGGTCGCTCGAGGTCGGTGGCCGGTGTACCGATCAGCTCTGCGAGATATCGCACCGGGCCGACGTCGGCCTCGGCGCGCCGGTGCTGGGCGTCAATCCTGGCTTTCTCGATCCGCAGGCCGGCAAACGCCTGAGCCTCGCGCTGGCGCGCCGCAACAATGTCGGCGCGATCACGGCGCTTCTGGTCAGAAATCGTCATCGCGCCGACGGGGCGGCCAAGCCGTGTCGATTCTTCGATGGCCGCGTCGATCTGGGCGATGCGCCGATCGAGGTCGGCAACCGTCCGGCTCTGGATGGCGAGGCGGGCCTCGGATTCGGCGGTTCTATCCGCGAGCGCCAGATCGACGGCCGCCATATGATCAAGGTGGGCGCGCGTCAGGAATCCGAACACGCCGACCGCGTTCAGGCTCATCAGCACGCCGATCATCGCGACGAGGACCACGCGCAGGAGGAACGGCGCCGAGCGCCAATACTCGGTCAGCCACGCCGCTGCGACGAGCTTCCCAGCTTCCAGCGCAGCGCCCATGGTGATAATGGGCCAGAAAGCGCCGGCAAAGATCGCGGTGAGGCCATCTATCGAGAAGGCGGCCGAGACGCAAGCGAGCGCCAACGCCACGATGAACGCGGCGAGCTTGACCGGTGACATGGAACGCCGCGCGACCGTAGTCGCGGGCATGACCGTGACATCAACGGCCTCGGTAACAGTCGGTGTAACAGACGCGGTTACGATGATGGCTTCGGCGTTACGGCGGATGTGACCGGCCTCCTGCCAAGCTCTCAACCGGCGACCGGCCCGCATCCGGTTCCAGCCCCATCGGCGCCCGAGCTCCGCCGCGCTGGCCGTCACGCGCCCATCGGGCTGAGAGCGGAGCCAGGCCAGCGCCTCCGTGTCATCGAATGGGCGGCGGGCCGGAACGGTTTCGGTCATGATCAGACGCTGCTCCTCCAATATTGGCCAGCGCGACCGCACGGAGGTCTTCGCCTGACCGGTCCGATGGAGATGAGACTGACCTCAAGCCACCATGAATCCGAACCCTGTTGCGATCGGGGACCGCGACAGTTCGTCCGCGCGAGTTGCGAAGGCCCGATCTCGAGTGAGTGGCCGGCCACAGTGTCGCCAAATGACGGTGCGGTATGATCGTCGCTACGTGAAACTGGAACCGAGACTTCGCGGCTCCAAGCTGTCACCGGCATTCAGGAAAGGTGGCACGTGGTACGCAGGAGCTTAACGGCCAAAGTGCACGCCGTAGCACGCTGCACCTTTCCAAGAGACAGCCGCGACACGATGCGAGCCGATTACGCTGATGCGCCCACCCGATCATTTGGATGACACGTATCGAACGCCGTGTGGCTCTTGTTTCCGCGAGCCGGGCCGTAAGGCCCGGCGAGCCCGGACGCGCTCAACGCGGCAGCCGCCGATCCGGTGCCGGATCGGCGGAAAATCACAAAAACGCTTAAGCCTCGACGCGCGCCGGCCGCGCAACCGGCTTCCGGTTGCGCGGCCTATGGATTTTCAGGCGCGTTCCAGCAATCGCTTCGCCCTGCCCTCAAGCTCAAGGCGCGCGTCCTGGTGAGCCTTGCCGCGGGCAACCGCGGTGATGCCCTGCACGAAATCGAAGATGCTTTCCGGCTTGCGATTTTCCTCGCCCAAAACAGCTTCAATGACTTTCGATGTCTCGGACTTGGAGAAGCCGTTCTTGCGCAGAAAGTTCTCGCGATCCTCGTCGGTGCGGGCGACGATCCGCTGCCGTGTGGCCTTGATGCCGGCGAGCCTGCTCCAACTCAAGGTGATGAGCGCCATCGAGAACTGCCGCACCGCAGCCCTCGGCGGACACGTCGCGCGCTGCGAGGACTGCGCCCACACCACGATCGCCTACAACAGTTGCCGCAACCGGCACTGCCCAAAGTGCCAGGGCGCGGCAGCGCGCCAGTGGATGGCGGCGCGCGAGGCCGAACTGCTCCCGATTCCCTACTTCCACGTCGTCTTCACGCTGCCCTCGGCGATTGGCGACATCGCCTACCAGAACAAACCACGTCTCGCACCCGCATCGTCAAGCGCGCTTCCCGCTGGTCCACAATCCGGCTACAGCGACGCTCGACCGGACAGATACCTGGCGACGCTTTCAACAAGGCAATCTTCCCCGAAAACCATCATCATCGCCGCTCAAGGGAGCCCGAGACCCACCAGCGCCCGCCTTCTCCTGACGGCTGCGCTCTCGCGTCTTGCGTCCGCCGTCAACGCCGCGATCAAATCGCCATAGCGCCCGCGTCACCGTCGGTACCTCATCTCCCGCGCGTTCCTTCACTGGAGGCTTTCGGACGACGGCCCCGGTGCAAGCCTAATCGTCGCGATGGGCCGTCATCCGAAACCCTTCACAGGAGCTGCCTCTCGTGGAACACGGGATACAAGGCATGCGGCCGCCAGCTTTAGCGCACATGGAAACGAATTCTTACACCCCGGTCTGGGTGATGAACTTGGTGTTAAGATAACCGTCCATCGCTTCGGTACCGCCTTCGGAGCCATAGCCAGAATCCTTGATTCCGCCGAACGGCAATTCCGGCAGTGCCAAACCAAAACTGTTGATCGAGACCATGCCGGCTTCGATAGCGGCACCGATTGCGGTCGCCGTCTTGGTCGAACTGGTGAAGGCGTAGGACGCCAGGCCATACGGCAGCCGGTTCGCCTCCTCGGCCACCTCGTCGAAGGTCGAGAACCGCGAGATCAGCGCCAGCGGGCCGAACGGTTCCTCGCTCATCGCGCGCGCATCCTTTGGCACGTCGCTGACCACGGTCGGCTCGAAGAAATAGCCCTTGTTGCCGACCCGCTTGCCGCCGGTCTCCAGTTTGGCGCCCTTGCCGACGGCATCCTGCACCATGCCTTCGATGGCGTTGACGCGGCGCGGGTTGGCGAGCGAACCCATCTTCGAGTCCGGATCCATGCCGTTGCCAACCTTCATCGTCCTGGCGCCCTCGACGAACTTGTCGACGAACTCGCGGAACACATCGTCCTGCACCAGCATGCGTGTCGGCGAAATGCAGACCTGGCCGGCATTGCGATACTTCGCCGCCGCCAGAATCCTCGCCGCCGACGAGACGTCGGCATCGTTGAAGATGATGGCCGGCGCGTGGCCGCCCAACTCCATGGTGGCGCGCTTCATGTGCAGCCCGGCGAGCGCCGAGAGCTGCTTGCCGACATGGGTTGAGCCCGTGAAGGAAATCTTGCGGATGACCGGATGCGGGATGAGATACTCCGAAATCTCCGCCGGCACGCCATACACAAGATTCAGAACGCCGTCCGGCACGCCGGCATCGACAAAGGCGCGGATCAGATGCGCCGGCGAGGCCGGGGTTTCTTCCGGCGCCTTGACGATGATCGAACAACCGGCCGCGAGGGCTGCGGAAATCTTGCGCACCACCTGGTTGATCGGGAAATTCCACGGCGTGAACGCCGCGACCGGGCCAACCGGCTCCTTGATCGCGATCTGGTAGATGCCGGGACCGCGCGCCGGGATCACCCTGCCATAGGCGCGCTTGGCTTCCTCGGCGAACCACTCGATGACGTCGGCGGCCGCCATCGCTTCCATCTTGGCTTCGGCCAGTGTCTTGCCCTGCTCCATCGTCAGCAGCGGCGCAATCTCATCATTGCGCTCGCGCATGATCGCGGCCGCCTTGCGCATGATCTTGCAGCGGTCGAACGGCGCCACCGCGCGCCAGACCTTGAAACCCTTGGCGGCAGCATCCAGCGCCTCGTCCAGATCGACGCGGTCGGCATGCGCGACGGAGCCGATGATTTCCTCGGTCGCCGGATTGAGCACGGCAATCGTCTTGCCCGACTGGCTCGGACGCCATTTGCCGTTGATGAATAGCTGGGTGTTGGAATAGGCCATGGTACTTCTCCTTGGGGATCGATGGGTTGGCGCGACCGGGTGGCTGGTCAGACGCCCTGGTTGCGTCTTGCCTCGCAAAGCGCTTCCGCTGCCCGCGTCATTTCCGGACCGAGATAGCTGCGGAAGCGGGGTTGCTCGGCCAGCGCCGCGAAACTCGGCTGACGTGTGACCCCGCCGTCGGCGACCAGCAAAAACTGTTCGGCGATTTCGGCGAGGATTTCCAGATGCCAGGCCGCGGTCGGATGCAGGCACAGCACCACAAGACGGCCTTCGGCACGCAGCTTGCGGAAGAAATCGAGCATGAAGCCGATATAGCCGTCCTGCAGGTTGAATTGCGGCTCGTCAAACAGATGCACCATCGGTGCTGCCGTCGGCGACTTCTCGAGCAGCGCCGAGGGCACCAATTTACGAAAGTGTCGCACTTGATACGACTGGTGGTAATGGATCGCCAGCCGGTCGCGCTCGCGGTATTTCACCCGATGGATATCCGTGCCCGCGACATAGACGTGTCCCGAGGACGGCGCGTTCGAGCCGGTCATCATCTCAAACAGCGTGGTCTTGCCGGCGCCGTTGGGTCCGACCACGCCGATGATCGACGGCTGGTCGATGGCGAGATCGGCTTCCAAGGTAAAAGTCGGCCGGCGCACCATACGGCCCCGCGTGTAAACCTTGCGAATTTGATCGAGCACGAGCAGCGGCTGACCCATCACTGAACTCCGAGCAAACGTTGGCGCAGCGCGCTGTCTTCGCGCAACGCCCCAGCTTCACCGGTCCAGGCGATCCGGCCGCGATCGATCACCGCCGCATGATCGGCGACCGACAGCGCGATCTCGGCATTTTGTTCGACCACCAGCGAGGCCACACCCTCCTCCCGGAGTCGGCGAATGGTCGCCAGCACGTCGCCGACGATTTTCGGCGCCAGCCCCTGGCTCGGCTCGTCAAACAAAATCAATCCGGGGGCACCGACCAGCGCGCGGGCGATTGCCACCATCTGCATCTCGCCGCCCGACAGATTTTCACATTGCCGTTCCATCAGATATTCGAGCGGCGAGAAAATCTCGCAGGTCTCCTTGATGGTCCAGCTCCGGAACCGCGTCTGCTTGCGCGCGATGCCGAGATTGCGCGCCACCGTCAGCGTCGGACACAGCCGCCGGTCATCCGGCACCCAGCCAAGGCCAGCGCGCGCGATCTCGTGGGTCGGGCTGTGCGTGACCTCGCGACCGTCGAAGCGGACCGCGCCGCGACGCGGCCGGGTCAGGCCGAGGATCGAGCGCAGGATGGTGGTCTTGCCGGCGCCGTTGGGACCCAACAACGCAAACACTGTTCCGCGCGGAACCGCCAGCGAGGCGCCGAACAGCGCCTGGGTCTCGCCATAGAAAGTATCGACCGCCTCGACTTCGAGAATCATGCGAACCGCCCGAGATTGGAGCGCTTGACCCACTCGTTCTGCTGCAACTCATCCGGCGCGCCACGCGCGACCACCTGGCCCCAGTGGATCACCGAAATGCGGTCGGCCAGCGAAAACAGGAATTCCATGTCGTGCTCGATGGCGACGATGGTCAGCTTGCCCTTGAGTTTGCCGACCAGCGTCGCCAACCGCTGCACGCCGTCGGTGCCGAGCCCGGAGGTCGGCTCGTCGAGGCACAGCACGCGCGGCCTCTGCCCAAGTGCCACCGCGATTTCGAGGGCGCGGCGATCGCCATAAGAAAGATCCTTGGCGCGGACGTCGCGCTTGTCGGCGAGGCCGACGGTCATCAAAACTTCGGACGCCGTTTCAGCAAAGCCTTGATCGGCCGCAACGGCGTGGCGCATGTCGAATCCGCGGGCACGAAACTCCGGCAGACCGACCATGACGTTGTCGCGCGCCGAAAAGTCGTCGAACAGCGTCATGATCTGGAACGAGCGCGCGACGCCCTTGGCGGCGATGCGATGCGAACTCAAGCCCGTGACGTCCTCGCCGTCGAGCCGGATCGAGCCGCGGCTAGGCTTGACGCGGCCGGTCAGCACGTTGAAGAACGTGGTCTTGCCGGCGCCGTTCGGGCCCATCAGGCCGTGAAATTCGCCCTCGGGCACCGCAAGGTCGATGCTTTCCAGCACTACGCGGTCGCCGAAGCGAACGTGGACGCCCGCGACTTCGATCAGCGCCATCGCCCGCCTCCGAACAGCAGCCGCATCGCGGAATGGCCCTGCCGCCGGATCGCGGAGTGCTTTTCGAACATGGCGGCAACCGCACCGGCGACGCCTTCGGGCCGGAACAGCACGATGGCGATGAACAGCAGACCGAAATACAGCATCCAGGCGTTGGTCAGCGCACCGATCACGTCGCGCGCGATCAGGAACAGGAACACGCCGACAACCGGTCCCCAGAAACTGACGAGGCCACCGCCAACCAGCGTCATCATTACGACGTAACCGGACTGATGCAGGCTCATCACGTCGGGGAACGCGGCAAGCTGCGCCATCGCGAACAGGCCGCCGGCAAAGCCGGAGATCGCCGCCGACAGCGTGAAGATCGAGGCCTTGTGGAGCCAGACGTGATAGCCGAGATGCGCGGCGCGGGTTTCGCTCTGCTTGATCGCCGCGATCACTCGGCCATAGGGCGAATGCACCAGGCGCCACAGCCCGATCACGGCGAGCGCGAACACGATCAGCACGAAGTAATAGAACGCGATGTTGTCGGCGAGGTCGAACGAGGCGACGCCGAAATCGGCCGGCAGCCGCGCGATCTTCAACAAGCCATCCTCGCCGCCGGTGACCTTGTGCGACTTGATCGCCAGCGTCCAGAAGATCTGGCCGAACGCGATGGTCATGAAGGCATAATAAATGCCGCGCCGGTGCGAGATAAAGAGCGCGACCACCGCGCCAGCCAATGCCGCCACCACGAAGGCAGCGATCAGGCAGACCCAGAGATTGGCGACGACATTGAACTGGCACAGCCCGAACGCGTAGGCGCCGATGCCGAAATAGGCGCCGTGGCCGAATGACGGCAGGCCGGCGGTGCCCAGCACCAGATTGAACGCGAGCGCATAGAGCGACCAGATCAGAATCTCGATGCCGAGATAAGGATAGAGCCCGACACGGGCGATCCACAGCGGCACGGTGGCGAGCACCAGCCACAACACCAGCATCGCCGGGGTCACCAGCCGCGCGGAATCGGATCGATTGGATGGCGTTGCGATCATCTCAGGCCTCGAGCACGCTTTTCTTGCCCCAGAGGCCGCGCGCCCGGAGGGTCACGACACCCACCAGCAGCACGTACATCGACAGCAACGACCATTCGGACGCATAGGCGCCGGTGAGCCCAACTGAAAGACCGACCAGCAGGCCTGCGATCACCGCGCCCCAAAAACTGCCGACTCCGCCGAGCACGATCACGAGAAACGCCGGGATCACGGCATCGACGCCCATATGCGGACGGATACCCCAGATCGGCGCCACGATGATGCCGGCGATCGCGGCCAGCATGGTGCCGAACACGAATACCAACAGCCGCAAGCGCGTCAGGTTGATGCCGAGCGCGCGCACGATCTCGCTGTCATGCGCGCCGGCTTTCACGGTCGCACCAAACGAGGTCTTCTCGATCAAGAGCCAGACCAGTCCGATGATCGCGACAGCAATGCCGGCGGCGTAGAAGCGATAGGTCGACCAAATCAGATCTTGGAATAGAAAGCCGCCACTGACGCCCTGCGGCACCTGAAGCACATAGTCGCGCGTGCCCCAGGTCAGGCGGATCATCTCCTCGATCACCATCGCTGCACCGAAGGTCAGCAGAAGACCGTAAAGCGGATCCTTGCCGTAGGTGCGGCGCATGCAGAATTCGATTGCGATCCCGACCACCCCGACCGCGGCCGGTGCGAGGATTAACGTCGCCGCATAGCGCCAGCCCAGCGGAAGCGCGAGCCAGGCCTTGGCAAGATCGGCCGGGAACGGAGGGCGCGGTCCCATCAACTGCATGGCGAAGTAGGCGCCGAGCGCGAACAGCGAGCCGTGCGCCAGATTGATCTGCTCCATCAGACCCACAATCAGCATGAAGCCGAGTGCGATCAGCGCGAACAGCAGACCGAGCGTAAGGCCGTTGAGAATATGTGGAAGAAGATCGAACAAATCGCACACCCTCATTCAAGACATAGCGGGCGCTGCGTGCGCCCGCCGCAATGTCACTTTGGCCTGCTGCTCAAGAATCGACGGACGGGACCTGCTCGTAGGGAATGAGCTTGCACTTTGCTGTCGCATCGGTATCGGCCGCGGCCTTCGGCTCGGTCCAGCTGATGAGTTCGTAGTGGTCGGTATTGTCCGTCGGCTTGGTGTTGCGCCGCGCCAGATAGATGGTCTGCTGCAACTGATGAGTCACCGGATCCATGTAGGCATCGAAATGCTGCATGCGGTCGGTCGCCGAGACCTTCAGATTCTCGAGCTCCTTGATGATCTTGACGTTATTGGTCGAGCCTGCCCGTTCGATCGCCTTCAGCAACTCGCGGGTCGACATGTAGCCATTGTAGGAGACGTTGCCCGGAACCGGGATCGAGCCTTCCTTGTTGGTGGCCTGCCACTTCTTGACGAACTCGGCGACGCCGGGCAGCGCCAGCTTGTGATACCAGGTGGTGCCGAACACGCCGAACAGACTGTCGGGCGCGCCCCACACATCGGGCCAATCCTGCTGATTGTTGATCCAGGCCGGCTTGCCGTCGAGCTTGAGCTGGGCGACCTGCTCGCGCAGCGCCTTGATGTCGTCGCCGCCGATTGCGGTGGCCACCACGTCCGGCTTCGCCTGCTGGATCTTCAGCAGATAGGCCGTGAAGTCGCGGGTGTTCTGCGGCACCAGCAGATTGTCGATGATCTTGCCGCCGGCACCCTCGACCTGCGCCTTGGTCGCCGCAGACGTGGTGTGGCCCCACACGTAATCATTGGTGAGCAGCATCCAGTTCTTGCCGATCGAATCGACCGCGTTCTTCACCGACGCCTTGGAGAAGTTGGTCCCATTGCCATCCCAAACGAACTTTACGCGGGAGCAATTTTCACCGGCCTCGCTCGGCGCCGAGGAATTGGTATTGAGGTAGATGACGCCATACTTGTTGGCGACTTGGGTGATGGCGTTGGCGACGCCGGAATGCAGCGCGCCAATCAGAATGGTGCAGTCTTCACGGGTGATGAAGCGTTCGGCGACACGGCTGCCGGTCGCCGGCGTGGTTTCGGTATCCGCCGTGATCCAGCTGATCTTGCGGCCGAGCACGCCGCCTTTGGCGTTGACCTCGTCGACCGCCATCTGAATTCCGCGCAGATCGTCCTGGCCGCTGTTGCCATATTGACCGCTGGCATCGCAGGTCAGACCGAGCTTGATCGGCTTGGCCGCGCCTTGCGCCCAGGCCTGGTTTTCCTGCCAGGGCCCAAAGAAACTACCGGTGCCGGCCAGCGCACTGGCCATCAGGCTGCCCTTAAGAACGCCACGCCGCGAGATTTCAGGCTTTTTCATCGTTCCCTCCAGACCGTTTTGTTTTCTTGTTGCGGCCCATAGAATGAACGTTCTAATGTGAATGTAAAGTAGAATGTTTAATCCAAGGCGCGAAACGGCGCTACCCTTTAGGCTAATGCAATGAACAATGCCGCATCGGCGATGAGCTACGACGAGTTACGCGGCGAGATTGCACAACGACATCGCGCCCTCTCCGGCCGCCTGCAGCAGATCGCCGAGTTCGTGCTCGACCATCCGACTGACGTCGCGCTCGGCACGGTTGCCGAGATCGCGGAGCGCTCCGGCGCGCCGCCCTCAGCCATCGTCCGCTTTGCGCATGCCATCGGATTCGACGGCTTCACCCAGATGCAGCAGGTGTTCCGCTCGCGGCTCGTGGATGGCGTGGCGCCTAGCTACAAGGCGCGGCTGGCGCGCATGAAGCACGAGGAGAAATCGATTCTAGAGCGCAAACCTGCTGCGGTACTGTCACGCTTCGTGGCGGAAGCACAGTCGTCGCTGGTCGCACTCAGCCAATCGGCGCGTGAGCATCAGCTCGAATCCGCGATCGGTATTTTATCCAAGGCGCGCGACATTTATCTGCTGGGTCTCGGCGGCTCGTTCCCGGTGGTGACGCATCTGGCATATGTCTTGCGGAAATTCGGACGGCGCGTCGTGCTTCTCGACGGCGGCGGCGGCAGCATCCACGAGCAATCGCATCCGGCGACGTCAGCGGATGCGCTGGTCGCGATCAGCTTCCGCAACTATTATCCCGATACGGCCCGCCTTTTCCCCGAACTTGTGGCGCGCAACGTGCCGGCGATCTCCATCACCGACAGCCTGCTGAGTCCCATCGTCGAAGGCGCCTCTGTCGTGTTCGAGATCCAGGACATGCCGGAACCGGCCTTGCGCACGCTGGTGGCGCCGATGTGCCTGGTACAGGCCCTCGCGATCGGCCTCGATCTCGCAGCAGAATAAGATCGCACATCCGGAGGAGACATCATGACATCCAACGACGGGGTGCGGACGCTCAAGGGCAAGGTTGCATTGCTCACTGGCGCCGGCCGCGGGCTCGGCCGCGCCTTCGCCGAAAAACTCGCGGCCATGGGCGCCGATGTCGCGATCCACGGCATGCGCGAAAACGGGCCGGCGGAATATGGCGAGGGAACGACGCTGACGGCGGTCGCCCAAGACGTCGCCAAAGCGCACGGCGTGAAAACCGTTCGTGTGCTCGGCGATCTCACCTGCAGCGCCGACATCGCGCGCGTGGTCGAGACCACGACCAAAGAACTCGGGCCGATCGACATTCTCGTCCACAACGCCGGCGGCGACATCGCCGCCAAAGGCGGCAAGCCGGATCCGAACGACGCCATCGGCATCAAGGAAGAGGACGTCCGTGCCGTGCTGGATCGCAATCTGCTCAGCACGATCCTGACCTGCCAGGCGGTGGCGCAGCAAATGATGGAGCGGCGCCAGGGCCGCATCGTCACCATCGGCTCGGTCGCGGCTTTCAAGGGCCGCACCTACGGTTCGATCTATGCCGTCGCCAAGGCCGGCATGACGCATTACACGCGCTGCCTCGCCGATCAGCTGCGGTCCTACGACATAAATGTGAACTGCATCGCGCCGGGCGACACCCGCACCGGCCGCTTCATGGGAACGCGCACGGTCGACCATAACAGAATGGTCGAAACCGGCACGCTGGACCGCATCGCGACCGTCGATGAAGTTGCGCGCGTGGTCGAGATGTTCGCAGGCCCGATGGGAGCGTTCGTGTCAGGACAGGTGCTGCGCGTAGACGGCGGCGGACAGTGCTGGCCCGGCTAACTTATTAGTGAAGTGAGCGATTGAACGACCGGCCGCTTTGCGCCGGAAGCGGCCGTTCCGTAACCCCTGATCCTGCGATTTTTCCCTTACCGGCCCCGCCAATAATGGCGAGCGGTCAAGGCCTCGTGATATCCTTAAGCCAAAACAAGGAGGGCTGGCATTATGCCCACCGGATTATTTAGAACAGCAGATCAGTCGGCTCAGGTTGAATACGACGGTGTTTCCATCCCGATACCTAGGTCGACGTACGAGAAGAGCGGCTATAAGCCCGATTTCGACAAACTGCCCCTCGACGACGAATATAAGGCGGCACAGGAGAAGTTGCGCAATGCCAACAGGCCTTAAGTCCGCCCACCTCGCGGAAGATGCTGGCAACGCATGCTTGCCGACGCAGTGCGCAGTCAGTTGACTAGAGCACTTTCCACTTGATGCGGATCACCGTCCATAGCCGGCATGTCGAAAGTAATTGACGCACTGCTTTGGCGCAAATGTCTTGATGAGCCTCCCGATCAGCTTCCAGAGTGCCTTGACGGTGCGGGCCGCGCCCTTGCGCATTGCCGTTTTGAGTTTGGAAAATGCCTGCTCGATCGGGTTGAGGTCCGGCGAGTAGGCCGGTAGATAGCGCACGCTCG
>Ga0268264_10000836_pt1 | contig 32944 bp, 20 predicted proteins | sample KBSSwiS32_FD_190357 | JGI IMG/M metagenome (GOLD analysis project Ga0268264, IMG submission 190357) | Switchgrass rhizosphere microbial communities from Kellogg Biological Station, Michigan, USA - KBS Switchgrass S3-2 (SPAdes) (version 2) | ecosystem: Host-associated > Plants > Roots >...
ACATATTTTAATTGTGTGAAGCTGTGGACGCTTGATTCACCAAATGGGATTTAGAATCATTTTTTCAAATCGGAAAATAACATTTTCCTGTAGGCGAGTGCAAGGGGGAAAGAGGTCATTGACTGAGCTGATCAATTATTTGCCGTGCGAGAAAAAAGCGCCGAGAATTTCCCACACGTTTGTAAAGTGAAGCTTGCTTCAATACGTTGTGTTGGACGTGAAAGTGATGCTGCTGTGCCGGCCCCCAAGGGTTCGTTTGTGAACTCTTCGTTTCCGTTAGGTGATTTCTGTCGGTTATTTCCCTTCGCTTTTCTCCATCGGGTAGCCGGCGTTTTTCCAGGCGAGGGTTCCGCCGAGTAGGGCGAATGCGTTTTTGATTCCTTTCTTTTTTAGTTCAGATACCAAACTGGCACTGGTGTGTTCGCTTGGTCAGGAACAGTAGACGATGATCGTCTTGTTTTTTGGCAGGTCCTTTATTTTTTCTTTGAGAGTTTCGGAGGTGATATTGATCGCGCCCTTGATATGCTCCTCTTTGTAAATGTCTTCGGCACGCGCGTCGATGATAACCGCCGTGCCGTCATCGTAATCTTTTTTCGCGTCGGCGAGAGAGATGCGCGGAGCGTCCTCTTGCGCGGCCGCCGGTTCGGGGGCGGTGAAAACAGGAGCCGGACTGAAACGAGGATCGGGTGTCGCATTGGTTGCGATCGGCGCATTCGCTGATGCGTCAGTTTTGGCGCAAGCTAGTACAAAAGCGGATGCGGAGGCGAGGGCGAAGATGATCAATAAATTTCGCATATGTTGTGGTGGGTCGTGGTCGGCGAACCAAAGTTTCCGGCGCTCTATTCGCCGAAGGCTTTCAGGACTTCGTCGGCGTGTTCGGCGACGTTGACCTTGTCAAAGATCTTGGCGATCTTGCCGGCTTCGTCGATAAGGAACGTTTTGCGTATCGTTCCCATGTATTTTTTGCCGTACATACTCTTTTCGCCCCAGACACCGTACTTCTCAACGATCTTTTTGTCGGTGTCGGCGATCAGGTCAAAGGGCAACTGGAATTTCGAAATAAATTTCTGATGCGATTTCTCGTCGTCGGTTGAGACACCGAAAACCTTGATGCCTTTGCTGTTAAAAAGGTCGTCGGCATCGCGGAAAGAGCAAGCCTCTTTTGTGCAGCCGGGTGTGTCGTCCTTCGGGTAAAAATAGAGGACCACGCGCTTGCCTTTGTAATCAGAGAGTTTTACCTTTTTGCCGTCCTGATCCTTACCGGAAAAATCCGGTGCCTTGCTGCCTTCTTTCAACATATTCCCAATATTGTATTACCTTATTCTTAGTGGGCCGGAGAAATTATATCACGTGATGAAGATGCTAGGGGAAAATCGCGGCTTGGACCAATTGTGGAAGATCAGGGAAGATTTTCGCGAGAAGATCGTCTCGACATATGAACCGCGTGCGAAGAGCTGCCAGACGTGTGAGACTCAAGGTGCCTGCTGCGAGGACGAGCACTTTGTGAATGTGCGTGTTTCAAGGCTTGAGGCGGTGGCGATCGGGAAAGTTTTGTCGCGCTTGTCGGTTGTGAGACGCGCAGGTGTTTTGGCACGAGCGGAGGAAGCCTTATCGGATTTGTCAGCGAAAGAGACTTACGCCTGTCCGTTGCTTGAAAAAGGAACCGGATGTCTCGTGCATGCAGACGCGAAGCCTTTGCCGTGCATTCAACATGCCTGCTACGAAAACAGCGAAGATCTGCCGCCGGATGAATTGCTGGAGGCCGTTGAGGAGAAAGTCGACCGGCTTAACCGAAGGGTCTACGGGAGAGCAGCGTTGTTGCGGCCGCTCCCCGTCGCGTTGCTCGATAGTGTCAGGTCGTCGAACTAGTTGTTGAACCTTTTTACTTTTCCGCCCGCGACCGTAACTGGGATCAGTAAGAACAAGAACAGGAAGTGATACCAGATCGGCAGATAACGCCATGCAATTACTTCCACCATGATCCCAACGAGCAGGAGCATGACGCCGAGTATCAGAGTTGAACGGCGGTTTTCGCCGGCGATCACTGCGGCGAGATAACCGGCCATGAACGAAGTGATCACGCTTCTGACAAGGTTCATTATCAGTATCGTAGTGTTCGCCTCGAAAGGAGCGTTATTGACCATCGCGAGAGCAAATCCTTCCTGATGTTGCCGATACCAGTCGAGAGATGAGATCAACACCTGATCGCTTCCCACCCAAATGATCGACCACGCGATAAATCCGGCGATGATCCCCAGAATGATCCTTATCATATTTTCTCCTGTAGGTCGTATTGGTGAACTGAGAAAAGGAAAAAGGACAAGAGATCTACATCGAAACTTCCCTTGTCCCTATATATAAATTAATAATGCAACGCTGTTCAGCAGCGACCGAGAACGGACGAGCTCCGCGGCGTTCGATTATTTGATGTTAAGTTCGTACGGCATCATCATGATCGTTTCGCCGTGCTTCATTTGATCGAGGAGCCGCGAATATCGAAAAACCCGTCGGACGTCTTCGGGGAGCGACGCGAGCAAGGCTTCCTGTGCCTGTTGCGCCTTTGCGTCGGCCGAATTGTCGTTGCCGAATATTGTTTCGAGGAACGGACGCGGCTCAGGAAAAACAACGCGCTTTACATCTTTATCCGCCGGCAGATTGGCTAACTGTTTTGCGACATCGATCGCTTTTTCCAAGCCGCCAAATTCATCAACCAGCCCATTCGCCTTTCCTTGTGTTCCGGTCCAGACATGACCCTCACCAATCGCGTCAACTGCGTCAGGCGTCATGTTTCTCCCCTTTGCAACCTTAGCGACAAAATTATCGAAATACGTCGCGTGGGCCTGCTCCGTCATTTTGGCCTTCTCGGCGTCGGTCCAGTGTTCAGTTTCTTTAAAGATTCCCGAATTCTTGCCTCGCGTAACATATTCATTTGATATGCCAAGCCAGGTATAAAGTCCTTTTATGACGGGCTTACCAAGGAACAGGCCGATCGACCCGGTAATAGTGGACGGTTCGGCTACGATCTTGTTTGCATTGCAGGCGATGTAATAACCGCCTGAAGCAGCAACATCCGACATCGAAACCACAACGGGTTTTTTAGCTTTTGCGTTTTCGATCGCGTTCCACATCAGGTCCGACGCTAACGCAGATCCGCCCGGTGAATCGACGCGAAGAACGATCGCTCTGATCGAGCTGTCCTCGGCGGCGGTGTTAATGGCGTCAACAATTGTATCCGAACCCATCACGCTGCCGCTGAACGGCCCGTCGCTTGAACGCCCGACGTTGATCGCGCCCGAGGCGAAGACCACAGCAACGCGGTCGCCCTTATTTAATCCGAGCGAGTCCGCCGGGATCTCGCGATACTCGCCGCCGCGGAGAACATTCAATTTTGCGTTCTCCGCATATCCGAGGTCCTTCTTGATCAGATCGTCCAGTTGGTTTGAGTAAAGAGCATCGTCGATCAGGCCTTTTGCCTTTGCCTGAATCGCGTTGTACGGTGCGTTATCGATCAGGTCGTCTACGTCTTTAGCAGATTTCTTTCGGGATTCGGCGATCGCACCTGAGTAGCGCTTGTAGTATTCGTCAAGAACAGCGTTAATAACCTCTTTCTGGCCGTCACCCATCTGCGTTTTTGTGTATTGATCGGGCGCGTTCTTGTATTTTGGACCAAACTGAATTACGTCGGTCTCGATACCAAGCTTGTCGAGCGAACCTTTGTAGAACATCGCCTCGGCCGCAAAGCCGTTGATATAAATGTCGCCCGATGGCGGAAGGAAGATCTTGTCGGCAGCGGTAGCGATGTAATATTCCTTGTTGGATCCGATCGCCATGTAGGCGTAAACAGGCTTCCCGCTTGTTCGAAAATCCTTGATCGCATCTCGCAGCTCATCCGCTTTCGCCCAGCCGATGCCGGGAAAATTTATTTCGAGCTCGACGGCACCTATTCGATTATCGACTTTCGCCTTGCGAAGTTGTGTCAAAAGGCTGGAAAAGGATCGCTTTTGTGAAATGCCGAATGCTTTGGCAAGCGGTTCTTCCGGTGTGTAATCCGGAAGGTCTCCGGAAACGCTCAGTACCAAGACGGAGTTTTGCGCAACAGTCGGTTTGTTCATCGACTCGGCGAGGATGGCGAGGCCGATTATCCCAACGAGAAATAAGACGAGCAATATCCCGCCAACGATCAAAATTACCTTAGATGTTTTCGATAGTGCCATTAGTTAAATTCTTGTCCAATACTAAATTTTGGTTCAATTATCACGAAACTACATATATACAGCATCATAGTACGCTGGATTTCGGGAAAAGGTTTGATTTTAGGCTGGCCCCAACCTGTTTGAATGCATTAAGGACGCTTTCCTGATGCATTTCGTTTTCAATAATTTACGACATATAATTGTAATCTTTCATTAAAGGCCTGATTTACGGCCGACTGCGTTTATGGCAAAAAAAGGCTCTGTTCTGGTCTGTGACGACGAAGAAATAATGCGGGATGTGCTGGAGACGATCCTCTCCGGTGCGGGTTACAAGGTAGAACTCGCCCGCACCGGCGAGGAAGCGATCGAGGCCTATTCCGAACATCCCTTCGACGTGGTGTTGATGGATGTATCGATGCCTGGGATCGGCGGCCTGACGGCTCTAGAAGAGCTGATGAAATTCGACGCCGAAGCGGCCGTGCTGATCGTGACCGCGTACGCGACGTTCGAAACGGCGATCTCTGCGTGGGAAAAAGGCGCTGCGGGCGTCATCCGAAAACCATTTCAAAACGAACAGATACTTGCGCTGGTCGCGCGGGCAATCAAGAAACGAAAGAAAGAAGAAGAAAGACAAACTCTCCGGCAGGCCATGGCCAAGTCGGTCAAGCGCGAAGGATTTATCGGACGATCGGAGGTCATGGAGAACGTCTTCCGTCTTGTCGAAAGAGTTGCACCAGCGCGTTCGACCGTTCTTATTACCGGTGAGAGCGGCACAGGAAAGGAACTTGTCGCCAAGGCGATCCATGAGGCAAGCCCGCGAGCGGAACAGCCATTCGTGATCGTCAATTGTTCGAACATTCCCTCGGACCTTTTAGAATCGGAACTATTTGGTCACACGAAAGGGGCGTTTACCGGGGCGGTTGCGTCGAAGAAGGGCCTCTTCGAGGTTGCGGATACAGGATCGATCTTTCTGGATGAGATCGGCGACCTGCGCCCCGAAATTCAGGTTCGTCTTCTGCGGGTGATCCAGGAAAGAGAATTTACAGCACTTGGCGACACGGCGCCGCAAAAGGTAGATGTACGGATAATCGCCGCAACGAACGTGGATCTGAAGGAAGCGGTAAAGAACGGTACGTTTCGTGAGGACCTGTATTACCGCTTGTCCGTGGTTCCGGTCGAGCTACCCCCGCTTCGCGATCGTCGCGAAGACGTTCTGCCGCTTGCGCAATTCTTTATAAGGAAATACGCGGAAGAAAATGCACGCGAGATCTCTGAGACATTGTCGCCCGAAGTATTGTCGCTGCTTGAGAGTTATTACTACCCCGGAAACGTTCGCGAGCTCGAGAACATTATCGAGCGGGCAGTAGTCATCGCTCATACCAACGAGATCACCGTCGATTGCCTACGCCCGGAAGTTCGTGATCCTGAACATGGCATCGAGATGATGCGCGCAACCGAAGGAACTTCTGGTGATATCGACATCTCGCGGGGTGTCAATTTCTACGACGAGGTAAAAAAGTTCGAGATCGACCTTATTCGCCGCGCCCTCGAACAAACCGGCGGCCATCAATCCCGCGCCGCGCGCCTGCTCGGACTCAATGCAACCACTCTTAATTCAAAGATCAAGGTTTACAACATTCAGTTAAGGTTGTGATCAGACAAGTTTATGAATATTTGAATTTTTGAATTTTTTTCATATTTAAATGGAAAGACCCGCCCCGTTTCTACGATCCGCACTCCATAAGAATAACCTCTCACTTTCTCTTGCAACTCCAACAAAAACAAAGATCTAACGTTTCCCGCAAATATAGACCGCAGCGATAAAAAAAGTAACTCTAAACGTGGCACAATGATTGCCACAACTCTTTTAGAGACACAAGTTACATGCATTTAATTGAATTTAATCCATTATTTTGAGCGGTCTCGTCAATGTGTCTTTAGGACTCGCTCGGTCGCGAAATCGTGGGTTGCGCATCGGTTGGCTTTATTCGCAATAATTGCATTTATAAAGCAGTACAAACCCTGTTTTTTGGAGAAGAGCATGGGGTTTTTTAGAAAAAGGAATTAATAAAATGAAAAGGTTTACATTTATGTTGACGTTGCTGATCGCCTTCGCCGTGTGCACACTCGGCCAGGTGACGACGGGCAACTTAACTGGGGTGGTTTCGGACCAAAACGGGTCCGTCGTTCCAGGCGCTAATGTAAAACTCACAAATGTAGAGACTGGGCAGGTTCGTGAAACCGTAACGAACGGAGCCGGGATCTACAATTTTGTGAGTTTGCTTCCGGGCGAAAAATACCAGCTTGTGGTAGCTGCAAAGGGCTTTTCGCAAAATACGATCGACAACGTGATCATTCACATCGGTACCCAGAATTCCGCAAATATACCATTGAGTATTGAGTCGGCCGGTGCGACAGTGACTATCACCGGTGATCCCGCTCTGATCACTACCGACCAGAGTCAATTGTCAACGGCGTATACGGCTCGCCAATTAACCGAACTTCCGATCAATGGTGGTGCAATCGAAACATTTGCCCTGCTTACACCGGGAGTTGTTTCACCGGGGAGTGCAGGTTTGTCAAACGGTGTGGGCATCTCGGCCAACGGTAACAGAGGTCGTTCAAACAACTTTCAGGTTGACGGACAAGATAACAACGATAACTCTGTTGCAGGACCCAGCCTGAACATCACCAATGTTGAAGCCATCGGCGAAGTCCAGGTGATCACCAACGTTTTTTCGGCCGAATTCGGGCGCAATTCGGGCGCCCAGGTAAATGCTGTAACGAAAAGCGGAACGAATCAGTTTCATGGTTCGCTGTTCGGTTATGAGAATAATTCGGCTTTTAACACATCGAGCAATCTCGATAAGAAACAACATCAGGAATTAGGGTTTTTGTCGGCGAACGGTACCCCGGAATTGTCCGGTTTGGCCACGCGAAACAAGGATCCGTTTGGAAATGCACGATTCGGCGCATCGCTCGGCGGTCCGATCGTTAAAGACAAACTGTTCTTCTTTGGAACTTACCAGGGGGACTACACCCGGGGCGAAACTTTCTTTTCGGGGATCGGCAGTGGGAATTTTACTTTCACTCCTCAGAGCGCTGCATTGATCGCAAGTCTTTTGCCAAACGCTGCTACTGCCGCTTTGACATCCACAGCTGTCGCCGGCGGCCCGACGACGGCGCAAGGGGTCGGTAGGGCGTTTGTTACTTCGCCCACGATTGACACTAATGGTGATGGCATCGCTGATGACTTCGCGGTTGGGCCGGGAGAGTTTAATCAGTCGCTATTTGTTTGTACGGTTGCAACCCGACCCTGTCCGGCTGCGAACCTGGTTCCTCTTGAGACCGGTGAGACGTCGCGTTTGGTCCCAAATCGCAGTTCGCTCAACCAGGTCATTGGTCGCGTTGATTACAATCCGACCGATCACGATACTGTTGGTGTTCGTTATATTTTCGACACTTCGAAATTTCCGCTCGCTGCCGGACGTTTTGCCGCGGGTGCGATCTTTGACGTGCCGTCGCAAAATAACAATCTGGGTGTAACTTACACGCGAGCCTTTTCGTCGCGGTTTACCAACGAAGCTCGGTTTAACTTTTCGCGGCTTGACGTAAAATTCGGTGACCCGAATGCCGCGTTACCAGGGCCGAGCGTTCAATTCTCAGGACAGAGGGATCTTGCGGGCAATTTTTCCTCGCTGACCTTTGGCACGCAAAACAATCTGCCGCAGACACGCAAGGTTGACGTCTATCAGATCCAGGATACTCTCATATCGACATTCGGGAATCACAATCTGAAATTCGGTGGCGATATACGGTTCCAGCGGGTTGACAATTTCTTTCTGCCGAACTTCCTTGGAGTCTACAACTTTGCGGGTGGTAATCCGAACTTGGCTACGGCAAATGCCACATCAGGACAAATACCAACTGGTACTCCTTTCGTCTTCGGCCCTGGAACAATTATTAATCAAGTAGATGTTAGTCAAACAGACCGAGCCGGGTTCCGTGCCACAGCTTTCGAGAACTTCTTGCTCGCACGCCCGCAGCGGATAACCTTTGCACTGGGAGATCCGAGGTCGAGAACGACCCAGAACGACTATTTCTTTTTTGTTCAGGACGACTGGAAGGCAAGGCCGAACCTGACGCTGAACCTTGGGTTGCGGTATGAAATTTCAACTACGCCGTTTAATCCGATCATTGACGACGTGAACGCTCGCGAATCCAATTCGGCAACCGCGATTTTTGACACTTCGTTTCCTTTGGCGGACAGAAGTGCGACAAGGCTGCCGCTTGACAAGGACAATTGGGCGCCGCGTGTCGGGTTTGCCTGGAGTCCGAAGATCCCGTTTCTGAAGAGCTTTTTCGACAACAAGCAAACGGTATTTCGAGGAGGTTTTGGTATTTCGTACGACCCAGGCTTCTTTAATATCGTCTCGAACACGATTACAGCAGCTCCGTTCGCAGCGGCCGGAACTGTCACTCAGACGCCGGGTGCCCCGGGTTCGGTGTCATTCCCGTTCTTGCCGTCGACCACCGCTGAGCTGAATTTGACTCCGGGAACGAATGGAGGAGATCCGCGGCTGTTTAATCAAACCCGCGTTGATCCGAATTTCTATGGTCCATACAGTATCGGTTGGAATTTTGGGATTCAGCAGGAACTGTCGAAGAAATCGGTATTAGAGGTCCGCTATGTCGGAACCCATATTGTTGGTCAGTTCCAGACGCTCAATGGCAACCCGAGCGTTCAGTTCCTAAATAGAGGCGCATTTTGTTTGGGGCAAGATTCGGGAGCATTTTCGAATGGAAATGTCGTAGGTTCGGCACCCGTTGGAACCACGGTGACGGCAAGTAGCGATCCTGCGCACCCGGTTGGCCAGACTATTTTGACCGCCGCTCAGGTGGCTTGTGGAGCGTCCAATCCAAACATAACGGGCGTAACCATCAGCCCCATTGTAAGCCGAGGGTTTAGTAACAGTCCGGGAACGAACGGCGACGGCCGTCTCGATCCAAACTTTGGTAATGTCAGAATTCGTACAAACGGCGCGTCAGGGACTTATAATGGACTGCAAGTACGTTTTGATCAACGTCTGAGCAATCTGATCACGCTGAACGCCAATTATACGATGAGCAAGACCATCGATAACGCGTCCGAGATCTTTTCGACAGGCGGCGGTGGTCAGGACGTTGCTGATCCGCAGCAGTTCTTTAACTCGACAAGCGGCGAGCGGGGGCTTTCGGCCTTTCATCAGGCCCACTCGTTCGTTGCGAACTTCGTTGGTGAGCTTCCCTATTACCGGGACCAGAAGGGTTTGGCTGGTAAGCTCCTCGGCGGCTACCAGTTAAGCGGCATAATCCGCATCGGCTCCGGCCGGCCGTACACGCCGACGGAACTTTTTGGAACATACGATCCGAATTTTGAGAACGGTTTCATTGGGCTCGGTTCACTGAGGCCGTTCCAAGGAAATCCGAATGCTCCTGAAGGCACGATCGCCTTTGGCTCAACTGCCTGCGGTGTTTTGTTCGGTGACTCAGGATGCAATAGCGCAGCCGCCGGCAACTTCGTGATTTACAATACACTGAATCCTGGCTCGGTCGGGACAGTTGTTGCGGATGGTGCAGCGGCGGCACAAGGAGCCAGGCTCGTCTATAACGATTTTGGCCTGGCGAATCAGTTTGGTGTCGACGCGCAAAGCCTGGAAGCCTTCAATTTCTTCAAGACACCCTTCGGGAATGTAGGGAGAAATACTCTTTTCGGGAACGCTTTGTACAGTGTTGACCTGGCCCTCTTCAAGACGACCAGAATCAACGAACGTTTCAAGGTTGAGTTTCGAGTAGAAGCACAAAATGTGCTTAACAACCGAAACTTCGGCGTACCGGACACGCTGACGGAAGATGCAGCCACAAATTTTGCGGTTAGCAGCTTCCAGAATCCCGGATTCAATGCGGGATCGGTTCGAAGTCTTCGCTTAGGTGTACGTCTTTTGTTCTGATACTCCACTATTGGAAGTCAGATATTTATTCGAAGGGAGATGGCGTGGCGTCATCTCCCTTTTTTTGTTGGAGAAGCATAGATATCAAATCATCGTATTTTAGTTCGTTCATGAATAATCAATGAGCATTTGAATTCAATCCAAATTTATGTGCAGGCGTTTCAGTTGGCGCGACTTACCATCTTATCGGAAGCACTCAACTAGACTCGATCTTTTGCGAGAAACGCAGTAATTATGGGCGATTCGTCGAGAGACCGAGTCGGACCAACTCCCCTTCGCTTAATGGCATAAAGATTGCCTTTCACATAGCCAACGACAAAGTTAATCTCTGTCATTTTTTCACACAGTCAATTCATAGAATTCGGGCGGTCTCATAGGAACGTCTTTTTGAAGATCGCCCTTCCGCGAAAATACAGAAGTGTGTTTGGGGTGGATTGCGCATGATTGGCTTTTTAGAAGAAGTTACATCTATAAAGCCCGGTAGTGTTTTTCTGGAGAAGTAATATGAGTAAATTTATTTTTTCTTTTATGCTGTTGCTTGCCGTAGCGGTGAGTAGTTCGGCTCAACTGACTCGTGGTGCTATTTCTGGAACAGTTCGTGACCAGGCTGGTTCTGTCGTTCCAGGAGCCCACATCAAAATTACAAACCCGTTAACGGGCGCGACGAGAGACGAAACAACCAATGAAAGCGGGTTTTATCGCGTTGCCGCCCTCGAGCCTGGGAGTTACACGGTCCTGATTTCAGCGAATGGGTTTTCGAAGGCGGAGAGTCGAGAGGTGGTTGTAAACACCGCGACGGAGATAACGTTCGACGTCAACCTCAAGCCCGGGAATATCACTGAATCCGTCGACGTAACCGCGGAGAACGAAGCCGTTGCACTTAACAAGACAAATGGAACGATCGGTACGACGATCGATACGAGGCGCGCGCAGGAATTACCTCTAGGAGCTGCTCGAAACGTTAACAACCTTGCACTTCTTTCGCCAAACGTTTTCGTTGCCCCTGGTTCGACTGGGATCTCGTCTAATGGGCAACGCGCACGTAATAACAATTTTACCATTGACGGTTCAGACAATAACGATATCACAGTCACGGTCTCGACGACGCCGGTTATTCCCGAAGCAGTTAACGAATTCCAAATACAGACTAATCCATACAGTGCCGAAAACGGGCGCAATACCGGAGCTTCGATAAATGTCTCGACAAAATCGGGAACGAACCGTTTTCATGGCTCGGCGTGGGAATACTACCGTGGAAGCGATCTGAATGCACTTGATAACATTGAAAAGGGGTCCGGTTTGAACAATCCGGCGCAGTTCAACCGTAATCAATTTGGTTTTGCTGTCGGCGGACCGATCTATTTCTTGAATTTTGGAGACGGCGGCCCGAAAATTTATGACGGAAAGGACAGAACATTTTTCTTCTATCTTTTCCAGGGTGATAAGACGACGACCGGAAATCTGCAGGGGGGAACGATTCGCATTCCGACACAAGCAGGATTTGCGGCGCTGAGTGCTGTACCACTCCGTGCTGGCCAATCAACGACAAGTCGACAGGCAGTATTGAACTCACTTTCATTTCTAAACGGAATTTACTCGCAGAACCCGCAGTTCCGCAATCTGACGAATGTAACTGCGAATGGAACGTCAATTCAGACAGGCCAGACGAATATAGGGATTAATCAGCCAGTCACCGCTTACAATCATACGTTTAGATTCGATCACAAGATCTCGGGAAATGATAACCTCACAGTCAGATACATCTTTAATAAGTCCGATTCGACAAATGCTGTCAGCAATCTGAACTTTGGACCACTATTCTCAGGCACACAGACGCTTAGGGACACAAATCTTGCCGCGAGCGAAGCTCATGTTTTCGGGTCTTCACTTGTTAACGAGTTTCGATTCTCGTTTATCCGTCGTGATCTTAATTTTCCGGAGAATGACCCGGTAACTCCGACCACGACTGTTAGCGGTCTGTTTTCCTTTGGCGGCGCAAACAACTTTCCACAATCTCGGTTGACGAATTTTTACCAATTCTCCGACACGCTTACATATACGACTGGTCAACATACATTTAAATTCGGCGCGGATATAAGGCGCAACCTTTTCCACAATTTTTCCGGGTTTGATTTCAAGGGAACATTTGCGTTCAATAATCTTCAAGATTATCTGAACAATAATGCGTCCACCTTCACTCAAGCATTTTCGGCAGCGGATTTTGATGCGGCTCAGTGGCAGCAGTTCTATTTCGCACAGGATGACTGGCGCCCTTGGTCGAGCCTAACTCTTAACCTTGGGTTGCGATATGAAACGGCAAACGTTCCTTTCGGTTTCTTTGGAACAACCGATCCCGCACAGCTTGCCGCTTTGGTACAGCCTCCCGTAAAGCGCGACAAAAACAATTTCGCACCGGTCATCGGGCTCGCCTTCAGCCCCTCATTTAAGAGCGGCTTTATGGGTAAATTGTTTGGTGACAGGCAAACCTCGATTCGAGGCGGATTTCGGACGGCATACGATGTTCTCTTTTACAACATCCTGACGGTAAATGCCGCAAATTTCCCGATAACTACGTCGGTCACTCAAAGCAATGTTTTGGACGTATTTCCCACACTGGCTCCCCCGACGACCTTTCCGACCTTTAATCCATTGGCAACTTTCGTTAATTCGCCTCCGGATATGAAAAACCCCGAATCGTATCTTTACAGTTTGAGTATCCAACGAGAGATCGCAAGAAAGTTTGTACTCGAGATCGGTTATGCCGGCAGCCGCTCGATAAACCAGATCAATCAGCTACAAAATAATCCTGCGATTCTTACCGACGCACAAATTGCTACGGTGCTCGCGACCAGGAATCAGAATTCGATACCGTCGGCCCAGGCTAGGCGCCTCTTCCCCCAGTTCGGCCAACGGGTCTTGATTGCGGGCAATGCACAAGCGACCTATAATGCGGGCTTTGCATCGCTTAAAAAGCGTTTTTCAAACGGCCTGTCGTTTGATGTTGCGTACACCTTCAGCAAACTCATAAGCAATAATGATGAATCACTTGGAGTAGGAGCAATTACCACGGGTTCACCGCAAATTCCGCAGGATTTCTTTAACTACGCTGCGGAGAAGGGCCTCTCGGCTTTCGATCGGCCACATCGGTTTGTCACGAACTTTGTTTATGAGATTCCGACCTTTGGCCTCATCAAACGTAACGGTACTGCGAATTCACTGTTTAATGGCTTTCAGCTTTCAGGGATTGTTGCATATCAATCCGGGCAGCCTTTTAGCATAGTAACAGGCGTAGATTCGAACGGTAACGGACAGGGGGCGGACCGGCCGAATTTTGATCCGAACGGAAGCTTCGCGTTCGATCCTGTCACAGGAGACTTGCGCACATTTACCAGTCCATTGATCGGAGGGCGCTTTTTCGTACCGCTGAATGGGCCAGGGGGACTTTCGGGTACACCGCTGGCGAACAGTCTGGGAAATGGCAACCTCGGGAAGAACACGTTTCGGGCCCCAGGATTCTGGAATGCGGATCTTAGTGTTATGAAGAAATTCGTATTGCCTTGGGGTGGCGACTTTAAGCACCAGTTTAATATTCGTGCCGATTTCCTTAATGCGTTCAACTGGGACAATTACGGAATTCCAGTAAACAATTTGAACAGTACGGACTTCGGAAAGAATCTCAATAACTGGGGAAATCGATCCATTACCCTTAGTGGTAAATACGTCTTTTGAGCTTGACGGCCGATCAGGGTCGGTTTGCGGGTATTGCCCGGTTGACGCGTTACCCGTTTTATCGAAATCAGACCTTTTATTCAATGGGAGATGGCTGGTGCCACCTCCCATTTTTCGTCCGAGGCGATTGGGTGCGCGTCTTAGCACTCCGAAAGCGACGAACACATCTCCCGGCTGAATAAATTTTTGAATTTTATCCATATTTACGGGCAATCTCCGCTTGATTTGTAGGACATTTTCTGATAGGCGGGGAAGTTTCGTTAACCGGTTTTCTAACAATCCAACCCTCGTTCTGCATTAACTGTTGCAAAAGCAGTGAACTTCCGTTACCAACCTCAGGTTTTAGAATTCGATCAAGATCGGCTGTCGGGGATGGCACAAGGATTGCGTATTTTCAGCGTGAATACTTTCATAGTTAGTAACTTTTTATTCATTCTTAACTCATTATTTAATCAACCACGTTAAAAGTGTGTCTATTGACTCATCTTCAACGTGACGATTAATCCCCCGAAAAATCCGACAGAGTTTTTTTGGGTTGCGCACAAAAAGGCTTCATAAACAATCTGCACTTTTTAAAGTGAGTCTGATTTCATTTTTTTGGAGGAAGAATAAATGAGAAAGTTTACCTTTAGCGTGATGGCGTTAGGGATGATAATGTCATGCCTGATTGCCATCTACGCACAGACAACCGGATCTATGTCCGGCACAGTCACTGATCCGAACGGAGCAATTCTTGCCGGTGCAAATATCACTCTTAAGAATGACGCGACCGGCTTAGAGCGCCGAACGGTCACTAATGACAAGGGAATATTTGGATTCACGTCGCTACAGCCGGGCGTTTACTCAGTTACAGTTGAAAATTCTGGGTTCAAGCGAGCCCTGGCGTCAAACATAACAGTTCAGGTTTCGACTGAAGCCGCCGTAAATATCTCTATGGAGATCGGCCAGGCAAGTGAAACTGTTACAGTTTCGGCGACGCAGGAAGTTATCAACACTACCAGCCCAACATTGACAAATGTTATCAATACAAGGCAAGTGGTTGATCTGCCTCTGCCAACCCGGAACCCGTTGGACCTTGCAGCACTTCAGGCGGGCATAGCGGTCACAGGCACCGGTACACGAACTGCTAATGTCGGCGGCCTTCGCGGCTCGGCTACAAATGTTACCCAGGATGGCGTCAACGCCATGGACAACTTTGTAAAGACCGACTCGTTCTTCGCTCTTACAGCACCGTCGCTGAATTCCGTGGGTGAATTTAGTATTACGACAGGCACAACCGGATCAGACTCGGGTAAAGGTGTGGCGCAGGTAAATCTGGTCACTAAGGGAGGAACGAATCAGTACCACGGCAGCCTCTTCTACCTGATGCGCAATGACGCTCTTGAGTCCAATTTCTTTTTCAATAATCAGGTGGGCACACCGCGGCAGACTGAGCATCAACACTTTTTCGGGTTTACCATAGGCGGTCCGGTTTATTTCCTTGGTTTTGGTGAAGGTGCCCCGACGATTTGGAACGGACATGACAAGGCGTTTTTCTTCTTTTCGTATGAAGGCTTTCGCGAGCATTTTCAGGCCACTCGGAATCGTACTGTTTTGACACCGGAGGCAAGGACCGGTCTCTTCCGATACAACAGGACCTGTCCAACCCCGCCTGGAGGCTGTACGCCAGGAATAGAAACCGTGAACTTGTTAAACGTGGGGCTTCAGCATGCGCTGAACCCAAATACACTGGCCATGCTTAATGCGATGCCGTTGCCGAATAATACGCTTGTCGGTGATGGCCTCAATACCGCCGGCGCACAGTTCAATGTAGTAGGTGCCGACCCCAGCGATAAATATGTGGTCCGCTACGATCATCAATTGGTCGACAAATCCAGGTTCGGATCGCACAAACTAGAGTTTGTTTATAACCGGGCCCATTTCGTGCTTTTCCCTGACACGTTCAATGCGATCGAGGCTCCGTTTCCGGGCCGGATCGACGCGGGCCAAGCGTCTATTAGGTCACTTGCGACGGGTGCGCTCCACTCCACCTTCGGTTCTTCCATGACCAACGATTTCAGATACGGGCGCCAGTGGGCACCAGTATCTTTTTTGCGGAATGCTCCCCCAACGGGACCATATATTTCATGGGCCGCGGCGGCGAATACCACTGACCCCCAGGTGACCAACTTCGATAACCAATTCATGTCGCAGGGGCGAAATACTATCGTTAACCAATATTCAGATGACTTCTCCTTAACGAAGGGATCGCATTTGATTCGTTTTGGAGGGGAATATGACAAGATCTTTGCAGATACTTTTAATGATGCGGGCATCAACGAGGTAATAACTCTTGGTGTAAACGGGTCAAATCCGGACGGCCTTGCGGCGGGAAGTTTTCCGAACTCAGTTGCGGCCGACCTCAATCGTGCCCGGCCAATATATGCGGACCTGGTCGGGAATCTTGCTTCGGCCGTCGCAACGTTCAACGTCACATCGCCCACCTCCGGCTTTGTACAGGGAGCGACACGATCAAGGATCTTCCAGGAACAGGATGTTGCACTCTACGCGCAAGATCAATGGCGGGCAAAGAGCAACCTGACCTTGAACTTTGGGGTCCGCTGGGAATTTGAAGGGGTTCCGACCATTCCGAATGGATTAGCTATTCAAGTCACAGACGTTAATGCTCTCTACGGCGTGTCCGGCGCCGGCAATCTCTTCAAGCCAACCGCTCCTGCGGGCCCGCCGCCCGGGGTCGCTACTCTTGATTTTGTAAGTGGGAAGACCGGAAAAGAGTTGTATAACAACGATTGGAACAATTTTGCCCCTTTCGTCGGGTTTGCCTATCAACCCGACTTTAAGAGTGGGTTTATGCGAACGCTGTTTGGAGCGCCAGGGACGAGCTCGATCCGGGCCGGTTATTCGATCAGCTATCTTCATGACGGTTTTACGGTCATCAGTAATGCTCTTGGCACCGGCGTAACAAACCCGGGGCTTATCCAGAACTCGGCCGTTACAACGCCAACGGGCGTTCTGAGCGGAGCCATTCCACTTGCGGCACCGTCGTTTGCAATCCCGATAACGGACAAAACGAATTTCGACCTTAGCAGCTTTAACGGTTTATGGGCAATCAATCCAAAGCTTAAGACCCCGTATGTCCAGCAATGGTCGGTCGGCTACGAACGCGAGATCTTCAAGAACACGGCCCTCGAGATCCGCTATGTCGGTAATCACGCATACGATGTATATCGTGCCTATGACATCAACGAAGTCAATATTTTTGAGAACGGATTCTTAAATGAGTTCTTGAACGCGCAGAAGAATCTTTCGTTATTCCGCGCAGCCAACCCGAATTGTGATAAGGCTGCCTTACCCGGCCAACCCCCTAACCCCGCTTGTACTTTCAATTTTAGTGGACTTCCTGGGCAGGTTGCTTTACCGATCCTGACTAAATTCTTTACATCACTCCCGACCGGGAGCGCGTTTACGAGTTCAGGATTCAAAAGTAATCTCGACAATAACAACGTGGGCGCGTTTGCCAATACGCTGGCATTCTCCAACACGTACAAAGGCAACAGGCAGAGCTTGGCATTGGGTATTCCCGCGAACTTCTTTGTGGCAAATCCGAACGCCGCCTTTGCGGTGCTGCTCGACAACAATTCGATGTCGAATTATCACTCGCTGCAGGTTGAACTTCGTCGTAGGTTTTCACAGGGGTTGCAGTTCCAGGCCGACTACACGTTCAGTAAATCCTTGACGGATGCGAGTGGGGCCCAGGGAAGCCAGAGTGATATTTCAAACTTCCGTACGTTGCGAGATCCTAATTTGGACTTGATTCGTTCGTCTATCGATCAAACACACCGATTTGTCGCCAATGCATTGTACGAATTACCATTCGGTAAAGGAAAAGCGTACTTGGGTGGTGCAAACGGATTTGTCGACAAACTGGTCGGTGGCTGGACGATCGGGTCCATTGTTACATGGCAGGGCAGGCCGCCGTTCTATTTCACTTCGGGTCGTTCGACCTTTAATTGCACTCCTTCAAGGTTAACCACCAGCAATGGTTGTACCACTAACGGTAACTCGGCGCAGCTGTTGATACCTTTTGATGAGTTCAAGAAAAACATCGGCTTGTTCAGGAGGCCGGAGGGCATTTACTTTATCAATCCGGACATGTTGAACATCACGAAGAATGCTGCCGGCAAATTCGTCAGTTCAACGTTGAAACCGGGCATCCTTGGAGTTCCGGCTCCGGGAACACTTGGCAATTACCCGCTGAATTCGGTCGGTGGTCCAAATTACTTCAATATGGACTTCAGCGTCGTTAAGCGAGTCAGTGTCGGAGAGCGGGTGAAACTCGAATTGAAAACGACCCTTATTAACGCGCTCAATCATCCGAATTTCATATTCGGTAACCAAAACTTTGATTCCACCAGCTTTGGGTTGATCACATCACAGAGCGGTAACCAAAGGATCATTCACTTTACCGGGACCATGAATTTCTAAGCGGGTAGTGTTTTTGACTGAATTGGCTTCTGATAATAGAAGCTACTGACCAGTATTCAAGGCGTCATCAGGAGACTGGCGACGCCTTTTTTTGAATTGACAATACATTTCGCTGGGCTGCGTTGAAATGTCTCGCACTTCGTGTACGGTGAATCGGTAATTCATTCTTTCACCTCGATGCTTCAAGCAACCCAAATATCTTAACCGTAAGCGTCGAATATGACTGGAGGGCCTATGACCTTGCACTCAAATCACAACTTTGCGCGACTAACCTTTTTAATTAGCTTGTATCTGTGTCTTGCAGGTTTCAGCGATGCGCAGCCTCCCGATTCGCCATTCGACTCCGGCCTTGGAGGGGGAAATGTGATCGAGGGACGCGTCATTTTGGTGTCGGGACAGAAATTAGAGAAACGGATCAATGTGCGGCTTACGACAATGACGAGAGGTGACCTGACATCCATGACCGATGATAACGGCACCTTCGCGTTTCGCGGACTGGTGTCCGGGAATTACGTGGTCGTTATTGACAAGGAGAAAGAATATGAGCCTTTTACTCAGGCAGTAAATATTATTCAACTCAGGGGTTCGCCTTCACAGGTCATGACTATAAATGTCCGCCTTAAGTTAAAGGCGAGCACAGATGCCAAGCCGGCGGTCTTGGATGCGTCAATAGCAAGTCTGCCTGAGCGCGGCCGGGAATTATATACAAAGGCCGAAGAATTATCAGCGGCCGGGGATCGAAAAGGGGCGATAGAGCAGTTTCTCATCCTAACGGCAGAATTTCCGACATTTATGCTTGGGTTTAATGAACTGGGCGTTCAGTACCTTAAGCTAAACGAAACGGAAAAAGCTGCTGACGCATTTCAATCGGCTCTTAAGGTCGAACCTGAAGCTTTTAAACCAATGGTGAATTACGGAATTGCCCTGGTATCGCTAAGACGCTTTGATGAGGCAGAACCTGTGCTGCAACATGCCCGAAAGATCGACGAACAGCAGGCGGTAGTTCGATACTTTCTTGGGCAGGCGCTCGCGAATCTAGGCCGTTTTGACGAGGCCGAAAAAGAGTTGGTCGCTGCGACCAAGATGGGCGGAAACGAAATGAAGGAGGCTCACCGAATGTTAGCAATAATTTATAGTTCGCGTGGAGACAAGAAGCGAGCTGTGTCCGAGCTGGAAACCTATTTGCAGCTAGCCCCCCACGCGCCCGATGTGGATAAGCTTCGGAATGTTATTCAACAGCTCAAGGGTTTGGAGACGGGGAACACATCATCCCCACAATCAAAACCATTACCCCAACCATAGACTTTTTATTATTCGGGCGTGGGATACATGACCGCAATACCGTTCATTTTATTGAATGAATATACATTTTGCTATATTCGGAACCCGTCTGGTCAGATGTATGAGATTCCAAAATCCATGCATAATGGGCCGTATTATTTGCAGGATCAGGCCTTTGCGAAACACACGCCCTTGACGTTTCTTCAAGGCACACGGTTTGCCTTTATGAGATTCCGAGTTTATTATCCAGTTCTATTTCTTTTTCATAATAGTGGGACGCCGCAAATTCCTACGGGGTAATCAAGGTAGTTCCGCAAAAATTCATTCCCCCAAAAATTCAGAAGTATTTTGGGTTGCGCAAAAAAGACCATTTTTCATTGCTTGCACTTATTTTTGTAGGTGGATTGTATTTTACTTTTTTGGAGGAAGAATATGAGAGAGGGGTTTTTTCGCTTTGTGGCTCTTGCCCTGTTACTTGCGGGGTTGACTGCCATTCATGCACAAACAAATGGCTCGATCGCCGGTACCGTGACGGATCCTAATGGTGCGTTGGTTCCGGGAGCAACAATCAAAGTTAAGGGGAATGCCGGTCAGGAATTTGTCACAGTTACTGCCGACAATGGTACGTTCAAGATACCTGCCGTCCAGAACGGACTTTACGTCGTTACGATCACAGCTAACGGATTCAAAACCACAACCATCAGCAATGTGAAGGTGGATGTCAGCGCTCCGACTTCGATCGACGCCAAACTTGAGCTAGGCAACGTCGGGGAGACGGTCGAGATCACCAGCGGCGGTGAGGTTTTGCAAACACAGACCGCAACGATCGGTTCAACGATCACCGGTCGACAGATCACGGAAACACCGATCGCTTCGCGTGACGCTCTTGACCTGGTCGGTCTTCTTCCCGGCACCACGACTGTCGGTAGGCCGCGTCAAGCTTCGATCAATGGTCTCCCTAAAGGCTCGTTGAATATTACACTCGATGGAGTCGATGTTCAGGACAATCTTCTTCGTTCGAGTGACGGCTACTTCACATATGTTCGGCCGCGAGTTGACGCGATCGAAGAAGTGACCGTGTCGAGCGCAGTCCCGGGGGCAGAGGCCTCAGGCGACGGAGCGGTACAGATCTCCTTTCGTACTCGTCGTGGAGCGAATGATTATCACGGGGGTGTTTTCTACCAACACAGAGATGAATCGCTCAACGCAAATTACTGGTTTCTAAATCGGGACGGTGCGCGGGATACCGAGGGAAAGGCCTTTCGCCAGAAAATAAGACTGAATCAATTTGGCGGCCACTTTAGTGGGCCCATTCCTTATCCTGCACTTGGGGACGGCGGAGGACCGCAGTTCAAGTCGGGCCGGGACACCGCGTTCTTTTTTGTTAACTATGAACAGTATCGCTTGCCGAATTCGCAGTCGAGGACGCGGGTTATTCTGACTCCCTCTGCTCAAGCGGGAACATACTCTTATTTATCCGGAGGCACGACCCGATCAGTTAATCTTTATCAGATCGCTGCAAATGCCAGCCAGCTGGCGACTCCTGATCCTACGATCGCTTCGCTTCTCGCGCAGATCCGAACGGCGGTTGCGACAACAGGATCCGTGACATCGACGAGTTCGCCAAATCTACAGAACTATAACTTTTCGCCCACTGGCAACGACCTCCGTAAATTCCTTGCCTTGCGGTTCGATCTAAATATAACGAGGAATCACAGCGTTGAGTTTATTATAAATAAGGACGATTTTGTTCCTTCAAAGGATTTCCTAAATAGTCAGGACGAGCGGTTCCCCGGCATGCCTTTTTACACGCAGGGATCGAATCGTGATTCCTACGCGTTGGGCGTTCGGTCTACACTTTCCAAAAGCTTGATCAATTACGCCCGGTACACGATTTCCACTGGACAATCATTTTTCAGCCCGGGAATATCAAAGGCCGACTATGGGTATCAGGGCGGTTATGATTTATCAATTGGGGGTAATACAACCTTCCCCGCAGCAGGCGTTACCTCTGGGACGTCGCGAAATTCCTATAGCGACCGGAATTCGCCAACATATGCTATCGACGATTCACTGACATGGCTTTTTGGGAGCCACAGCATTCAGTTTGGCGGACAATATAAACGAATCAAATTGATCCAGAATGCGATCGGGCGCATTGTGCCTACAATTAATTTTGGGCTTGATTCAACCAGCCCCGGTCCGGATAGCGCTGCCTTTGGCATGTTCAATACGACGTCGATCCCGGGGGCATCAAGCGCTCAATTAACCGAGGCCCGAAATCTGTATGCAACTCTTGTAGGGCGTATCATACAGTATTCAACGACCGCTTATTTGACCGGCGACGGAACCTATAAGGAGAATGCTCTTCAGTCCCAGAATGCTCGCCAGGATACCTACGGACTCTTCGCTCAGGATAGCTGGAAACTCCGGCCAAATCTGACGATCAATTATGGTTTAAGGTGGCAGCCGCAAGGTGCTTATACGATCCTGACGGAGAACTATGCGCGGCTATCAAGTTTCAATGACGTTTTCGGCCTGTCGGGCCCGGGCAATCTCTTCAAACCCGGAACGCTTACGGGCGTTGTTCCTACGGTAGTTGGCATGAAGGTTGGCGAAAAAGCATACAAAGATGATAACAAGAACTTTGCGCCGTCCGTTGGGGTTGTCTGGAGTCCGGAGTTTGGAAACAGCTTTTTAAAATCTGTGTTCGGAGGAGCCGGAAAGAGTGTCATTCGTGGAGGATTTTCAGTTTCGTACGTTCGGGAAGGGACGGCTCTGATCGGAAGTCTCCTTGGTGCCAACCCGGGCGGAAGCCTGGTGGCTAGCCGGAATCTATCTATCGGGAATTTCCTTGCGGGTACGAATCTTAGAGACGCCAATAACCCGAATTTGACTGCAGGCTCATTTCCAAGCAGCCCGGCCTATCCGTTCGCAATTCCTTCGGGCAGTTCGGCAAATGCGTTCGATCCTAGCCTGAAAACGGGTTCCGTTAATTCCTTTAGCTTTGGTTATCAGCGGGAGCTTGATAAGAATACGGTCGTCGAAATTCGTTATGTTGGAAATCGCGGATACAATTTATTCCGACAACACAACATAAATGAACTTAACACGATAGAAAATGGATTTGCGGACGAATACAAACTGGCGCAATCTAATTTGTACGCGAATGAGGCGGCTTTCGCTGCCGGACAGACAAATCGGCGGGCTTGTCCGGCGTTTGTAAACCCGCTAACGCAACAATGTCAAACCAGCGCCTCAAACACGACGCCGGTAGCTAGGGTGCCAACGTTCAGCTACTTCGGAGCCGCAACGGGAACGTCACCACTTCCTATCATGATCTCCTATTTTAACGCAGCAGCGGGCAATACGCCGACGAATCCCGCCGTTTACAACTCAACCTTGTTTTTTAATTCGACTCTGGTCACACAATTGTCCCAAGCTGCGGCTAGTCTTATTGCCTTTGCGGGTAATGTGGAGAATAGTGCGGCCCGGCGGTCCAATGCCTTGGCGAATGGGCGACCTTCGAATTTCTTTTTTGTGAATCCGACGTCAAACGTTGGCGGAGTGTTTGTCCTGGATAACAGCGCTAAGAGTTGGTACGACTCCGGTGTGATCGAGTTCAGGCGGCGCCTTTCTTTAGGACTTCGCGTTCAGGCAAGTTATGTCTGGTCGAAAGCAATGTCGAATTCTTTTCAATCGAATTCCGATAACTTTGCGAATTTCTCGCATCGTCCTGAAGGGTTGGATCTAGCTAAGAACGTTGCGGTATTCGATGTTCGTCATCAATTCAAATTTGACGCAACGTACGACCTTCCGATCGGTCATGGCCGAAAGTTCCTCTCGAGTGCGAACGGGATCGTTGACGCTTTTCTCGGCGGATGGACGATCCTGCCAACACTTAGGTGGCAGAGCGGTACGCCATTCAGCTTCGGCAATGTTCAGCTCGTCGGAATGACGGTGAAGGAGTTGCAAAAAGCGATCGGAGTATACAAAAACACCATGGTTCCTTCTGGAGGTCCTGGATCGTCGGCGATTCAAGCAGTAACTTACTTGCCTCTAGATATAATTGAGAATACGAGGCGAGCATTTGACATCAATGTAGCAAATGCGAATGGCTATGGGACAACATTCGGCGGCGCACCGACGGGACGCTTTATCGCCCCCGCCGGATTCGGAAACTGCATATCGCGTTTTTCGGGGCAGTGCGGTTTCAACAATCTGATCGTTTACGGACCGGGATACTTTAAGCTTGATTCGACTTTGGCAAAGCGGTTCAAAATAACCGAATCCGCGAACATTGAGATCAAGGCTACGTTCCTGGATGTCCTGAATATGCCAAACTTCCGTGTCGGCGGCTGGACAGCGGACACGGTTGCCATAACCCCGGGCGGCTCAAGCTTTGGCCAAATGGGTAATCTTACTGCGTACCAGGACATTTCGACGACGAACGATCCGGGCGGCAGGCTCATCGATCTGATGATCAGATTCAATTTCTGACCATTTCTTAGCCGATCGGTCCACTGATTGATCGCATAAAGCACGAGGCTGTCTGGAAACTAGATTTCCAGGCGGCCTCCTTTTTTTTGTTTAAAAGACCGAGGAAATCTGGACGAAGCGAGTTTGCATCGTTACCAATTCACCAGGTGAAGCCCGTTGATGCCATTCGCGAACTGACAAAAAGTGTTGCTACGGGCCTAAATATCTAAAAAGAAATAGTTTGCGGGAAATTTGGCGGCCTCGAAAGCCTTCAAAAGGGGGGAAAAACTGTAAGTTTTTTCATTTTTTCTATAGAAATAATGACTTTTTCTATAGAAATATTGAGTTTTTTTATAGAAATATTGGGTTTTTCTATAGAAATAATGACTTTTTCTATAAAAATAATGAGTTTTTCTATAAAAATAATGAGTTTTTTTATAGAAATATCCGGTTTTTCTATAGAAATACTTGGGTTTTTAAGGTTTTCGGGACATTTTTTAGCGTTTTTACCCCCTCTCTGAAAGGTTGGATCGGAGATAAAAGAGCAGAATAAGCTTACGCTGACACACGAGATGGGCCTTCAGCGATCACTCGACTCTTCCAACATCGGTCTTTGTTTTGAAGGTAACTACCGAGGGAATTTTGTTTGTCGCTGGAATCTATTCCATGTGCTTTCTATACTTAACCAAATATGCCTGCGATCAACCTAATTGTCTTGATCCTTCTTTTTTTTCTAACCACTGTTGTTGGCGTAGTGACCGGGAGCAATTCGCTGATCACGGTGCCGGTGATGTTTCAGTTTGGGATCGATGAGAAGGTGGCGGTGGCTACTAATATGTTCGGGCTGACGTTTATGTCGATCGGGGCGACGATCCCATTTTTGCGGCAAGGAAAGATCAATGTCGGACGGGTGTCGCCGATGATCGTTTTGACAGTGATCGGATCGGCGATCGGAGCGACCCTGGTCGGATTGATCACGAACCAGAGCATGAAGCTGATCGTTTCGATCGCGATGATCGCGGTAACGCTGTTTACCGTGTTTCAAAGAAAACGCGTGAATGGTGAGGCTCATGCCGTATCGAAGGTATCACTAGCGATAGCGTTGGTACTTACTTTTCTGCTGGCGATCTATGGAGGGCTTTATAGCGGCGGGTATGTGACGATCCTAACTGCGACAGTTGTCGCGTTTTTCGGGATGACGTTTGCAGAAGCTGTGGCATCGACAAAGCTTATCAATGTTTTTTCCTCGTCCGTGGCGACTATTGTTTTTGCGTGGCAGGGATTGATCGATTATAGGCTGGGATTGATACTGGGTGTCACGATGTTTGTGGGAGCTTACTTCGGAGCACATTACGCGACCAAGCTGAACGAACTCTGGCTGCGGCGGATATTTCTCACCACTGTCTTACTTCTCGCAATAAAGATACTTTACGATCTGGCGATCGGTTAAAGATCGTCGCCGTTTTTAGGTTTTCCGCTCTGACCCGTCTTTGGTGTTGCCGCAGGCTTCGCCGGAGTTTTTACTACTGTCGGCGAGGGCTTTACTTCGGGCGTCGGTGTCGCCTTTGGCGACACATTTGCATTCGCCGCGGACGGTTTCGGCGTCGGAGTCGGCTTCGCTACGCGATTAGCCGGAGCCGGACAGAGAACAATTCCGCTCGGTTGTGGGATGCATGGACCGTCGTTTGTCATGAACGGACTCGGGTTGTTCGGGTCGATCGTAACAACCTGACCGCCTGGTCCGAGCGGAGCTCCAGGAGGCGGTTTGCCGCCATTCTTCCACGGATCATACCCGTCACCACCCGGAAGCGTTCCCGGCGGAACCGCCATGTTTGAATTCGAGATCGTCTCGGCGGACATATCCTGCATATTTGCGAGGTTCTGCTCCGCGATTCCTGTGGCGGGCCCGATAGGTTGAACCGGCTGGCCATTTGCATCGGGTTGAAGCTGCGTAGTCGGATTTGTTTGCTTTACGGATGTTGCATAGATCAAGGCGACGGTCAAAAGCGAGATCGCCGCAAGCACTGCGAAAGCGGTTTTCCATATATCCTGCTTCGGAGCTTCTGCTACCGCTGCCGATTCACTCGAACCGCCGACAAACTTCTTCAATTCGTCAGAGAATTCCGATACCGTCTGATACCGCATCTCGGGATTCTTTGACATCGCCGTCAGGATCACCCGTTCGAGATCCTCGGGCAGATCGGTCCGGAACGATGACAACGGCGGCGGCGGTTCATCCAGAGCCTTCTTCACGCTTTCGGTGAACGATTCGGCGGGGAAAGGGACCTCGCCCGCCAGCATTCTATAAAGTAGGGATCCAAGCGAATATACATCCGCTCGTTCGTCACCATGATCTGATGCGATCAATTCCGGTGCGAGATAATTCACATCCTCAACACTCGGAACAAAGACCGCGTTGCGATTTGGTCGATTGAATGTTCCGCTGCCAAAAAAATTAAGTACTTTGACGGTCTCATCTTCGTCAGTTCCGGGGGCAAGAAGGATGTTCTCGGGCTTCAACATGCCATGAACATCCCGAGCCGCGAACACGGCCGTTAGCGCGGCGGCAGCTTTACGGACAATATCGATCGCCCGCTCGACCGGGAGCTGTTCATTGAATACAGTCAAAAGGTTCTCGCCGACGAAATGTTCGTAAATGACAAAAACCGTTCCATCCTCTTCCTCGCCGAGGTCGGTAACGGCGAGGACATTCGGATGCGAAATTCGCGATATCTTCCGGGCCTCTTCAAAGATCTCGTGCGTGAAATCCGCGAGCCGCGCTTTCACGATCTTTATCGTCACCTCACGCTCGACTGCCGTGTTAGTACCGCGATACAGATCGGCAACCTGCGTTTCCTCGATCAGTGAATCGACGCGATATCTTCCCCCCAAAATTTTTCCCAGATGCGGATCAGCCATTACGATTTAGAACGATTTTACACTATGAGGGTTGCAATGTTATTGCTAAAACGAGGCGCAACGAAGAAAAGGAAATGCGGACGAACCCGTCAAGGCTCACCCGCATTTTCAGAAAAAAGTAAGTTTATTGATCCGTTACCGGCTTGATAACAACGAAAGCAATCAAAAGAGCGAAAAGGACCAACGATTCGATCAGTGCCAGCGCAATGATCATCATGATCTGGACCGTTCCCGCTGCTCCGGGATTACGGGCCGCTCCCTCGGCCGCTCGCGCACCCACAAGGCCTTGACCAATGCCAGCCAAGCCGGCCGCGAGACCGAAACCGACACCCGCTCCAATTGCCTTAGAAGCGTTGACGGTAAATTTGTTGTCACCTGCAGACGCTGCAGCCTGAGCCATTGCGGGCAAAGCCGAAACGATTACTGCCAACGTGGCAAAGAAAAAATATTTCAATTTATTCATTCTTATTTGTCTCCTGTTTTTATATTTTTGAAGGTCAACAGGTAAACGAACTTCAAACTTGCGGGTTGTATTAGTTCGCCTCGCTTCCGGTATGCGCTTGATTTCTACTCCGTGGAGTCAAGGCTCCTGTCGCGTGCGGGCATATCCGCTATGAATGCAAGTTTCAATTCGATCGGCCTTTGGCCTTCTGTAATGTTCAGAGTTCCAATTTAAGTTGGCCCTCTACTAACTTAGCCCGCTAAAGCGGGTACTCAAAACTCTATGCGTGAGCAATAGCCGCGTCCGGTTCATGTGATTCGTGCACATAGTCATGTTCGTCGTGCGGCGGATGTGAGACCTCTCCGATATAGATCATCGAAAGCAACGTAAATACAAGGGTTTGGACGAAAGCGACGAACACACCCAAAAGTGTCAATACCAACGGCAGAACAAACTGCGTAATCGGTGGATAAAGCCCAGTGATCTCGCTAAAGATCTTTTCATCGGCAAACATATTCGCGAAAAGCCGTATGCCGAGCGTGAATGGCCGGATCAGGTTGCTGATCAATTCAACACTGAAGATCAACGGTGTAATAATTACAGCGATGTAGATCGGCAAGGCCGGGCCGGCAAAATGTTTCAAATACTTGAGAACTCCGTTCTCTCGAACCCCAACCGACGTGTAGTAAAGAAACGAGGTGATCGAAAGCGCAAAGGTTACGTTGACTGAAGCGGTCGGAGCCATAAACATTGGGAATAGTCCCATTAAGTTTGAGACTAACACCATTACCGCGAATGTCGCGACGACGGGAAAATACTTAAACCCGTGTTCCCCGATAATGCTTACAACAAGGTCCTTCAAGGCAAGAAAGCCGGCCTCGAGTGTCAACTGGCCTTTGTTAGGATCATCTTGAGAAAGTTTTCCCTTGAAAAGATAAATAACGACGATGGTTAAAATGCAAGCGATGACAAACATCACCGTGTACCAAGGAATTGCCGTCTCTGGAGAATACTCGACGCCGAAGACCTTTTCTGGAGTTGTGCCGAAGTAAGAGAAAAACTTCTCCCAAAGTGGCTTGGTGTAAGCTTTTTCAAACTGATACACAGGCTCGCCCAGGTAATGATTAATAAAATCCACTATCAGCGGTGAATGTTCGGCCGCACCTTCTGCAAATAAGAGCATCTTAAAATTCCTTTTCTAAGGATTTCGAAAAATACTGGTAATTCCTTCAAAAACAACCGCAAAACCGAAGCTTCCCAAGCCCAGGATCACGCTTGGCACAGGTACTGCTCCTGTCAGATAAACAACTATCACGACTATGCCGATCAGCACGTAACGCAGGAAATACTTGATCGCCAAAAAAACAGGACTCTCGCCGCCCGCCAGAAAGATGCTTCGCATCGATCTCTCGAGCCAGAGAAAGTTTATGACCGAAACCGCGCCGCCTATCAGGACGCCGGCAAAAAATCGTCCCGAGCCTGCTATCAGACCGATCAGGCTTGCCAGCAGCGTGATCGCTATCATTTCAATCAGAAGCCTGCGGTGCGATATCGTACCGGTTGTGTGTTCGTCGCCGGCCACAGGTTCTGTAAACTCGCCCATTGCGAAACCTACATTTTACAAACGAAAACAGGAAAATTCAAAGCGGGATAGATGTTTTGTCACCGAAGATCATTCGTCTTTGTCCTGGTCGTCGAAAAGAGAATGGGGACCCGATTTTGGTGCCGCATTGCCAAATATCTGTGAGGAGATCCGGAAGAACTGGATAAAACCGATGACAGAACCTAAAATTATCCCACCGACTAACCCCCAGGGGGAACTTCCCAACAGTAGGTCGGCGATCCAGCCCAAAAACAGGGTAAATGCGATCGAACTGAAAAAGACGATACCGGCCGACCAGGCCAAACCCATTTTACGGGCGCTTTCATCGGCCGAATCCGGCGAATAATTCGTATTTTGCAGTATGAAAGGCTCCTCTTGCTCCGTTGGCGGATAGTCTTCGAAACTCGTTTGATCGCTCGATGCCGTTACGCCGGCGGCATCGGCAGTATTTTCGCTCGGAGCTCGATCAGATTCCTTTAGATCGTTGCCTTCCATTTCGGTTTATTCGGCCAAACCGCATTCTAACGGCTTTTCCCTCAAAACCGAACCGATGGACTATGGAAGGATGCGTGTCTCGGTTGGCGAAACCAGTTCGTAACGCGTTCCGCGCCATGTCATTCGCCTCGATAGAAGCGCCGCGACCGAGTTGAAAAGGAAAATAGCAGGGGCGAGCAGCCACAGGGTGTTTTGTGTCCAGAATTGTCTTCGCAGTTCGTCGGAGTAGTCCTTCAAGACCAAACGGACCGCCTTTAACCGAAGCCAGGATTTGCCGATGCTGAAAAAGGATACGAGAAATATCACGGTCGCAGCGATCCAGAACGTAATTTGCGCCGGTGAGGCAAAGACTATAATAAGAAGAGCCCAGATAAGGGTGAGATTGAAAAGCCCCGATCCGAAGAATGATAGTTTCCAAAGCGCGGGAGCATAAACGCGTGTGATCTTCATTTGCCGAGTCGTGAATTCGAGCATTTCTCGGAAGGAACAGTTCTCGATCGAGGGCGTAAGGGCTTGTGGGACGAAGAATATAGGCAGCCCGGCTTCTTTCAACGCCCGTGTCACCGTAAAGTCATCGGAGAGCGTTCCCAGCCATCTTTCGCGTATTCCAAGCCTTTCAAAAACGTCACGCCTTATCGCCATCGAGCCGCCCCAGCAGAAATTAGATCTGAGATTAGGCCCAAGAGCGGAGGCGATCGAGGCGTTCCATGCGGAGCGCATCTCGGAGGCGAATGATGGCATTTTGGAAATGAACCACCGATAACCCGTCGCCGCTCCTATCTCTTCTTTTTCAAGTGGGGCGACCAGAAACGAAAGCCAGTTCTTTGCCGGACGAGCGTCGGAATCGACGAAGACAAACACCCGGGATTCATCTGTGACACGCAATACGGCCTCGCGTAGATTTTCAACCTTCTGCGCCGATCCCACCGCTTTTTCGGCTACTACCAATTTCGTTTTGTCTTTCTCTGCGGCCTCCGCGTCTCTGCGGGAAATCTCTTCGATCACCTCTACCGCCGGGTCTCGCTCATCATCCACGACAAAGATCACTTCGAAATTTGGATAGTTTTGATCCAGAAGCGCTGAGAGATTTTCTTCGAGTCCTTCGTCCAATCCCTTGCACGGAGCGATTATTGAAACAAAGGGCTTGAAAGATGAGGCAGGCTTTGCCAGCTCGCTTTTTATGTATCGAAGATATTCGATGCCCCCGCGAAACGATTTGAAACTTAAGAAGACGAGCAAAGCGGCGAGGATGTAAAAAATGACTATCATCGATCGTGTTTAGGCCGGATCGTCTTCAATTAGCTGCGTGAGGTGTTTTATCGTGCGGTCCGTTGCTCCCCGATTCAACCTCATTACCGACGACGCATTTGAGCCCAGGGAACTTCGCCTGGTCGAATCACTAAGCAACGCATCGAAAGCTTTCGTGAGCGAGTCGATCACCTCTTCATCGTTTTCGGTCTCAGGAAGTTGGACGATTGCCCTGCCTTCAAGGAATTCCTTTACGACCGAATCAAAATTGTGAGTGTACGGTCCGGTAACTATTGCCCTGCCAGCGGCTGCCGGTTCGAGAACGCTTTGTCCCCCGTGGGGAATCAGCGAGCCGCCGACAAAGACCAGGTCCGCGAGAGAATAAACGTCGCGCAGCTCTCCGATGCTGTCGAGCAGGATGATCTCAGCATTAATATCCTTCTCTGTTTCGGGGGCGGAACGCCGTGCGAAAGTAAAACCGCTGTCGCCGAGAATATCCGCGACCAGGTCGAATCTCTCAGGGTGTCGCGGTGCGAAAATCACTCTGGGCTTGTGTTTGATCCGGTTATTTAGGAAGGCTTCAAGAACAATGCGCTCCTCCGGGTGATGCGTGCTAGCGGCGACGATCAAAGGGCTCGATCCGTCAAATCCGAACCTTTCCCGTAATTGTTCGGCCAACGAATTGTCAGCCGCGTCGATCGACAGGTCAAACTTCAAATTACCGGTGATGTTTGCCTTGTCCTCGTCGACTCCCAGCTCACTAATGCGGTCCGCGTCGGCTTCGTTTTGCATTAACGCAAGATCCACATCCGCCAAAATGCGCGAAACGAAGCCTCCAAAGCGTGAGTAACGATTGAATGATCTGTCAGACAACCGTCCGTTTACTATCCCAAGCTTTGCTCCTGACTGCTGGACTTCCCTGAAGAATCGCGGCCATATTTCGGTTTCCATCAGCAGGACCACCGCAGGCTGGAAATGTCTTAGTGCGCGGCGGACCGTGAATTTCCAATCGAAAGGGAAGTAGAAGACAGCGTCGGCTTTGTCTTTAAAGATGTTTTTGGCGAGTTCCTGTCCGGTTCGGGTGGTGGTTGAGAATATCAGGCGATGATCGGGAAAGTTTGCGCGAAGGTCATCGACAAGCGGACGTGCCGCGTTGGTTTCGCCGACGGAAACGCAATGCAGCCAGATCACCGGGCGATCGTATTTTTTGAATTCGGGATAATTGCCTAGCCTCTCCTTAAATCCCGAGGCGTACTTCTCACGCCGAAGCAGAAAGAGCGGCGACATCACGAGAAACGCGAGCGTGTAGAGAAGGCTGTAAAGGAAGAACATAGGGTCCAAAGTCTAAAGTCCAAGGCCCAAGGTCGCTTGAAAAACTTTGGACATTGGACTTTGGACTTTTAGACTGCCGTTTATTTAACTCGTTCCATATACCGCGCCTCGGCCGGGTTTACGCGGATCTTTTCGCCTTCGACGATGAAGGGCGGAACTGAAAGCGTGACACCATTTTCGAGGGTTGCGGGCTTATTGGAATTTGACGCGGTGGCTCCTTTCAGGATCGGATCGGTCCGCGTCACGGTCAATTCCATTGACGGCGGCAGAGCCACGCCGATCGGCGTTCCCTCGTAAAATTCGACCTCGATCTTAAGACCCGGCATCAGCCATTGGGCGGCATCGGCGAGTTCTTCCTCGGTGAGTGCGACCTGCTCGTACGTCTCGCTATTCATAAAATGGTGATGCGAGCCATCCGAGTAAAGGTACTCCATCCGGTGCTGTTCGAGCGTAATCTTTTCGAGTGTGTCGTTTGAGCGAAAGCGGAATTCGAACGAGTTTCCGGTCAGCAGATTTCTAAGCCGTGCCTGTACCATTGCGCGGAGATTGCCCGGCGTATGGTGATGAAATTCCATCACCTTGACGGGATTTCCCTCGTGCAGGATCACCATCCCTTTTCTGATATCGTTTGCTGAAATAGCCATAAAGCGTGTCTTATCTCCGAACTATTAATGATCTTATTAAAATTGCAAAACAATTAGTGTAGTTTTGGATGCTGGATTTTGTCTAGTCGGGGGCGGGTATTGGG
>Ga0268264_10000838_pt1 | contig 32889 bp, 18 predicted proteins | sample KBSSwiS32_FD_190357 | JGI IMG/M metagenome (GOLD analysis project Ga0268264, IMG submission 190357) | Switchgrass rhizosphere microbial communities from Kellogg Biological Station, Michigan, USA - KBS Switchgrass S3-2 (SPAdes) (version 2) | ecosystem: Host-associated > Plants > Roots >...
TGTCAGCACTCCCATCGATGTTGGAGACAGCTGCCGGGCGTTTTCGATTACAAAAAGAAACATTGGATAAATCCGGATGGTGCATCGCCTGAAGAAATAATTGCGCAGGTAAACAAATGCCCAAGTGGCGCTCTATCATTCTTTGTAAACAAGGAACAAAACTCAGGCACATCTTCCGTGTAACTAAATAATAATACAAATAGTGAGTTGAGGTGACGAATGACCGATAATGATTCGGCAAAAAATATTTTACAATAATTCCAGCAGCGATTTACTTCAGTTTTGAAAGATTTAGAAAGTCCAGTGTGTTGTTATTTGCTAATTGTACCCGCGCAGCAATTTCTCCGGATAAAGTGTAGAATATATTATGAAAGAATTTTCCAACAATAGCGCCATCTTTTCCAAACACGCAATCCCCCAGGATAATTCCGTTTACCAGATCATCATCCGCATTGATAATTGCATTATTTAGCAGACATCCTATCCCTTCACCAAACTTGTTAATTATTTTCAACATAATCTTTAGGTGAGATAAAAATTTATTTATGATTTGCAAAAACATAATAATGATCCTACTACATTCAAACGCGCGACGTTGGATTTTAAGGTTTTAGAATAATAGTCCGACATTTTTTGTTTGGAATATGAAGAAAAATCCTGCAATTGCCGGATTTTTTGTATCCTTGAAAAAACAAGTATGATTCATTTTTGATTCGTTGAATATTTGGCGATCGAATAAATTATTAAGCAAGAAAATTGTGTCATGATTACACTTGGGGAACTCAAGCGAAACACCGGTTTCAAGAGTTTTAATGAATTCAGTCAAAACGTCCTGCATTCAACGAGTGACACGTCTGATCCTACGCGCACAAAATACGTTTATAGGCAAACGCTAACCGGATTTCTGCATGGTTCATTCCAGGTATCGTTCAACATGACCAAAAAAGAATTGAATAAGGCATCACAAAAAGAAATCAACCACGCTCATAAATCAGCAGAAAAAAATCAGGTGGTTTAAGCAACGATGGCTCATCTTTAAAATCCACGAAAGAATCCACTTTTAAGTTTCATTTTTGGTCAGGTCGGATTTTTAATGTGCAAAGTAAAGTTATTCTGCAGTGACGTCGAAGATTCAGTCAGGTGTGTTAAAAACGCCAAAGGGAACTAAGAAAGGCAATAATTAATTTCTAAACGACTTCGCTATTATCGACTGATTGATCGTTCTTATCAAAATCATTTTTGTCAATTCCCAATTTCTTCATTTTCGATTTCAATGTGGACGGCGGTACGTTAAGCATTTCAGCGGCGCCACCCGAGCCCCAGATTTTACCGTTACATTTTTCCAAAATGCTAATAATATGGTCACGCTCGTTTTCCTGGATTGTTTTCGATTGAAAGCTTCTACTATTGGAATGAATGAATTTTGTTTGAGTTGCCGGCAAAAACAGCTGTTCAATTAAAGATCCCTTAGAAAGCAACACGCTTCGTTCGATTAAATTTTCAAGTTCGCGGATGTTTCCAGGCCAATGATAGGCCATCATATTTCTTAATACATTTTCGGATATGCCGATGATCTTTTTTCCCGATTTGCGATTATAAATCTGAATAAAATAATTGGCTAAAGCCGGAATGTCTTCAAGTCGATCTCTCAACGCAGGTATCATGATCGGAAATACATTCAGACGATAATAAAGGTCAAGACGGAAACGCCCATCCGCGACTTCTTTTTCAAGGTTCCTGTTAGTTGCTGCAATAACACGAACATTTATTTTAATGGGCGACCTGCTGCCTATAGGTTCTATTACTTTTTCCTGGAGAACGCGCAATAATTTTACCTGCAGATCCACGGGCATTTCACCGATCTCGTCTAAAAAAATAGTTCCTCCGTTTGCCTGTTCAAATTTCCCGATTCTTTTGTCCGTTGCTCCTGTAAAAGAACCCTTTTCATGACCAAATAATTCGGATTCTATTAACGTGGCTGGTAATGTTGCACAATTTATTTTGACAAATGCTTTCCCTTTGCGCGGTGATAGATTATGAATGCAATCTGCAATTCTTTCTTTTCCTGTTCCCGATTCGCCAAGTATCAGCACGGCAGTATCAAAAGGCGCTACCTGCGTGATCTGGTCGAATACATTGAGCAATAGATGACTGTTGCCGACAATGCCCTCAAAGCCGGTAGCTTCGCTCTTTTTTTTATCACTTGACAACAATTGTTTCTCCTGTATGTTTTGGGAATGCAGTGTGATATTTTCAATAATCGTCGCGGCCAGGATATTTTTTCTGAGTGCGTATTGTGACCGGCTCAGCAACGCTATATGATCTGTATTATAAGTATCTGGTCTACGGCTGTAAAGAAAAAACCTATATTTTTCCCGGTCTTGCATTGTTAATGGATATTCCAGCATGGATTTCACATGGAATGTTTCCTTTAAGAGTTTTTTGAGCGAATTTTTTTGACTGATTTTTTCAAAAAGTTCATCATTGAAAAAAATAGCGCCGGACCCTTCATCGGTCAACCTATACATTTTTGCCAGCTCTTTTGCTGCAATGCCGGAAATGGTCGATAATTCTTTCGTTCCTATTTTTTGATATTCGTTAAACCCGATTCTCAAAAAGCTAATCATATCGACTGCTGTTTTTACGGGATCTTCAAAACGAACAACAAAATAATCGAAGGGTATTTCCTGCTGGATAATTTTTCCTACCTGAAGCAGCTTTTCATCCCAGGCAACGGGCTCAGCCGCTGCGATTTCCAGCTGTTCAATCAACTCAGCCTCTCTTCTGTATTTTGATTCGCGGCTATGTTCATGCAAGTATTGAGCAATTTCCAATGTAACCAACAAATCCTTTTCACGAAAGGGCTTTACAATAAATCCATATGGTTCCGTGGTTTTTGCCGCGGCTAATATTTCCTTGTTCGAATTTGCTGACAGATAAATAAAAGCAATATTGTCTTTCTTTAATTCTCTTGCGACATCGATACCAGTAAGGCTTCCTTTTAAAAAAATATCCAGCAAGACAAGACCCGGTTTCTCTTTTTTAATTATCTCTTGTGCGATGGCAAAAGAACGTGCAATCCCACAGACTTCGTAACCGGCCTTTCGAAGCATGATTTGAAGGTCGTTGGCTTCTACAAACTGATCTTCGACAATGAGTACTTTCTTGTTCACGTCCTGGTTTTAATAATTTATATCACAGCGACTGATTCAATCGAGCGCTTAGTAACTGCGTCATGTATAAACAAAATTCTTACCATCGTACCATGATTATTCTCAATAGTGAATTTTCCACCAAGATCCTCACTTAATCCCTCCATCAAACTCATTCCAAGAGATCCGGTTTTTTTATTTCGAGAGGGCATTCCAATTCCATTGTCGCTAATAGCAAGCAAACATTGATGTTCGTCCAACTTCTTCAGTGAAATTGATATTGATCCATTCTCCCGCTCAGGGAAAGCATATTTAAGCGCATTGGTAATCGCCTCATTCAGTATCAATCCAAGTGGAACTGCCTGACTCACGTCTATTTCAAGCGACTCGAGATCAAAATGGAAACGAATATTCCGCTGCGTGTTAAAACTTTCATTAAGATAAGAAGACAGTTCTCGAATATAAAACGACATGTCTATGGAAGAAACATTTTCTGTATTGTATAATTTTTGGTGAATGAGTGACATCGCATGCACACGATGCTGACTGTCGTGAATGGCAGTAAGGGCGGCCTGATTGTCAATAAAGGCAGATTGCGAATTGAGCAGGCTCATTACAATCTGCAAATTATTTTTCACGCGATGATGAATCTCTTTCAACAACCATTCTTTTTCATCTAACACCCGCTCTTTTTCATTTAGGACGTTCCGCAACCGATTGTTGTTCTTTTTTCTCATCCTTGTTTGTCTGTACAAGAGACCTGCAATAACGATCATTGCGCCGATAGCTGCGATGGTTACATTTTTGATCAATGTAGCTTCTTTCAAGTTGGCCTGCTCGAGTTTTGTTTGCTGATTCAGTAATGCAATCTTATTTTCTTTTTCCTCACTCTGATATTTTACTTGTAGTTCTTCCGCTTGTCTTATTTTAGACCTTTGAAAGTTAGAATCAAGAAGCTGCACATATCTTTTATAGTGAACCAAGGCGGCAGATTTGTCGTCCAGCGTGGAATCAATTTCTATCAATTTGCGATAGCTGCGAATGTAGTTGGCCATTGACTGCGAGCCAAATGACCAACTTTTAAAATATTTCTCAAAAGATTCTTTCGCTTTCAGGTATTGGCGCTGGGCTAAATACAAATAGCCGTACTGGGCATACACCGTGCCCCTTCTAAGTGGACCTCTAAATGCTTCTGCTTTTGTTTCCAGCGAATCTGCTTGTAATAAATGTGATTCTGCCGATTTAAACTGTCCAAGGTTTTTGTAGCAAATCGAAAGAACGAGATGATAAAAGAACCGCTCCGTTAAATTGACAGGCGGTATTTTTTTTGCAATATTGTTTGTGAGATCCAGTGCCTCCCTGCTGTGACCCTCCTCAATCATGATGTCAATCACATCAGTAAGTATATTGTACAACGCGGGATTGTGCTCCATCACAAATCGATCCAGGGCTTTGCGCGTCCAATACTCGTTTTCTTGAGCTTCTTCCTCACGGTAAAGATGCGCCAGGCGGTAATAGAAATAGGCCCATCCAATGCTATCGCGATTGTCTTCGGCGGTTTTGATGGATTGTAAACTGTATTTCAGCGGCTCGCCAAACTTGCCCTGACTTGTGGTGACCAAAGCGAGCGCATCAGTGATATAATGTATGTATGGATAATGAATCGACTCTGCTTTCTGAAGCGCGCTGGCAAAAGCATTGTACGCTCTTTGTTGCTGACCGGTAGTCAGCAGCAAATAGCCGATATCTGTCAGGGTATTGATTTCGCCTTCGGTATTTTTTAATTCACGAAAAATATTCCCAGCTTTTTCGAAATATTCAATTCTGTTTTGCGTCGATGCCATTGAAAAAGGTGCATATAGTCCGCGGTATAAAAATGCTCGTGCGGCCGTTTCTTTGTCGCCCGCAGTTTCGCAATTTTCAATCAGCTTCCTCAAAATCGAATCCGTGTGAAGCGTTTCGTTTGACTGGATTGATGTTTTGATTAGAAGACATACTGCTCGTCGACCTAACTTTTGATCTTTCAAATTTTTGCTTTCCTCAATTGCACTTTTCAAAAGATATTCGACACTGTCCTTGTAATGAATGTATCCCTTCGGTTCAAATGCATAGTAGGCGCCCAACAATATCAAGGTTTCCAGATGTTTTTTTCCTTTTACCGCCGATAACATCTCGACGCCTTTCGCGGGATCTCTTTGATCGATCCAATGCAACTGAGAAAGCAATTCAGAATCGTCAATGCCTTCAGCCAACACGCTCGAACGGCTCAAACCTAATGAACGACTTGCGTAAATAAGCGCACTGTCGAGATTGATTTGGCCCTCCTTGACAACTTGGAAGTATGTGGAGCTGAGCAACAAATTCAGCCGTTGCCAAGATATTTTGTCTACCGATGCAGGATGGTAACCGGAAGATGCAACAGATGTTGTTGAAGATTGTGATGACGCGTTCACAAATATCAACAAGCAATACAGCAAGGACAAGAAAAATGATTTACACACGAGCTGCTTCGTTTGAGGGATGAATTAAAGTTACCGTTTTATGGTCAATGAGAAAATAGGTGACGGGCCTTAACTCGGTATGCAAGCTTATCCCGATAGTGAACTCCCAACGCGGAAAATGGCAGTTTGAACCTATACCTCGTCCACGCAGAACTTTTCGACTTGACTTCGGCATATGCCCAAAATATTTTTACGACGATAATTTCAAAAATGGCTTAAAAAATATACATCATGAAAAAAAGTAAAATCATTTTGACAGGTACCATGCTCGCGGGGGCATTAGCAATGCAGTCAACGATTAGTAATGCACAATCGGGACCAGCGGCCGATCCAGTATCAAAGGATGAAATCCGTCCTTTCAAAGTACATGTTCCGCAATCGGACCTCGATGAATTGCGGCATCTCATTTTGACTACCCGGTGGCCCGAAAAAGAAACAGTCGACGATCAGTCGCAGGGTGTGCAGTTACTAACCATGCAAAAGCTGGCAAATTATTGGACGACCGGTTATGACTGGCGAAAAGCGGAAGCAAAACTAAATACACTGCCACAATTTATGACAACCATTGACGGGCTCGATATTTATTTCATCCATGTGCGATCGAAAGAGCCCAATGCGTTGCCTGTGATTATTACTCATGGCTGGCCCGGTTCAATTTTTGAAATATTGGATATGATTGGCCCGTTAACGAATCCTACAGCATATGGAGGAAAGTCCGAAGATGCATTTGATGTTGTAATACCCGCAATGCCAGGCTATGGATTTTCAGGTAAGCCGACCGCTGCTGGTTGGAACACCGATCGTATTGCACGCGCATGGGATGTATTGATGAAGCGACTCGGTTACACCCGCTATGTATCGCAGGGCGGAGATTGGGGCGCAAGAATTTCAGAGGGTCTGGCTAGACTGGCGCCAAAAGGCTTGTTGGCCGTGCATATGAACTTGCTTTTAAATTATCCACCCGAGGTCATTCGTGCAACCGCCTTAGGAGAACCGGCACCAGCATCATTTTCAGACAAAGAAAAGTTCGCGTATGATCAACGAAAAGCAATTAACCCAATTGGATATTTCGTTATGCAGGCAAGGCGCCCGCAGACTATTGGATATAGCCTGGCAGAAGCACCTGTTGGTCTCGCTGCTTTTTTACTCGACCACGATCCACATAGCTACGAGCAGGCAGTCCATGCATTTGATGGTAATCCGGATGGTAATCTTACAAGGGATGAAATTCTCAATAACATCACGCTGTATTGGTTAACCAATACAGGTTCATCGGCGGCAAAATTATATTGGGAATCTACGCGCAATGTTTATAAGGGCGAAGTCAACTTTCCTGCAGCATACACAGTATTTCCTGGTGAAGTTTATCGGGTGCCGCGAAGCTGGGTTGAGTACACATTTAAAAACCTTATTTATTTCCACGAAGTCGACAAGGGTGGACATTTCGCTTCGTGGGAGCAACCGCAGTTGATGGCAGAAGAAATGCGCGCTGCATTTAAATCGGTCCGATGATTTCAAAACTCTCTTTAAAGGAACTCGATGATTATCGCGAACTCCTTCTTTCACCGCCGCGCGAATATTCTATTTGATGAAGTAAAATCGATAATAGTCCATCATGCGCGGTGTAAAAAAAATGTAGAATGTCAATCTCAAAAAAGTCAAAAAATCAAACATGAAAAAAAGTATAACCTTTCTTGCTGGCGCAATGCTAGCGATTGCAGCGACTACGCCAGGGACTACATGTGAAGCACAAACGGGAACAGCTTCAGGTCCTGTTGTAAGCACAGAAATTCGACCATACCGAGTGCATGTTTCCAAATCAGAAATCGCAGATATGCGTCGCAGAATCCTTGCGACGCGGTGGCCCGACAAAGAAACGGTTACCGATCAATCGCAGGGGGCTCAACTTGAAAGCTTTAAAACACTTGTACAATATTGGGGAACAAATTACGATTGGACCAAAGCAGAATCAAAACTCAACAGTATCCCTCAATTCATGACTACGATCGATGGCGTAGATATTCATTTCATTCATGTCCGGTCGAAACATAAAAATGCATTGCCGATAATCATTACGCATGGTTGGCCGGGTTCTATATTTGAATTCATCAAAGTTATTGGACCGCTTACGGATCCCACTGCATACGGCGGAACTGCGGATGATGCATTCGATGTCGTGATTCCTTCTATGCCGGGTTATGGTTTTTCCGGTAAGCCCACCACTCCGGGGTGGAATCCGGAACATATTGCAAAAGTGTGGGCAGAGTTAATGAAGCGACTTGGATACACGCGTTACGTTGCGCAGGGTGGTGATTGGGGCGCTCCGGTTACCAGTTCAATGGCGCGCCAATCATCAGCCGGTTTGCTTGGCATTCACCTCAATTTACCGGCCGCAGTGCCTCCGGAAATTGAAGCAGCATTAGCCAGTGGCAGACCTGCACCTGAAGGAATATCCGACAAAGAGCACGCTGTGTTTGATGCTCTTGCTGCGTATCGCAAGGCTGGGTATTCATCTTACTTCGTGATGCTGACCGCGCGGCCACAAGCGGCCGGGTACGGTATGAATGATTCTCCTGCGGGACTTGCCGCGTTCATGCTCGTACATCCGGGTTTTTCAGATTGGTCTTACGGTAACGACCCCACGAAGCCGTTGACGAAAGATGACGTGTTGGATGATTTTTCATTATACTGGTTGACAAACAGTGCAACGTCGGCCGCACGATTGTATTGGGAAAATGCAGGACGTGGTCCAACCAGCGCCACTGCGCAAAGGACTTCTGAAATTTTGTTGCCGGTAGCCATCACGGTATTCCCGGAAGATGTTTACCGCGCTCCGGAGACATGGGCGAAACGTGCCTACAAAAACCTTATTTATTTCCACGAAGTTGATAAGGGGGGACATTTTGCCGCTTGGGAGCAACCACAATTATTTAGTGAAGAAATCCGCGCGGCGTTTAAGCAGCTGCGTTAGTGTTATCAAGGGTCGCGCAGGCGACGCGCGACCCTTTCAATATTTAAAGCGCCTCTCTGTGTTGTATACGTACTTGATAAGATTGATTGCAATGGCATTTTCAAGATCATACTTGTCCACTTAACCCATTACCTCGTCCACGTACTACATTTCGCAGTTGCCTTCCGCATTCTTGTGAAATAATTTTAAGGTGTCAAATGCAAGATTCGAAAAAATGAAAAAGACAAAAAAAATTCTCGCCCTTGTTGTACTTCTGGTTGGACTCGCCGCGCTCATTATTCCAAACGTTACTTTGGATCAGGCTGTAAGTAGTCGAAGGGAATTGCAACGCCATGATCTCGGCATTCCCGGAAGAGAAGTTCTGCAGGCGATTGTAACGATCGGCCATGGAGAAACCTCTCTGAGGCATAAACATCCTGGTGAAGAAATTATCTATGTGCTCGAAGGTTCACTACAATACGATGTTGACGGCAAACTACCTGTAACATTAAAAGCTGGTGAGGTATTGTTTATCGCGAATGGAAAAATTCATACTGCGAAGAATGTGGGCAGCGGCAAAGCCAGTGAGCTTGCCACATATATCGTCGAAAAAGGGAAACCGCTTATTGAGATAGAAAAGTAACAACAAAAACGTGTTTTTTTCAAGTGGGCTTAAAACAAAATATATGTTTAAAAAACTCAATTATATATTAACTATGATTATTACTGCATCCGTCATATCATTGGCTACGATATTTAATGCATTGGGCTTTGGGCTCGCCGGATTCAATCCAAAAAAAGAACCTTCGCTCGAAGGCGCCAGTGGTTGGATCAATACACCACCTTTGAAATTAACAAATCTTCGCGGCAAAGTCGTGTTGATAGATTTCTGGACCTACACCTGCATCAACTGGCGACGAACGCTCCCATATGTTCGGGCATGGTCATCCAAGTACAAGGAACAGGGACTGGTTGTCATCGGAGTGCACACTCCCGAATTCAAATTTGAATATCAATTGGAGAATGTGCAAAGATCTATTCAGGAAATGAATATCGGTTACCCGGTAGCGTTAGATAATAATTATGCCGTATGGAATTCCTTCAAAAATCAATATTGGCCGGCACTATATCTGGTTGATGCCAAAGGTAAACTGCGATATCAGAAATTTGGTGAGGGTGATTATCGTGAATCCGAATTGCAGATTCAACAGCTATTAAAAGAAGCGTCGGCAAAAGATATTTCCGACGAACCCGTTGCGCTTAGGCCAGAAGGATTTGAAGTTGCCGCTGATTGGGAATCGCTGGCTTCACCAGAAAATTTTCTTGGGTACGACCGCAACGAGGGATTTGCGTCGCCTGGGGGAATCGTCCCGGACAAGGCGGCAGTTTATACTGTTCCCGCCAAACTCACGCTTAACCGATGGGCACTAAGTGGCGAATGGGTCGTGGGCAAAGAAAATGTCCGTTCGCTGAAGACACAGTGTAAGATCATCTATCATTTTCATGCGCGCGATCTTCACCTGATTATGGGGCCGTCAAAAAAAGGGGCTTCTATCAAATTTCGCATACTCATTAACGGTAGTGCTCCCGGAGCGGCGCATGGATTGGATGTCGATAGTAATGGGGAGGGAACGGTGACAGTGCAACGCGTGTATCAACTGATCCGCCAGCAGGGAGCTATTACCGACCAGGTATTTCAAATCGAGTTCTTAGATCCGGAAATGGAAGTTTTTGATTTCACATTTGGATAAACGAGTACGCAAAAAAATTATTCATTCTAAAAAATAAAATAATGGAAACAGTCACTCAAACAACCAAAATTTACTACACGGCCAAAACCCACACTACTGGCGGCCGTGAACACGGCGTGGCACGTAGCTCAGATGGCCACCTGGATATTAGACTTTCCCTCCCTGGTACGGATGGAACCGGAACGAACCCTGAACAATTATTTGCTGCAGGATGGTCGGCATGTTTCGAAGGAGCTATGGGAATAGCCGCAAATAAAATGCGTATCACGCTTCCTGACGATACTTCCATCGATGCCGAAGTTGATCTTTGCGTAGATAAGGGAGGATTTTTTCTTCAAGGCAGGCTCAATGTGAGTATTCCCAACTTGGATAGGAACACTGCACAACAGCTGGTAGATTTTGCGGAGCAAAACTGTCCGTATACAAAAGCGATCCACGGAAATGTGCATGTTGAGATCAGGTTGATGTAAGCGCACAGGAATTTTGATAAACGAATAAAAAATAAATTTTATGAATAAACAGATTACAAAAGGGTTTGAAAGGTATGGCCCATACGAACTTTCGCGAACAGCAATTTTGCTGATCGATCCTTACAATGATTTTTTACATCCCGATGGAAAGGCGTATAACAAAGCAAAGGAGGTGATCGAAGGTGTCCATTTGCTTGAACACATGGGACGAATTATCAAAACAGCCCGAGCATTAAGTATGAAAGTCATTTACGTGCCGCATCATCGTGCAGAACCGAATGATTATATCAGTTGGAAATATCCGAGTGCATTACAGTTGGGATCCGATGCCCGGCAAATTTTTGCGAAGGGAAGTTGGGGTGGCACATTCCATGACGATTTTCAACCTCAGCCGGGCGATATCATTATCAAAGAGCACTGGGGCTCGAGTGGTTTTGCCAATACAGATCTCGACCAGCAGTTGAAACAACATAATATCGATAGAGTCATCTTGATTGGTTTGCTTGCCAACACCTGCATCGAATGCACAGGTCGCTTTGCGATGGAACTTGGATATCATGTAACGTTGGTCAAAGATGCGACAGCTGCTAATTCCTGGGATAACATGCATGCTGCTCATGAGATCAACGGACCAACCTATGCACATGCGATTGTAACCACCGACGAACTCGCTGACATTCTCCAGGAAAGACCAGTCACAGTTAACGAATAAAATTTTTAAAAAATGAATGTAGTTATAGAACAAATAGAAGGAACACCACTGAAGTTGACACAACATAATATTGGTTTTTGGCAGGTAACAATTGACGCACCGCCGTTCAATTTGTTTGGCCCGGAATTGCTGACGGGAATGGAAGAAGTGATCAACAGAATGCAATCTGCGCCGGAATTGCGCGTCATCGTCTTCGATAGTGCTGTTGATGATTATTTCATTGCCCATTTCGACATCGTCAAAGGAGCGGAAGTGTTGTCACGCAAGACGCCTTCTGGTTTGTTGCCCTGGTTCGACGTAGTGCAAGCGCTTTATGAATTGCCAGTAGTTAGTATTGCAGTTATTCGTGGCCGTGCCCGTGGCGTAGGAATCGAGTTTGCTGCGGCATGCGACATGCGTTTCGCCAGCGAAAAAGCTCTCTTCGGGCAGATGGAAGTCGGTGTCGGAACCATACCAGGCGGTGGCAGCATGGAATTTTTGCCTCTGCTGGTTGGAAGAGCAAGGGCATTGGAACTAATTATTGGTGCGGAAGACATTAATGCGTCTATTGCTGAACGTTATGGTCTCATCAACCGGTTGATCCCCGATGCAAAACTTGATGATTTTGTGCACAATTTCGCACTTCGCATCAGTCGCTTTGACCCGGTAGTCACCGGACAGGCAAAAACAATGATCAATCAACGATCTTTAAAACCATCTTTGGAACAAATGAACGCTTCGCGAACTCAATTCATTCAAAGTAACCTCCGGCCCGAGAGAAAAAGTATATCTCAAAAACTTCAAGCCTGGGGTATTCAGCGGGATGGTGATTTTGAATTTAACCTGGGCAGTTACTTGAACAAATTATAAACAAATAAAAAATTATTAAATGAAAATCGCAGAACAGGTCGTTGATTCGAGCTTTGATGCTATTGTCAACGCGCCAATTGAAAAAGTAAATATACCGGAATGGGTTTTCAATTTATCCGAGGCCGATTATCAGAATTGTTCACCGGCGCATGTTTCGGCCGCAAAAACTATTGGGCCTGATGGACGTAGGATGTCGATTAATGTGGAAGTTATCGGAGGAACTCCAATGGTGCAACACTACCAGGAAGAGCTGTCAGAACCACATCATCTCGTGTTGACGTCTTTTACGGATCTGTTTACGCCTACAGGCCGCACGGTTTATCACGTCAGGTGGGAACTTTCTGTTAAAGCGATCAATGACACGCAATGCGAGTTTACCAATCGGGTAACAACACATGCAACCGAAGATATGATGCGGGGACTTGAACGGCAGGGCATTCCTTTCGAACTGTTCAAAGTACAGCGGCAGCCCGTCGCCGTCGATCATAATCGCAAAGAGACGCCTTTTTTTGCCGCAAGTATTGAACGGGCTGCATTGAGCAAGCACGCTGGCGTGAAATGATCAATTAAAGGTAGAGGGTAAAAGGTAGAAGGCAGAACACATGACTTTGTGTGCCTTCTGCCTTTTTTTATTTCAGGCAGTTACGCAAAACAGAAACATTACGTTAAACGAACTTCGTTTGAATTACCGTTTTATTTCGCGGTCGCGTTGTTCAACCGTTATATTTCGCGGCGATCTATTTTTCACGAAAATTCTAATTCATTGATTTTAATTCATCTTCAAATAGTGGCATTTGTTTGGGTTTGGAATTGTCAAACAAAAAGAAGATGAAGCCCTCACCGAAATCGATTGTTTTTGTAACCGGAGCTTTTTTGAGTCATAATTGCTGGAATGAATGGAAATCATATTTTGAAAATAGTGGATACAAATGCATCACACCCGCTTGGCCGAATAAAGAATCATTGCCGGAGGAATTGCGCAATGCACATCCAAGCGGAGCCATAGCATCCACCAGGTTATATTCTCTGATCGACTTTTTTGCTTCTATCATAAATGCATTGCCAGAAAAACCGATTCTGATTGGCCATTCTCTGGGCGGGCTGATCGTTCAACTGTTATTGCAGCGCGAGATAGCATATGCGGGAATTGCCATGCATACTTTCCCTCCCCATGGAATTTGCAACAAGCTTTCTTTTCTGCGCGCCGTTTGGAAAGCCGCAGGTTTTTTTACTTCTAGTCGAAAATCATATTTGATTTCCTTCAAAAGGTGGAAGTATAAGATTGCAAATGAGCTTACTTGCGAAAAGCAAATCGAGTTGTATTATGCGTATGCCATACCGGAATCAAAAATGGTTATCAGAGATTCAATCACATCTCTCGCCACGATTAATTTTAATCGGGAGCACGCGCCCTTACTATTTACATCCGGCAATCACGACCTGATTACGCCAGCATCCTTAAACTATAATAATTATAAAAAATATTCAAGGTCTAACTCCATCACCGGATATAAAGAATTCAGGAATCACAACCATTTAGTATTTGGACATCCGGCGTGGAGAGAGGAAGCAGAATTTATTTCGAAGTGGCTCAAAGACATTCAATAATTTCTTCCAACCATTACTATCATCCAATAAAATCAAACAATATGGCAACTCAGGCTATGCAATCGATTCAAACAAATGATCATCCATACATCTATGATCCACTGGCCACGGCCTCGACGCAAATGAGTAAGACAAGTTTCCTTGTGTTCAGGCACAATAAATATTTCAATGTGTCGGTAAATAATATTGCCTTCTTTTGTGTCAAATATGAATCATCGATGATCAAGTGTTTCGATCGACAGGAATATTTTGTAAAATATTCTTTGGATCAAATCCAGAATCTCATCGGTGAAAAACAGTTTTACAGGTTAAATAGGCAATACCTCATTAATTTCCTGGCGATAAAAGATGTGGAGCACTATTTCGCTCGAAAATTATTGGTAAATCCTATCATCGCTGTTGAAGAAAAATTGCTGGTGCCGAAAGAAAAGGCGAGCGGATTTCTAAGCTGGTTGGATGAGAGGTAAAATCGTCAAGAAAACCTGAAGACTCGAGCGGTATAAAGAAGAGCAGAGAAGAAGAGCTAAAAGATAAATTTGCAAACGAGGATGAATCTTCGTTATATTAAATAATTTCGAGTGAGCAGAAAGATTTTATAAATAGATTTTTATATTTTGATTTAGAATTCTGCTTCCTTACTTCCTTACCTGCAACTGGATTTTGTATCTATTGAATAATTCGCCACCACTTTTTCCTTTATCTTTTGTTTTGCCAATGTTTCCAAGTTCCGCGCTATCCAACTTATCAAACCTCTAATTTCGGATAACCTACAGTGTTACGAAACAGTTGAGGAGAAACGTCCGCATTTGGATTAAAAAATCGGCTAAAATAAAATTCTTCACTAAAGCCGAGATCGTGCGCAATTTCCAAGTCCGCTAGGATCAATAAAAGTTTCCCAATTATTTTTATCACACCTGTCGACAAAATAGATTACTTCATCTTAAAAATTGAAACGTTCTCAAACAAGTTGGTAGTGTACTACGAATATAATGTCATTGATTGTTCCCATTGCAAATGCCGCATTTGACTTTGGATTGCTGAGTTGCCATATTCCTGTTAGTTCGGTCGCCGCACTGTAGTCTACCGCGAGACGGAGTAGATTTCCAAAATTCGGATCGACTGATAGTGCAGGTAGATTTTTATTCGATAACGGAGCATCTAAAACCAGCTTATTAATTGGATTAAACGGCGAGGGGACATCCGCAAATACATCAACGGCTGTAATGCTCAATTTCTTTCCTGAAATCTTTTGTGCAAAAAATGGAAACCTTTCCGTTGCCATGTTCAGTGACAGAACCTGGTCCTGACCCGCAATAGGATGCATAAACTGGTACCATTCATTGGGAAAATCATGGCGAGCGCTGAAATATCTCATTAGTCCCTTATCGTTGGTAGAAACGCCCATTTGATTTATTCTTGCATTGATGTTTGTCTCACTTGCTGTTTTGAATATCTGATCGCCTTCGCGTGATGAATATTTGATGTGAAGTACCACATCTGAAATTGTATCATAATCGAATTGCTGAATCGATTTGGAAAGATCGAATTGCCACGAGCTGATCACACCCGACCCCTCAAAAGGAAGATAGCGTTCATCGCGATAAATGAGTTCAAAGAGTCCGCTGTCATTCTGTGCATTGCTTGTGGCGATAGCTGTGAATGGAATTTTATTTTCAACAAACCGGTTATCGGCAGTAAATGAGCCACCTGAAGAATTATGAGCATAAGGTGACGATGTTGTATCTGTACTAATTCGGATGCTGCTTGATATAAGTCGAAGGGTGCTGTTCACCGTTGTATACGGTCCAGCAATGCAGGGAAGTGTAATGCTCACGGACTTAATTTTCCTGCAATAGTGTCCGGGATAATCCATATCAAACAATTCTTCCGGTAGAGTGAAAGTACATGTCTGGTTTTCTTTCAACTTGATTAATGCAAGTGGTTCTATCTGTAGCAGCGAAAAATGTTTTGTCAATTCATACTCTCTCTTATTGTTTTCAATAAAGGCAGAATCCATTTGCTTTAGTGCGAGCAGAAGTTGTTCGCCCGCTGTAATTCCCAGATAACTATCATTAAAATAGCCGTATTGAACAAAACTAGTATCCTGCACGCCGATCTCAAGACGATATGCTTTTTCTGCCTTCAACGCCATATTGTAGGCGAGCTGATACGCGATTTTATAAGTCTGGCGGAGCTTATCTATCATCCAGTCATAGAGTTCCTGCCTTGTGAATTTTGATTCATAAAATTGTTTGACGTCCTCTGCATTACTAATCTGCTGGCGATGATTTTCCAGTTCGTGTGATGAGAGCTGCAGTCGAATCTGGGCCGCCGTTATTTGTTTGTCGAGATGGATAATTTCTCTAATCGTGTTGTTTGCCTGGAACACCCATTCCTGTTCTCTGCGAATAAAGCCCGCCATTCTTGATGCGCTTGCTGCCTGAGCGCTGAGAAAGTTACCCACACCCAGAATTCCTCTTGCAGCCGCACCAAAAGAATCTCCCAATTGCTGACCGCCGGTCACTTTGACTTTCGTTCCGACCCCGAATGGTGATGTCATAATATCAAAGTCGGGGAGTAGGTGGAAAATGGAAGACAGGGTTTCAATTGCATTTCCTGCAAGTTGAGTGTACTGTGCAGCTTCATTTAAATTCATTTCCAGGTTTTCTTTTGGAATAACTTTCACACCGTTCTCACTTGTTCCGGAAAGACTAACGTCGATGGATGAGTTAATTTTTGCAATAATTGTTTCTGGCGGCAAACTACTGTTTTCATTTAGATCATCATTCAGTGTTTTCGGATCAGGAATTGTTGATGGAGAATTTCCGAGCAGCGATTCTGCGTAGTAGCTTAGTCTCTGAATTGCGGACGCTCTTTCAGTATTTAACGTGTCTAAATTTGCCTGTGCTTCGAGGACTTGCCTTGTTTTCACATGAGTCACTTGATTCAGAAGATCAATTTCCTGCGTCTGCCTGATTCGTGCGAGTTGTTCGGCATCGCTCTTTTCACTTGCTGAGAGAAGTGAACTACCGAGGGAAACTACTTCGGTGCAAAAGTCAGTTGCTTTCTGCAAAAGATAATTATATCTGTAAATAGGTTCGGGGCTTTCCAGATCAGCGAGGATGCCGGCGATATCAAGCCCTTGAGATTTGGCAAGCAATAAAAGTTCTGGATCGATCGGTGGTTCATACAGAGGGAGTGGTACAGCAATCCCGTCAATATTTTCCCCATGCCTGATCTTAAACAGGCGATCGGCCACTGTTGTCCAGTATTGAAGAAGATTGTCATTCGGCGGGATACAAAAATATAATGCCCGACCGATGCCCATTAAATTTTGGGGTACAGTTGTGTCAATGATCTGGACTGAGCTTGAGTTCGGAAAGGTATTTTGCAACTGGACGTAGGCATCTCCGAAATCATCTAGTGTTGCATACAGGTCGTTGAAGGATTTTTCGGCGAGGGTTCCCCGTGCGGGAACGTATTGCGGCTGCGGTCCGAGAATCTGCGCCGCGGATACATACAACAATACGGCTTCATTTATATTTTCCCGGGTATATGCAATGAATAAATCGTCTGCCCAATGTATGAGATTTTCCAGGTAGCACATCACCACATTTTTCATAAATGCAATTTGACGACCGCGCGCAATCAGGAAAGGATTAAGTGGATCTGCTCTCCACTGATCGATCTGTCCCGAGTTATCATAACCAGCTGGCAAATTGGAAATATAACTAATGATGTCGTCTAAAATTAAATTCTTAAACGGTAGGACTTGCCAAAATGGAGAATTTGGATTTCCGGAAATTTGCGGTTCAATTGATAGCGGGTTAAAAATATAATGGAACCATTTTCTTGCTTCCAAATATTTGCCATTTTTACTAAGTGTTGTTGCGATCAGCATCGGTGCATGAAAAAACAATTCCCAATTGTAACAGGAATACGTTCCGAAATCACTGAAGTCGACATTTTCCAGATAATAGTTTCTTTGTTTATCATTAGGATCATATTTTTTTACGTACGTGAAATCAGGAGCATAATCGACGGTGAAGTTCACTCCCTGGTCATTCGCATAAATGTCTGGTTGTCTGTTAACGTAGGGAAAGTTTTGATCGTTTGGGAATTCTGCAGTGTCGCTGGTCATTAATCCTTCTACGCCTTTTTCGTTCAATTTTTTAATAAAGTAAGAGACAAACGGATGATAAAAAGTATAGAATCCGATAAACCCATTATTTTGACGAGCAAATGGATTGAATTCGAACCCTCCGAAAAATGAGGGTGTTTCGCGCTCGACAGTGGTATACTGATTATTATATTCAGTGACCGCATAACCGGAGTTACCAGAAGTGCGGAGGGAATACATTGTCATCGCTGGTTCCGAGGAAGTTCTGTCAATCCACTCTGGCTGTTGTTCAGAAACTTTTTGTTGCGTCAGAATGCGCTTATATGGATTTGATATTTCGACCTGGGTTGGTTTTTCATCAATGCTGTTGACTCGTGGATTTAATAATTCTTCGTCGATGATATTCAGTACGGCCTTCGTCGGGTTTAAAATCGAGGTTATTATTTTCGTCATATTCAAGAAAGGCGTCACGAAAAAATTCTTGTGATTGTCATTGTCATAGTAGAAGAAAGGAAAATTAAATCTTGACTCAAAATTTTTGACAGCAACATTGTTGGAAAATAAAATTCTGTAATCTATCACATTTTCAAGAATCGCTTTGGCATTTATGATCAGCTCGTTTTGCTGGCCGAATGTTTCATAGAATGGTTCAAGATCCTTGTACGTATCGCTGGCATAAATACCTGAATCCAGGTTGCTGATTGTTTGAATGGTATCCAAATTTCCGGCGAGTTCATATCCCGCCGGTGTGATAGTAAAATAAATGGAGACGCCGTGATGATTCTCATCGTCAATGGAAGGCCCGATTTTTTGTATTCCTGTCGGGGGAGCTGAAAAATCAACTTGGAGCGTATTTGACGAAGTTGTCAGGTTGTTTTCAAAATTATCCGCGGACGGCCAGGAATCATGATCTCTTGTATATGCTTCGACAGTAAAAGTGCAGACGCCGGCGGGCGCGCCGATGGTAGCGAATGTCGGATTCCCGGCCGCGTCGGTCAAAGGAATATTGTTGTTCTCATCAGTTTTGTCGCCGTCATTATTCCAGCACCAAATGAGCGTCCTCGGATAGGTTGTTGCCTGGTCTGAAAAATAAACATACAACGCGACATGATTTTTTACCAAGTTCTCACTATTGATAAAGTCAAACTTGTTAAATGTAATGTCATATTTTGCAATTGACGTCGCTGTGCTTGAATCATAACTGGTAGTAATCGGATCCTGGATTCCCGTGAAAAGAAAATTCCCGATGGCGATCTGATCGGTTTTAAATGTATTTTGAAGCAGCACACTTCGGAGGTATAGTGTGATCGTGAGCTGACTTGTTCCATTGTCAATTCTTGCGTTCCAGAAAAAGTCTTTGGGGTCTATAAGTCTCAGTGTGATATTATCCTTTTCTGCGCCAGAGTAATAAAGCGGTGACAATTTCTCTTTCGACATTTTCTTGGGTGTCCATTTATCTTTTGCATATTCACTCCAGCAAAGCCTGATGTCCCAAAACTCCTGCGGCCCGGTTCCGTCCGGTGATGAACTATCTGCGATTGCATGAAAATTATTTGATCCAGATTTTCTGGAAACACTTTTATGCATGAACTCAGGCCAAAATAAAATCAGTCTTTTATTCCAAACAACAGGCATCAGATGAACTCCGCTCTTGTCTCCGTCGTCAATGCTTTTGATGTCAAGTTCTACTTTTTCCCAGGGAAACCAGCTCCAGCTATTTTGCGTATCACTATTGTTTGTTGCTTTCCTGTAATAGTAACTATAAGGGGCAGCATGCGATCTTGCAAATACATGAATTGTCTCTGTGTCCCTGTCATGCCACATTCCGCAGACTTCGACATTACTGACTTCGCTCAGTTTGTAGAGATAATCGCGGAAAGCATTCTCCACATTCTGGTCTGTAATGTCATTTTTTTTAAGTGATGATTCAAAATCTACGAAAAACTGACTCTTGTCATCCCTCAATGAAGGATGGAGATAATTCTCAACGTAGACAAAAAGCTTTTTCAATCCAGCAGCAACGCTGTAATGTTTCAGCCAATTCCATTCTGATGGACTGATCGACTTGACCGGCACATCTTTTTCCATTCCCAAAAGACAACGGTCCGCGAATGCCTGGACAGCTAGCGTGGCCTGGATCAGTCGCGATGTGTCAACAGCAGTCGAAGTCTGCACGTCAATTAATAAATATTCGTACAGCTTATCTGCGTCATCGACAGAAACGCCTCCCGGCGGCAAAGGGAGTAATAAGTTCAATGTTAACAGGTAGGCGATCAGCCCCTGCTTTTGATTTTCACGGACGGAATCGTTAAGTTGTTTGCCAATTGTGAGCCAGTGGTCACGATTTTTTGCTTTGACTGCATTTTTTATTTGATCAGCGATTTTGTGTAAATAATCAAATCCTCCTTTGACGGGATCTGTAGGATCGGTTTCTATCACAGTCCAATAAGGCAGACCGTTAGTATCGACGGGCATTTTTGTCTTCACGGCTAGATCAAATATTTTCTTGATCTGTATCAGGTTCGTTTCATTCCTGAAATTTTTTACTGTGTAAGAATTGAAAGTATTTATAAAAGTCAATGAATCTACGGTCCATGTCGAGATGGAAGAATTGACGATGGTAGTCAGAAGATTTTTTGATGGAGCTGCGCCCAACGCTGCCTGATCTTCTGCTGCGGCAAGTTGGAATATCGATAGAAGTAATTTTCCCGGGATATTCTTTCTCGCCTCATTATAGTCAGCGAGCCGAAACCACTGAGTGATATTCAGAGGAAGAAAATTTATATTATTGAAGTCTTTGAAATTTGCGATCATGTAGTTGACTTCATCTGCAGTGATTTCAAAAACGCCGATTGCTTTTGCCACCTGGTGATAAAGAGTTAATCTTTTGACCAGCGGTTGAAAATCTGCTGCAGGAAATAAATAGCTAGGGTCAACATTAGATTTGGTAGTGCTTGTGGTCTGCCATGAAAACTGAATTCCGGCGTCTCCCGAAACCTGCGCATATTCGATAATGACGGGATACATTTTTCCACCAGAGAGTGAAATAGTAGCTTGTCCTGTTATGCCCGCAAGAGTATCCGTGAAATCTGCGCGGTTGATGCTAAATATCCTTTTCGTGTCGATCCAGAGTGCTGCTGTTTCATCAGACTCTTTGATATCTACCGTGAATGTATAAACGCCATCTGCGGGTGGCGAAATCCATCCCTTCCACCGGACGCTGAATTTTCCTCCCGGTGTCCCTGAAGGATTGGGCGAAGTCTTTGGCCAGATGAAGTCTATTTTCGCATCTCTTTGAACAGGGCCCGGAGCCAGAAATTTTTCATCCATAAAATATGAGCCAGTCAAGCCCGTGTTGATAGCGCTTGGCATTAGCGAAGGAAAATCCGGACTTACAAATGCGCTGGCGGTTGGTGTATCTAGTCCGATTAACGGGGCTACTGCGGAAATAATCTGCGTCTGCTCAGCCGTTGCTTTTGATAGTGGATCCAGGTTTCCTTTTTCTATTCCCAGGAGTTTGTTTCGTAAACCCGGAAATATTTCGAGTGCCTTGTCTTCTGCCAGCGCAATATTATCAACGTCTTTGGCAACTCCATTCAGCACATAATTTAAGACCGGAATACTGAATGATGATTTTGAGAGCGATTCAAGTTTTTGAGTTTGCTGAATAAAAATCCAGGTATTATCGATAGTGGTAAACGGATTAATTCCAAGACAGGATTTTAGAAGGCAAAAGTCGGATACAGACAGATTCAATGCATCTGCAAGCAATTTGTACCGGTATATTGAGCTCAAGTTTTGAAGAGAGAGAGTTCCTGTCCCGGGGTTGATAGGTACGTCAGTAATAATCAAATTATAATCGTCAGCTGAGATGCCAAGCGCAGCGAAAACTTCAGGCAGATTATCCTTGAAGAGTTGAGTGTTGGGTGTTAAAATTTCATTCAGCGGGCCCGGGAGAAAAATACTTTGCTCCGTCTTTGCCCCGGTTCTTGTGGTGCCCGTTTTTTTCAGGAATAATTGCGCGTATAGTGAATAATCGCCGTATGAATCGATGTTGCCCCAGAGGCATGCCAGTTCAACGAGTGAGAGTTGGAGGACATCGTTTACTTTCTCAACCATCGAAAGTTTGTGAATCAGTAGAGGAGTAATATCCTTGTCGCCAAATGCCGAGATGAGGTTATCTAACTCGTGCATTGTCCAGTTTGTCTTTCGCCATAATCTTATGAAACGATGAAGCTTAGACAGAAATCCACTATCGATATTATTATCCGTTGGCGGTTGCTCATACACCCACAATACTGATTGCAAGGAAGTTTTCCCTAGGTTGCAACCCGAATCAGGTTCATAAAAAGTAATCACTTTTTGAAATGCCAAGAAATTATTTGTAACCCAAGTCGCAAATGTTGGTTGTGAAATTCCATTATCGGTAAGCGCTTTCATCAGCCCAGCATCTGCTGTCCATCCACCTCCTTTTATTTCAGAGTAAAAAGTTTTTTGATCAGGCTGTGGACTTGCCTGGTTAAGCAGGTTTTGCAGGACGTTTAGCGCGTCTTGGCCTGGGTTTATAAATTTTGTACTGATGACCTCCAGTAGCTCAGTGTATTTAAGTCCTGTTCTTTGTATTAGCGTTTCAATGGGGACACCAGTCCCAGTGAATGCAGGCGCCGGACTCCCAAAATATGCTTCCGGGGAAACAGGAGCAAGTGCTGCTCCGGTAAAATCTGCGCCCGTGAGAATTTCAAATTCTTTTAGACTGAGCCGAAGCTTTTCTGCGTCAATTGCAAATTTTGGTATCGCAACAAACTTGTTCGTATTTGAATCGAAGTATAATCCAAAAACCTCCATCAGTTCTGCTCTAGTTGATTGCAGGAATTCTATGTAGCTCCTGATAATATCCAGAGGCTGGTGATACGGAAGATTAAATGGATAAATTCCATTTTGATATATATTGCTGTACGCGTCGATCCGAATATATTGTGGTTCTGCTGAGAGTTCATCCGACTGTACATCGCCGGTATCATGTAACAGGTCGGGATCCGGCGGAAAACCAGGGAAGGGGAGTGCTCCGTGATAATTTACGACGTAATACTCCATGATTTCATTTGCCAGGTCAATATATGGGATGCGTGTGTTGGTGTTCTCGCAGGTAAGCAAAAGATTACCAATATCGGGTCTTCTACCAGCCAACGGCGCTCTGGTATCACCGTTATATCTTGGACATCCGAGTAAAATATCCAGTGGCGAATATCCAGCACTATTTTTCGGACAATTGTCGAGAAACTGCATGATGTCCACGAGGTATGCTGCGGGGCTGAAAATATTCTTACAATCTTTACACTCGCAATCCTGCGGAGGGCTGAATATCGTTGTCCAGTTTGCCATTTCTATTTAAATTGAATTGTTAATGGTATCGATCACTGCTTGCTGCTGGGAAGCTGAAACTATTTTACAGGGTATCGTTTTGTCCTGCGTATCCCTAATTTTAAAAAGAATTTGTTGTGCGCGCATCAATTGAAACTGAGCGCGGTTATAGACCGAAATTGCGACGTCGGCACCGCCCAGTTTTTTGGCCTGTTGAGTGACAAATGAATTTCTCGGCATTCTGGCGATCTGGTAAGCAGAAGTAAATCCGTTACCGATCAACGCAGACATTATTTCCGGGGTGGAACTCAGTTGGTAGACTCTTTGCAACACCTGTAGATGTTGCAATACACTCTCGTGATTTTTTTCTGCTACCTGTTGGATGATATTATCGAAAGAAGAAAGTTTTGAATTCGCGATGTCGAAATCTTTTGCTGCGCGAAAGAATTCAGAAATTCCCTGTTTCACAGCGGCGTCTTTAATGGCAATTTGGTTTTGGGCAATCATGAGCGAGATTTTCTTTGTGGGGTAAGCGGCAACCAGTAAGCCCTGCATGACATTGATATAATTGAAAGTTTTATCCTTCTCAGTTTCGCCAACTGCAGAATCAGGGTATCCAACTTTTTTGATGATGCTCATCCATTCATCCGGTGGAATTTCGAGAAGTTCCGAAGGGTCTTTGATTTTTCTATTCTTCTGCAATTCTTCAATGAGTGGTAAATGTCTTGACGTTATCGTGCTGAGCTGGTTGGTGAGTTGAAGTGAAGAGACTATATCAGTTGTAAAACCTTTTTGTTTAGAAAGGGATGGCCAAAAGTCTTCCGGAGCGCCTTTGAACTGAAGATACATTTTCGCGAAGGTTTTTTGCATACTGGAATCGGATGTTGTAAATGCGGCGGCTTTGAACAAATTCGCAGTCTCTGGAATTTTCTCGGCTCCCTGCATCATAAAGCTGCCAAGTTGCTCAATGAAAGTGTCTAACAGGTCCTGATCCTGAGCGCTGATGATATTTTGCGAGACGGATGTGTGTATTGCTTTCAGCAACTCATTTGCGGATCTTGAAGCCAGCGAAGCAGTAGTAAGCCCAATATTCTGTCTTCCGATCCCATACAAAAGTTCCGTTGAAAATTCAGATTTCTTATTATCATTTCGCATCTTGTCCGCTGACACGATAATCGCAACCCTTCTCTGATTTTGTCTTGTCTCCGTTGCGAGGAATGTCGTCTGATCTTGCGATCCCGCGAGTTCAAAGAGCTGCATTTTATTTTCGTCCATAAACGGCTTAATTATCTGCATGAGCCTTGTATACTCTGTAACTCCTCGTATATGCGACCCCGTTAGAAGGATGTCCCAATGGAGAATTGAGTTTCCTTTATAATCATTTTCGGTTGCAAGTTTTGATCTTGCGATGATGTTATTTTTCAAGTCAAGCGCAAAGACGATTACATCCGCAAGCGCGATTTCATTCTTTCTGAAATCTCTCGTTGAAAAATTTACTTCATAGTAGCCATATGAATTTGTGACCGCTTTTCCTAAAAACTCAAAACCTCGATTGGATTCAAGTTCTCTGATCGTTTTTGCTGTTCTGAAAATCGCGGCGCCGCGTAGGTCTACGTCAACTGCTAATACTTGTTGATTCATGACAGGTTCTCCTAATTGATTAAAAACCTGTCCGCTGACGGTGTAATTTTTGCTATCGGTGGTATTGCTCATAAAATTTTAATTCTTGTTGAGTTGGAAAATTGAAAATTTGAATCTGGTCGATCCGGGACGCGTTTGCGTAAATGCTGCCCGGTGACGAAAATTGCTCTAGCCGTGAGATTAGTGTTCGAGCACTGATTCGTTGACTCACTGGAAATGCCGCATACACATCTCTATCTCTAAAGATTGTGTTTTCGAAAAGATATGGGTGATCCCTATCAGTGTGATCAAGGTACAGCGAGAGGAAGGTAACCAGTGAACCTCGAGGAATATGCTTTACAACTTCCGAAGGTTTTCTTGTCTCCAGTGTTTTGGTCCCATCTTTAAAATGGTAAAATGGATCTCCTTTTTCAGCTGGTGTTTTTTCGTCACGCTGCTCGTGGGCGTAGGTTTCCGAAGGTTGTAAACCGGTTGAGTATTGTTGTCTTAATAAAATAAGTCCAATTGTTTTTGATTTATCGGCTTCAATAAAAGCATCAAACGCCTGAGGTCCGAGTGCTTTAAGTTTTCCGTACAGTTCGACAACTTGAACAAAGGTTGCGCAGTCAAAAGTCCAATTCTCAGGGTGGTCATATATTGCTTGTATTGCTGCTGAAAATGATTTACCCGGTTTTAACTGGAGGACAAAGTCTAAGATTTGAGGTTTGCCGGTCTTTGGATCTGGAAGGGCATTGCCTTCACTGTCTAGACGGGCAATTACTTGATATTGAAAAAATTCCTTATCATAGCCCCCCACTGGCTTACCTGTTGCAGGATTAATTTTATACGGGTTGGCAAATGGCACTTTCGGATTGAAAAATCTCCTTCTCGCTTCTCTAATCCCCTTGAAATAATCTCTACGTAGTTGTCGTTTTTCGTCTTCCTGTCCATCTTTTTTCTTAGTGCCTAATTTGTCGTGATATTTTATCGGGTTATTGCCCGCATAGCTGTAGACATTAGTTCCATCTGCTATTCCAAGCGGGTCAGCTGTCGGCCATCGTCCAAGCCACGGAATATAATAACGGGCACCGTGATACGAAAATCCGTTTTCTTCATCTCTTTCGAGACCAGTAAATCGGTAACGCTTGGGTGAAGCTTTCGCAGCAAGATTGTTTGCCTGGTAAGCCGTTGTTCCAAACGGATGATATTCCTCATACGAAATGACCTGTGGGTTGTTAGCATCACCGGTTAATTCCAAACTAACTGATCCTAGATTGTTTCCCACCTGGTACCTGAAAAGTAAGGGATCAGTATTATCATTTCCGAATGTGAGCGTTTCGATCACAAGTACACGATGCCTATCATCGTTTATATTCAAAACCTTTCGTTCAAGAATTTTTACGGTTGCGTTATATTCCCTGTACACTTCTGTTTCACTTATATAGTATCGTTGCCTTTGAATTGTTGTATTGCCGGAGGATGAAGCATTTTCCGTGATCTTACGTACACGGGTACCCGAAAAATCGTATACGTAAAAAGTTGTTTCGGGGGTTCCTCGCTTCACCACCTGCTGCGCCGAAGACTGTAGCTGATCTAGAAAATTCCAATTTATAGTTTGGAGATGTGGCATCGAGATAATAAAGCCGTGCGTCGCATGATAAGTGTAGGGGTAATCTATGCCGTTTACAGCAGACTTTACCAGCCTGTTATTTGTATTTTGGACAGGCATTTGTCGTAACCATCCAGTTGGCTGACCTTTATCGTGTTGAATAGATGTAAGATTTCCTGCTTCATCGTACCCATATTCCTGAGTGAACATTTTTAGTTTCATCTGTGCACCAGGATTGACTGCATTGAGAAATATTGAATCATTCCAGTTTTCCTGTGTGGTGAAATTAACCGCCTTGTCCTGTTCACGACCGGTTGCACTTGTAATCCTATAAAGAGGATCATACGCATAATCACATTTGAGTTCAATTTTTTGATTCTTGTAAAAAGTAATGGGCTGGATTTCATCGCGCGCACCTGACATGTTACCAACTGGATCATATGTATAGACCCAGTCCTGTACATCATCGCCGCTCAGAATGCTTGTCGTGAGACGTACCAGGCGAAAGGTCTTTGAATCGTATTGGTAATTTGTAAATGTATTATTGCCGTATGAAATACGCATTCGCTGCCCCTTGGCATCATAGGTAATATTCTTTATCACTGGGCTCTTATTGCCGTTCTGAATCACATCAACGGTTTGAAGTAGTGCCGTCCTATTAAAACCATACACAATATTGCTGCTATCTGCACACACTTTATTCGTTATGCGTCCCATGGCATCATAGGAAATTTTTTCTGTGAAGGACTCTGTTAAATCAAGTTGTGAATCACGATTGACGACCTTCCACTGAGGAACAGATTTATAATCCAGGCAAAAATGTCTCACCTGTTGCGTCAATGCCCCTTTGAAATCGTAACTCGTGAATTCAAGTTTACCAGCGGTATCATAGTGAAATGCCGGTTTACCAAGAAGATTTTCTTGTATTGCTGTGGCAGGCACTAACTCTTCACCATAAATAATAATGTCATAGTCGTTGTCGAGAAATGGAGAATTCTCGCCGCCTTTTATATGGGAAATTTTAAGACGTCGTAGTTTGTCATAACTAAAACTGAATTCAAAGTTGCGCTCATCCCAATTCATCAGACTTTTTCCTGTAGCATTATTGATCGCCCATCTTACACCCGAATCCATGCTATTTTGTCTGGATAACTGATTCAGCATATTGTAATCCATCTGCATCACGGGATTTTTGCGCGGGTCTTTTATGAGCAGGTTGTTGGCGCTAATGTCCAGCTTAAAAAATGTGTAATATTTGGCAATCTTATTGTCTTGAATAAGGATGATTGATCTTCCGAGCGGATCAAGAATTTGCGTCGTTGGAGTGTCGTAGTGTGTCGATGCTTTGATGGCAGCTTCATGCTCTGTAATGTTTGTTGCTAACAGCCCGGTTCCTGTTCTTTCTTTATACCAGTCACTATCAGTTACCGTATCGTTTTCGTCAAAACTGATTTGTCGCCAGCCCTCATAAATAACTTTTCTGAATGTTCCGTTTGGCAAATCCACTTGTATCGTTCTGCCTATTGCATCATAGTGCAGGACCGGTGTCACGCCTTGTTGCACAATTTCTGATTCATCATCGAATGTAAATGCATCAGAAAAATAATTCTCATATTGCTTTACGGGATTACCTTTATTGTTCAAGATCAGCCTGCCGTTTCCGATCCACCGCAGGTTGGGTGAAATAGTCAGATCCGGTTCGGCCTGGATTTTCTTAAGGATTGCGCTGCCGGTTCCATCAGCATACGTATAAGAAATCTGTGTTTTACTCCTCTGCGACGGATCAATTGAGAAGTGAACTTCGTAGGCAGTTGTTTTGCAATAATTCGGTTGAGGTTTATAGTTGAATTTATCAAGATCCGCGAGCAGAATGCCGGAAGCTTGCGAGCTCCAGCTTTTTATATCATAGAATAATTCGGAAGTAGGCTGATCAATTGATAGCAATGGTTCTACTTTTGACATGTCCATCACATCTCCTTCATTCGCACCTGATTTTCCAATTATAATCGTTCTAACGGGCATGCCTATCTCGTCGAAACGAACACCGCTAAGATTTTGATTTTTGTCCTGTATGAGGTATGGACTAAGTGTTCTGTAATTGTATCCTTTCACCAATGTGGAATTGCCGAATGGATCGGTGGCACTTTCAACAAAGAGACGATAATTATTGTCGTATGCAATGAATGTTTTATTCCCAAAGGGATCAGTAAAAGTTGTCGAAAGAAAAAAATGCGCCGCGTCATAATCCCTGGTGCCGGATACTGCCCAATAGTATCCATCTGCCTGAACATATCCCCCCGCAGCGGGACCAACAAGCATCGTGGCCAGGTTTGCGACTGTTGATTTTGCGCCGTAAATATTATTTAAATAACTATCGTTGAATGCTGCTTTGAATGATTCATGTAGGAGGCCTTTGGATCCGATGGTACCAAAAAGGTGAACCGTTGTGCCGTCATCGTCTTTGTACTGCTGTCGCTCATAGGAAAAAATCCTTTTTTGTGGTGTTCCATTTGCCCCTACCTCGAAATTAATGAATGCTGCGGTATTGAAATCGCCACGAATTTCATCGATGGTGAAGTACGGCGCGAGCTTTGGTTTGATTCCCGTTAATTCATATGATTTGCTCCACACATGCAATGGTGTTCGATAATTGTTAAAAAGTAAATCGGTTGCAATTTTGGGAATGATGGAGTTACTAAACTCGTGCTGTCCCGCAATGATTCTATACTCATTTTGTTCATTCCACGCATCATCCGGAATGTCATCGGGAGCCACTGGTCTCTTAAATCTCGGATATGAAACAGTAATGCTTCCTTTGATATTTCCAAAGTCATCTATCTCAGTAACGAAGTTATGTAACACCCTGGGGTCGTCTGTTTTCAGGTCATAATTGTAGGTGATCGACTCATTCTCGTGAGAGAAGAAAACGGCATATTTATTTTTTCCCAAAGGCTGAAGGATTCGGATCAAACAACTATGTTCATCCGTCAAGTAAGGCTTCCCCGGATTTAGATTTTTGTCGAGTTCATAAATTTCCCTGCGAAGCATGACGCCTTTGCATGCTCTCATCGCCTCACGGAGTTCAACAGCACTCACAGTTCCTTCAATTGTAGGCTTTCCGAATTTCTTTTCTGGAACACTGGCATTCTGAAAATACTCCTGTGTGAACTGCGTCCAGATTCTGTCCTCATTCAGCATGGCACCGGTGTGGTACCAAGTCTTTGTCAGGACTGGTGTTTGCATCAAGTCACTCTCTTTAATGTTATTTGCTGCGCTTCCGCTTACTAAAATGAAATGATCGATGGTTTCTGAATCTACCTGATCAACGCGGCCGAAACCACGAAATTCTTTCTCAGCGTGATCATAGTACCCGTGGTGATAAGTATATTCAGAGGCAAATCGTGTTTTCCTGATCCTGTCATAGCTTGTAGTTTTAGAAACGCAGAATACTGGGAAATGAAGTTTTGTTGCCCAGGGACGTCCCGCGAGTTTGTCATTCAAATAGAACTGCGTCGAAGGCGTATAGGTTAAAAAAACATCTCTCCCTAGATTATTTGAATAACTGACAAGTATATGTGGCTTTTGGCTCTTCATTAAATCCACGTAGCGAAGTGGCGCGTTTTCTTTTCCTGGCAAATCATTACTCCATACAAGGCAGCTGAGTCCATTTCCTAATAAGTCTGCGACGCTAATTTTAGTATTAAGATTAATTTCCGGGAAACGGTCTATTACCACTGGGTCGGGACTGAAACTATTGCCCTGCCTGTTCAGCCAGATTTTAACCTGGTTGCGTCCCATATATATTATATCATTTGTTCCCGACCCGTCGATATCAGCAAATCTTATAAGAGAAGGATTGTACTGGTCCTGCGCATCAAAAACAGGTGCATTGTCCATAGTAATTTTTGCTCCGAACAGTCCAAATCCCCTCGATGGCCAATATGCAATTTCGCCATTTCTTACCCTGATCATGTCCGTTAGACCATCGCCCGTCATATCAGCAAGAAATATTTTTTGTTCAGGGTCCGAAAAAGAGATAGCCGGTCCTACTTCTTCATCGTACGTCCGCTGAACGTGTCGTTTGGACTTATATCCGAGTTTACCCAATGATGGATACCATCCAAACCTGTCGTCTTCCGTGGTAAGTAAATCTGGTTTACCGTCACCGGTGAGATCAAGTTGTCTCGTATTGGGATCAGATCTGTTTACTGTTGGCATTTGTTCAAACGGTCTGTGCGGTTGCCAGATATTATTATCGTCTAATTCAAAATATCCTGGGAGCTGGTCGTGAAGACCCACAAATTGTTTTAGGCCGTTTGAATCCAAATCAACAAGTTGAAGATTTTTTCCAAGACCAGAAAAATTTGGTTTCGTTAAGATCAGTTGTTCAGGTGAAAAAATTCCGTTGCCGAGGTTGCTTTTGTAATAAAGGCCTGTGGACTGTTCAGAAAGGATACCTGAGAGCCCTTCGCTGTAAAGGTCAACAAACTGATAAGCATTTTCGTCTATGCCTGAGGGTGAGCCCTCAAGATTTTCTGCAGAAATTTCACTGATCTCCTTGTTCCAGCCAAGTGGCTGATATCTGAAGCTAAAGGGTGGGAAGGCCTTCGACGTGTAGGATCCATCGTCCTGCTTTGTATATCCATTGAGTGTTGCTGAAAGAAGAAAGGTAAAACCATCACTCCCGTTGTTGCCATATTCGAAGTCAAGAGACTTCACAAGCGCCGATGCTCCGGGGAGTTCTTTAAAGCGATGGTAAACCAGAATCCTTGAACAGATTCTGCAAGTGCGGATTTCAAAACCAGAACGATAACTGGAAAAAGCATCCTTTCGAAATTTCCAATTACCTATGACAGCCGTAAACGGAGGAGCGGTCGTATCGTACTGGTAATAATCAAAAACGGTTTCAAAAACAAACTGGTCGGGGGTCGGTATCGCATCCCCAAATTTTTTGTACGGTGAAATATTTCCAGTTAGAATTCTCTTAACATAAGTGTTTGTATACGGTGCAATTCCATTTTCGCGGTTTGCGTTGTGCAAAGCCTTTGGCATGTCTACGAAGTCTTCTGGTGAATATTCGTACAAACAACAATTCCCCTTGTCATCGAAACTAAAATCGGCAAGCCACTCAAATATTCTTTTAGGATCATCAGGATTTGCAATTCTTGACTTTACAGAGCTGCCAAATACAACTGTAATATTTTCGCGCGATATCGCTTTCCAGAAAATGATTCCGGAGGATTTTTCCGTCCATCTTTCAATCCTGCTGAAAGCCTCTTCTATTCTCGGTCTGTAAAATCTAATTAAATATCTTTTATCACTCGATTCGATTTCATCCTTTACGAAATTTCCGTCTGCATCTTTGAACCAGTTTCCTAAACCATCGTTCTGAAATGCAGGTACCAGGTCTTCCGCGCCAGATATAATGTAGGTGTCAGAATCTTCTTTATCCTCGTATTGCGGCAATTCTTTCTCAGTCTTTCTTGTGATCGAGCTGTTGGAGAGTGACCACCCCATGCCAAAGATGCCGTTTCCACTGCCGGAATTGTAGGTAAGAGTTATTCCTGGTGTGAATCCTCTTGCAACCGGCACCGGAATGGGAATGTTTAGAGACGCTGTCCCATTAACAGCATTGACCAGGAATTTTTCATCAATCCCTTTAATTGCTCCTCCGCCCCTTGGCAGTTCTATGGAAGGAATTTCAACGGCGAGCGTGTTCTTTTGATTATTGGGATTTTGATTATTGCTATTTGCCGTAGTGGCAGCAATGTTGTCACCATTGTTCGATTGATGCTGATCATTATCCTTTATTTCTTTACTCATCGTAATCCAATTTTAGATGAACTTTAATTGCAGAGCGATCATTAAAATCCAGTTCCGAAAGTTTGTCGCATGACCATACATTTCTATAGTACAAACATTCAGATTTCCTCGTATTCGAGGAATGATTTTTTTAAGGCCCGAAAAATTAATAATAGGAGTGTCAGTTAATCTTTACAGGGTAAAGAAATTGCGTTGCGGGACTCAATTCGAAATTCCCGAATGAATCAATACACAGGATATTTGGGACGTGCAATAAAGCAAATATTTTTTCGCTTGGAATCTTGAGAAGTTTTTTGCACGCTCACCGAATGCAGATCCAGAAAGGAAACATAGGTCAGGGTTGCTCTACTAAAGCTAGATAAA